>PPYE01540595.1_pt1 | contig 15889 bp, 5 predicted proteins | sample 1559881 | NCBI WGS metagenome assembly PPYE01 (sample SAMN08240022, study PRJNA423297) | Human gut metagenome, whole genome shotgun sequencing project. | reverse complement strand
GTTCCCCTTGTTTCATCTTCTTCCCGTTCTCTATCAAAGTCCACAGACAGCGATATCCTTCCAGACCAATGTGATGATTACGGTTCGTAACTCTTAATCCTTTGGGCAAAACATCTTGTTCTTTTGGAAAAACCTGAAGATCTTTTTCCATTTCCAATTTAACCGGAGCATATACTTTCTTCACCTCCCAATATTTAGGCGTAGTTTCGCGGTCACTCATCACCACACCATTAAAACAGAAAGCCTTTAAATTAGGCCGATCACCAAAGTCACCGCCATACGCCACCATCCGGCGGCCATCCGGCAATATCTTATAAATACCTTGATCCACCCAGTCCCATATAAAGCCGCCCAGCATACGTGGGTTACTATAAATCTCATCCCAATATTCCTTGAAATTACCTAAAGCATTCCCCATACAATGTGCATATTCGCTGGTCATCACAGGACGGTTATCATTCGTGCGTTCCGCTATTTCCAACAAGCGTTCCCAACGTGCGTTCTCCGCCCGTTCCTTGTCCTCCCCTTCGGGAATGCCGGGATTCAGATACTCCTGTTTCACACGGGTATAGAAACGGCTGATTACATCCACTGTTTTCGGGTCGGGTTCTCCGTTTACTCCCTGAGCTCCTTCATAGTGTACGGGACGTGTAGGATCAAAATCATGTAGCCAAGCCGAAATAGCAGCAAAATTAGGTCCGTAACCACTTTCATTTCCCATGCTCCACATCACTACCGAAGGATGATTTTTATCGCGTTCCGCCATACGTACCGCACGATCCAGAAAAGCGGCGTGCCAATCGGGTGTACTAGCCAATGTTCCACGTAATCCGTGCTCTTCTATATCCGCCTCATCCATCACATACAGTCCCAAGCTGTCGCACAGTTCATACCAACGGCTCACATTGGGATAGTGACTGGTACGGACTGCATTCACATTGGCTTGTTTCATCAGCAATATATCCTGCAACATCCTCTCCTCACTCATCACGCGTGCCGTATACGGATCGTGTTCATGACGGTTTACCCCACGAAAACGGACCGAATTACCGTTAACCAACATTTGTCCGTCCTTTATTTCAATACAACGAAAACCTACCGGCTGTTCCACTTGCTCTATGGTCTGTCCGTTTGCATTCTGTAAACGAAGTTCCAACTTATATAAATAAGGAGTTTCGGCTGTCCAACGTTGCGGAGATTTTATAACGGCGGATATACGTCCCATCTTACGTGGACCACGTTGCGGATACCATTCATTCATCCGTGCCGCCTTATGCTCCAAATCCAAGATATCTTCCACATTGCCAACCATATTCACTACTTCCCTTCCATCCGCATCCTTCAGCACCGCCTGCAACGTATAACCTTTACCGTCCATTCCCCGGTAAACGCTGAGCTGCGGATCAATCAGCAGTCGGAAATCTTGATAATTCCCCTGAACAGCAGGCAGAGTGCGCACTACATAGTCACGGATACGGATATCCGGAGTATGCACCAAATGAATACTGCGATGAACACCTCCAAAACGCCAAAAATCCTGATCTTCCAGATAAGATCCGTCACTATACCGATAAACTTCCAGAGCGATTTGGTTCTCTCCCGGTTTCAACCAGCGGGTGATATTGAACTCACTAGGTTCCATACTTCCCTGGCTATAACCTATACGTTCACCGTTTATCCACACATAAAAAGCACTCATCACTCCTTCAAAGCGAAGAAAAGTCTGCCCATTTGCCTTCCACCCGGCGGGCAGCGTGAAAGTACGCCGGTATTGCCCCACCGGATTACGCTCCTTGTAGGTGGTATACGAAGCTTTAGGCTCCCCCATCACCCGTGGAGGATCTATTTTAAACGGATATCCTGCCGATACATAAATAGGCGTTCCGTATCCGTTGATTTCCCAATTGGCAGGAACCGGAAAATCTTTCCAATCCTTGTCATTAAAGTCCGTGCGGTAAAAATCCGTTATCCGTTCGGAAGGCACAGGAGTCCACCGGAATTTCCACATCCCGTCCAGACTCATCGAACAATCCCCCTTCTGCTTGGCAAAAGGCACAAAAGCAGCCCTTGCCGGTTCCCTATTAATCTGTAATACATGATGATTCTCCCAATCATGTATTTGTTGGGCCTGTAAGGATACCGTCATCCATCCGCACAGTAACAATCCATATAATCTCATATTTTTGGTCTTTCTTTTCAAATGAAGACGGACGAAATATGATTTTGTACCATATAAATTGTAAAAAGAAAACCCTTCTCTCCGATATCATCATCGAAAAGAAGGGCAAACTTAACATGGACAAAACAATTATCTAGGATTTTGAACTATATTCGGATTAGCATCAATTTCTGTTTGTGGAATAGGAAGTGCCACCCTAGGGTCTGAAGGAGCAATGACACGGGCATCTTCAGGCATAGTCAGATGCCAGCCTCCCGAACGGTCCACCGACTTGCCATTACGCATATAATCAAAGAAAGCATGACCTTCACCTACCAGTTCTTTACGTCTTTCTTTCAGAATGCGCTCCAGGCTGAGATCAGCAGATGTTACGGATTTCGCCGGATTGGCACGGGTAACTATCGCATTCAGATATGTCAATGCTTTTTCCGTATTGCCGATTTTAAAAGCAGCTTCCGCAGCATTCAAATAGACCTCGGATAAACGGAGAATACAAAGATCATTATCCTGTGGATTGACTGTAGAAACAGCATCGGTCACACTGCCCGATTTCCCCGGATATTTAATCAGATATTTCGGTTGACCTTTGGCAGCTACAGGCAATGTATCCGCAACGGCATTTTCCGGCAAATGAGGAAATACATGGCGCACATCTTCAGGGTCTTCATTCAGCAAATCCAAATAAGCCTTTGTCAGAATCAGGTTATTCCAATCTTTCACATTATCGGCATACACCATCGGCGCCCCTTCTCCTCCCGAACCGCCTGAAGGTTCAGACATCGTAAAATAGAATTCAAACAAAGACTCAGAGTTAAAGTCTTTTCCCCATACAGAAGGATATTCGTCATGAGTAAAAAGCCGGTAAATTCCCCCATTGTCATTGATTACTTCTTCTGCACATTTCAATGCATTTTCATTGTCATTCATATACAGATACACCCGGGAAAGCAAAGCTTTCACACTCCAATAATTCATATAGGCATCATGTTTTTCCTTTGTCAGTCCTCCCAACGCATCGTTCAAGTCCTTTAGCACTTGTTCGTAACATTGTGCCACTGTGTTACGTTCCGGAGCATGATCTTCCAAGGTAGTCTGAATCTCAATAGGAACTCCTAAAGAAGCCCCATTATCCAAAGTATAAGGCATACCGAACAAACGGGTCAGATCAAATAAAGCCAGTCCTCTCATTGCCAGTGCCTCCGATTTAATCCGTGCCACTTCTTCCGGCCTGGCATTCCCCGCATTTCCGGCATCCAACTTTTCTATCAGACTGTTAGCCTGATGGATCACTTTATAGGGTTGGTTCCAGACAAGGGTTATATTAAAATTATCATCCGCCGTAACATCAAAGAAATAGTAAGGCGAAACCCTGCGGCCTGCTCCTTTATTAATACGTGCCTGCACATCTTCTCCACGACAATCAGCATAATAAAGATAATTATCACCATAATAACTATGTGCGGATGCTAATCGGTATATACCATTCAATGCCACCTGTGCATCATCTATATTTTTAATGGCATCATCACTGGGAACTGCCGTAGAAGGATCTGTATTCAGCCAATCAGCAGTACACGAAACAAACATCAATGATACAGCCGCAACAATCGATAAATATATTTTTTTCATTTCGTTCTAATTTAAAGGAGATTCATTAAAATGAGACTTCTATTCCAAAACTGTAAGTACGCATAGGAGGTGTTTCACAAAATACTTCACCGGAAACAGGTACTTCCGGATCATACTGGTCCCACTTTGCCCACGTCAACAAGTTACTGCCTGAGAAGTACAATCTTGCTTTACTGACACCCAGTTTGGTCAGCCACTGATCCGGCAATGTAAAGCCCAAAGTCAAGTTCTTTACACGTAAATGATCCGTGCTATGTACATAACGGGATGAATTCTGCGGTCCTGCCGCCTGGCCAAGTACAAATCGGGGTACATCCGTCACATCACCCGGCTTTTGCCAACGATCCAATTCATAAATGGGCAAGTTATAGTTCTGCTCTTTTGCACCGTCGGTTTCATTATAAGTTCCGGTTTTGTCAAAAGAATATCCTCCTAAAGAATAAGTCAATGTCAATGCCAGATCAAACCATTTGTAATTCACGATATTGGTAAAACCTCCTGAAATCTTCGGATCCACAGACTTATAAGGAATTGCCTGTGCTGCAGAAGCGTCAGTAGTCACTGTTCTGTCATAATTGCCATTTGCATCCTGTGTATTCATATAGTACAAAGCTTTTCCTGTCTGAGGATCAACCCCCGCATATTCTTTCACATAGAAGGTAGAATACGGCAACCCCACTTTATGAATAAACCAGCTTCCCTCGATAGACTGGTCCAATTTACCATCCAATGATACAATCTTATTTTTATTGTGGGTCATATTCAAAACAGAAGTCCAATTAAAGTTGTTACCGGCAAAGTTTATGGTACGCAGTTCCAGTTCCCAACCTCTATTATTCAGTTGTCCCAAGTTCCCCAAATAATTTTGGAAACCGGTAGTGCTACTGATAGGACGATTGTAAAGCAAATCTTTCGTATCGCGATTATAATATTCCAAGCTGACAAAAATACGATTGATAAATGCCAGGTCGAGTCCCAAATTCAAGTTATAGTTCTTTTCCCACTTAAGGTTCGGGTTCGGTAATGCCGATTCATAAGATCCACCACCTCCCATATAATTCTGCCCGTAGGAATAAAGTCCCATATATCCGTAAAGAGCACCCGGCTGATTACCATTCACACCATACGAGGCACGTATCTTTAAATCACTCAGCACACTCTTTATAGATTGCATAAATTTTTCCGCACCTACATTCCACATACCGGATACAGACCAAAAATTTCCCCAACGGTTCTCGGGTGACAGGCGTGAACTGCCGTCACGACGGAAGCTACCGGCAATATAGTAACGGTCATCATAATCATAGTTGATACGGGATACATAAGAAATCATTCTTGAATCCTGAGTAGAAGACACAAAGCTGTTCAATGATGCTGCATTATCCGGTTCCACCAAATAATCTGAAGGAAGTTTGGATTTATCCCCCATTGCTTTGTCAGTCTGATAATTTTCAATTTCATAAGCTACCAACGCATCCACATGGTGTAATTGTGCTATAGTCGTATTATATCCCAATGAAGTGGAAGAAATCAATTTACTATATTCTATAAATCCCTTTGCCGTCTGTGCATCACTACCACTTTTAGCTCCGGCTCCACTCAACGGATTCCAATAACGGGAATCTTTCTGAATATTATAATCATAGCTAAGCGTTTCTTTCAATTTCAACCCTTTGATAATATCTATCGAAGCATAGCCTGTAGAAAACATACGTGTCATGCGGGTACGGTTATAATCTGTACGGATATCACGCAACGGATTCACATTGCTACTGGGATATGATCCTACATAATTCCCTTCAGCGTCACGTACCGGAAAAGACGGAGTGGTATTCAAAGCCACACAAAGGAAAGGATTAATAGATGATCCACGCTCCTCATTCATTTCCTGATTTAATTGAGAGAACATCACATTGGCGCCCACTTCCCCACGGGAACCTACCTTCTGGGTTACATTCAAACGAGCTGTATATCTGTCCAGATTAGAATTTTCCACCAAACCCTCCTGACGGTTAAAACCCAATGAAGAATAGAACGTAGTCTTGTCATTGCCTCCCGATACGGACGCTTCATAACTTTGATGATGTGCCGTACGCATCAATTCTTTTCTCCAGTCAGTATATCCCAGTTCCGGAATGGAGGCATAATCATTGATATGTAAATCGGCATATTCGGTGGGCGATGCCAATCCCGCCTCCGGATTCTTGGCTATTTCATCTTGTTGAAAGTTCATCAAACCTTCATAAATTAACTCTCTACGCTGCTCCCCATTCAACGTCGGGCGGAATTCCACAGCAGCATTAGAAAAGCCTCCATCCATTTTTAATGTAGCCTTAGCACGTCCTTTTGTACCTTTTTTAGTGGTTATCAGAATCACACCGTTTGCCGCACGTGAACCATATAAAGAAGCCGCTGCCGCATCTTTTATGACTGTTATATTTTCAATATCCGAAGGGTTCAGCGTACTCATTATATTCGTTTTAGAATTATTCATGTAAGCGGCATCTGCCGAGCCACCACTCAAGCTTCCGGAAGTCACCGGTACTCCGTCAATGACAAACAAAGGTTCTTTCGATGCATTGAATGACCCCATACCGCGGATACGTATACTTTGATTAGCACCCGGCTGACCGGAATTTCCCGAAATGGATACGCCCGGAGTCATACCCTGCAACTTCTGTTCTACCGATACAACCGGAACGTTCTTCAACAAGTCCCCCCGTAATGTATTTGCCGAACCGGTAAATGAAGATTTGGAAAAATTACCATAGCCTGTCACCACAACCTCATCCAATCGTTGTGTATTCGGATGCAAAGATACATTCAGCACCCCATTGGCAGGTATCTTCGCCGTTAGTGTACTCATACCTAAAAACTCAATCACTAATGTTTTGTCTTTGTCGGGAACTTCCAGAGAGAAATTGCCATCTATATCTGTCACCACACCGATAGATGTACCGGGTATTTTGACAGTAGCTCCAATTAATGGTTCTTTATCCTCCGCTGAGAGAACGCGTCCTTTCACTGTTCTATTTTGAGCTTGCACGTACAAACCGAATAAACAAGCCAAAATAAAAAAAACATACCTAGATTTATTCATGATTTATATTTATATAATTATATAATAATTTATCATGTTCCGGTCAAAAGATATGCCAACAACAAGAAGCATCCGTCAAATCACTGTATATTAGCCAAATAAACAAACGGAACGTCTGTAAAATTGTAGAATAAATCCACATGAATGTAGAATTTGTCCACACAAAAAAAGGGTGTGATACCACACCCTCTCATTTAATAATTATTTAAAATTAATTTTTAGTATATCCCGGATTCTGCTCCATATCAGGACTAAATGTAAACTGGTCTGTTGGAATCGGTAAAACACATTTATAATAATCCCAGTCTATTTCCTCCACGATACCCGGTAAATGATATCCTCCCTTACGAACAATGGTCTTTCCATTTCTCAACATATCAAAGAAACGATGCCCCTCACCTATCAATTCTTTACTTCTTTCTTCCAACACCCTATCCAATGTATATTCAGCCGCCGTTACTTCCTTTGCAGGATTAGCACGCTGCACAATTGCATTCAGATAATTCAAGCCCTTTACGGCAGATGCCCCACCTATTTTCACTCCGGCTTCCGCCGCATTCAAATAGACTTCAGACAAACGGAAAATAACATAATTATTTTCAAAAGATGGAGTCGTAGCATCTGTTCCCGGCCATTTCTTCAACCACCATACATCATTTTTATTATAAACATTCTTTTCCAGCAACAGACAGCGAATATCATCCGGGTCACTCAATAACTCATCCACAAATTTCTGAGTGGCAAAAATCTCACGATACCCATTCCAATGCATCAGATATGCCAATGAACTTCGTCCTCCATTATCATCTGTACTATTAGCAATTTCAAATAATGATTCCGTACCAAACGTATTTTTCAAATCCCATGCCGGAACATATTCATCACGTGTATAAAGACGGTACATTCCATTTCCTTCCACTTCTTCAATCAAGTTGCTTGCCATTTGAAACGCTTTCTCGTTATCATCATGATACAGATAAATACGAGACAGCAATGCTCTTGCAGCATACGCATTCATCCGGCTGTTATTTTTAGAAGTACTCATTAAAGGTATAGCCTCCTCCAATGTACTGATTATGAACTCATAATCCTTTGCAACAGTGCTGCGTGGCGGATTTTCATCTAATGTAATTGCATGATCTACAATTGGAGCTCCCCAACCGGCCCCTTTATCCTTAGTATAAGGATAACCGAAACAACGGGTCAAGTCAAACTGGCAAAGTGCCATGATAGTCATCGCCTCACCTTTCAATTCCTTTAATCTTTGCTCTGAACCTTGCACTTTTCCATCATCAATCGCATTGATCACATTCCATGCATTACGGATAATATAAAAAGGACGTCCCCATAAATATCCGGCATTTAAGCTTGTAGAGCGATGATCATATAAGTAACACCGGTTACAAGTTCTCCCGCTATTATAAGAACTCTGCATATCATCCCCTTTCATATCCCCATAAAAAAACATGGTTCCGCCATAATAGCCATAGCTGGACATCAAATCATACAATCCATTCACAGCATTATCTATATCCTGCTCTGTACTCAGTGCCAAATCCGTAGAAACGCTATCACCAGGATGAGTAGTTAAAAAATCATCCCCGCACGATACGGCCAATAAAGAAATCAAGCCTAATATAATTATATTTTTTTTCATAAACAGTTCGGTGTTAATTGATTAGAATTTAAGTTCAAGTCCAAATGCGAATGTTTTAAGAGGAGGAGTAAAATAACTTACAATTCCATTCAACTCCGGATCATATTGATCGTATGCAGCCCACGTCAACAAGTTGGTACCCGAAAAATAAATACGGGCAGAATTAATACCTATGGTTCTCAACCAAGACTGAGGAGCAGAAACGCCAACAATCAAACTTTTCAAGCGCAAATGATCTGTGCTATGAACACCACGTGACGAGTTCCACCAGCCACCATACTCTTGTCCATACACATATCGGGGAACATCTGTTATATCTCCCGGCTGTTTCCAACGGCGGCGTAACTCTGTACTCTTATTGTATTGTGCCGTATAACCGTCATCCTGCAAAGCATACATGGCACCATCGTAAGAATATCCACCTAAATGAAACGACAAATTAAAAGATAAATCAATAAACTTATAATTAAACGTATTCATCAATCCACCGGTCAATTTAGGATATATATCTTTCAACTCCACACGGTCGGCATCATTGGGGTCATACACAATATTCCTGCTTCTATTGCCATTTTCGTCTTCTTTATTGTCATAATACATCGGGCGTCCGTCATTAGGATCCACTCCGGCATACTCTCTCAAATAAATTGTCGCATACGAACAACCTTCCTTTCTGATATAATTTCCATCTATAAATTCCGGAAGATCCGCCAGTTTTACAATCTTATTTTTATTATGTGACAAGTTTAAAGAAGTTGTCCAACTAAAATCTTTGGTTTGAATATTACTTGAACGTACCTCTATTTCAAAACCGGTATTCTTCATTTCGCCCACATTCGTAAGAATACTGCCAAAACCACTGATAGAATTCAATTGCTTACTCATCAATAAATCCTTAGTCGTTCTGGTATACCAATCGAAAGTCAAATTAACCCGTCTGAACAGACTTAAATCAACCCCCAGATTCAATGCATAGTTCTTTTCCCAAGTCAAATCAGGATTAGCAATAGCATCTTCCCACGGAGCAGGTTTTCCATTATAAAATGCTCCGGTAGTATAAGTTCCATGATAACCATAATAACCGGTCGGCAGATTACCGTTCACACCATACGATGCTCTTAATTTCATATCCGACACCACATTCTCCCACGGTTTCATGTATTTCATAACCTCATACGCTAAGACCGCATTAATGTTATGTTTGCCAAACGTTTTATTATATGCCAGATTCGTTTGTGAAGTATAACTCATTCTCTCAATCATCATCATCTGTCCGGATCCCTGTGTAGCTTCCCCATCCTTACCGTCAGGCGAGTAAAAGAAAAAGTCTTTATTTAAAGAATAGTCTACTGTAAAGATAGTAGATAACTTCAACCCGTCCAAGATATGATAAGCAGCCTTGGCGGATGCCATTGTACGTGCCAGACGTGCATAATTTGAATCTACAGAATTCTCATACAGCGGGTTAATACCTCCATTATTCTGGAAACCCGTATGATAACTGCCATCCTCATTATAAATAGGTATGGAAGGGGTCAATTGATATTTTGAAGAATAAAGCGCACTGGCATAATACTGTCCCTCCGGCGTATGTTTATTACGAGTCCATGAAAAGGTAGCATTCATTCCATACTCAAATTTATTCCATTTACTGTTTGCATCAATACGACCGGTAAAACGTTCCATTCCTGAATTTATGCTTATACCTGTCTGATTGGTGTATCCTAACGTACCAATAAAATTCGATTTTTCATTACCTCCGCTTACAGACAAACTATAGTCCTGCTGATGTCCTTTTTTCAATAAAGCATCTTCCCAATCAGCATATCCGTTGGCCGGGCGTGCAGCATAATTGTCAATTTGTCCATCCGCATAAGCCTTTGCCTCGGCTTCCGAATCCCCCTGATTCAAACGATAATTAACAAATCCTTCATAAATCAACTCCCTACGCTCTTCACCCCCCATTATCGGACGATAATTGTAAGCAATATCCGTAATACCGTAAGTAGCCTGCATACTCACCCTCATTTTACCTTCCTTCCCTTTTTTAGTAGTAATAAGGATTACACCGTTAGATCCTTTTGCTCCATATAATGAAGCAGAAGCGGCATCTTTCAATACGGTTATACTTTCAATATCCGCAGGATTTAATGTCTCGATCAAACCAAGTCCTCCCGCACTGGCATTGGCACTTAGACCACTCATATCCCTAGACGCTACCGGCACGCCGTCCAATACATAAAGAGGTTCTGTAGAAGCATTCATAGAAGCAATTCCACGCACCCGCACTGTAGCTTTAGAACCCGGTTGGGAAGAACTGGCCACTGAACTTAACCCCGGAATATTAGCCTCCATCATCTGTGCTACAGACACAACAGGCAATGACTCCAATTTATCCGTATTCAAAACAGAAGCAGACCCCGTATAAGTAGCCTTCTTAAAATCACCATAACCGGTCACTACCACTTCATCCATCAACTGCGAATCCTCTTTCAGCATCACTCTTATTTGCCCGTTAGCAGGCACTTTCACCTCCGCCGATTTCATACCGATGTAACTGATTACGATAATATCACCCTGTTTAGCATCAAGAGCGAAATTACCTTCAATATCGGTAATCATACCGGTATTGGTTCCCTTGATGATTACGGACGCCCCGATTAAAGGCATTCCGTTAGCATCCTGCACATTACCTGAAACATGTTTTTTCTGCTGTACGCTTTCCACACGATCTGAAACCGGAGAAGATAGTGCATGGTTTTCCACTGCGAGCACGGAGCTCAATCCTGTAATAGACATTGCCGAATAGGCAACTACAAACAAACATCTGCATTTGTCTGTAATTCGAGAGTGTGTGTCTTTATTCCTCATAAAATTGAGTATATTTATAAATACCATATATGAGTTCAGCTTATTCATACCATATTCCAATCGTCATTCTGTCACTGAATAAGCCTAATCTTTCTCCGTATTACATTAAGGTTGTGACAAATATATAAATTAAAATCTATAAAAGAAACAAAATGAATATTTTTTTCTCCTCATATCGATAAATAAAAATACAACATTCATCCAAATAAAAAATGTGCCAAAAGTATTTACTACCTTTGGCACATACCCACCCGGCTGTTTGATATATCAATAAACCGCCGAAGCGATCACTTGTATAAACAAAATAAGGAACACCATTGCAATCGGATACACCGTAGCATATGCAACACTCGGAATATTACTATCTACCATGGAATCGGCTGCCGCAAGACCGGGCGTACTGGTCATACCACCGGTGATGGTGCCCAGCAAATCCAACAAACTGATTTTAAAGACCAACCTGCCAACCACAACGGCAACCAGCATAGGCACGACAGTAATGGCCGCCCCCACTCCGAACAATAACAATCCGCTCTCCTGAAAAGTAGCCACCAGATTCTTACCGGCAGAAGTACCGACCTCAGCCAAAAACAGCAATAAGCCCAACTGGCGTAACAACTGATTGGCAGGACCGGACATAGACCACAATATGGGTCCTGTCTTTCCCACGGCACTCAGCAGCAATGCCACCATCAGCACTCCTCCGGTCAATCCGGGTGAAAAGGAAACGCTGTCTGAAAATGAAATATTTATTTTGCCGAACAATACACCTAATACAATCCCCATAGCTATCGGGAAGAAATCAGTATCAGACAACTGTTTGGCATTATTCCCCAACAAACGGGCAACGCCTCTGAGTCCTTCCCGTTCACCGACCACCATCAGCTTATCACCGAATTTCAAGGCCAAATCCGGAGAAGGTGACAAGTCTATGCCGCTTCGACGGATACGGGTTACCGTACAACCAAAGTTACGTTGTAAATTCAGATCCCCCAATTGCTTGTTTATCATATCTTTCTTTGTCAGCAATAAAGATTCAATCTCCTGTGTCTGATCCAGAGGCAATTCACCTTCCTCCCGTTCTCCAACCAATACGGCAAACTGATTCAGCGCTTCCTCACTTCCCACCGCCTGCACATAGTCCCCTTCCAGCAACATGGTATTCGCTTTAGGCATCAATATAGAATCCCCATGCTTTACCCGTGAAATGACGGCCCCCGTCATGGCACGTGCATTTATTTGCGCCAAAGTACGTCCGAATACCGCTTGATTGGTCACTCTGAAAATGCAAGTTGTCAGTTCCGGAAAACCGCTGCGCCGTTCCAGTTCCAACCTGCGCGCTTCTTTATCCAGATCCACCCGCATAATCTTGGGTAACAGCTTCACAAACAAAATCACCCCTATCACTCCAAACGGGTAAGCAATACCGTATGCAATGGAAGCCAACGGTGAATTTGTACTGTCTATAGCTACCGCCAGACCGGGCGTACTGGTCAATGCCCCTGCTATCAATCCCACCACACTGGGCGTATCAATGTCAAAAGCATACTTCAGTCCTACCGCCGTCAGACAGGCAGAGCAAATAATAAGCATAGTGATAAGAATCAGTGTCTTTCCTTTACTTCTGAAAGAATCGAAAAATCCGGGACCGGCCTGAATACCGATGGTAAAGATAAAAAGCACCAGACCGAAGTTCCCCAATTCTTTAGGAATGATCACACCGAAATGTCCGAAAAGCAAGGCAATGAAGATAACGGCCGACACATCCAGCGACAAGCCCTTTATCTTAATCCTCCCTAGCATAAAGCCCAACGCTACAATAAGGAAGAGCGAGAAATAAGAAGAATGCAGTAAATCAATTAACATATTTTTAAGAGGTTAGTTTCAGAGCACAAAGATATGTAAAAATGCCAAATGCTGAAACTTTCCCCTTACTATTTGCAGAAACCATTCCTCCTATTGCACATCCAGCGCATCCAGTGCCAGCCCCTCCATATCCGGAGCGGAAAGCACCACCTTATAATAGCCTGCATTGATATACGTACCCGTCGTTGTACTCAGCATACGCCACTTTCCGGGAGTTTCGGCAAAAGTCAGATGATCCTCCTTCAGTACCACCCCTTTGGAGTCGATGAACTGCATACGCACCTTCATAGGCTTCCCCGTAGCGTTCATGTATTTAAAACGAAGGGCATAGACCTGTGCCAGACCGGTAGAGATATTCCAGGTAATACTGCTTTTCTCACCTTTACCAAAGAAGACACCGGTTTGTTTCTTGACCTCTTTCTTTATAAACTTGCCTTTCAACATAGCGTCCTCGGCTTGATAAGTCACATTGGCACGGGCATTTTTATCTTCAGGCAATAATTCTTTGGGAGTCTTTTCCATCACATCCTTGTCTTGGGCAGCCCAGCTGAAACTTACATTCCGGTCATCAGCCCCTTGATTAGCAACAGGCTCCACAGAAGCGGCCGAAGCTATCGCAATGCCACAAATCAGAGCTTGCCCCGCTTTCACCTCCGGAAAATCAATCTTCAAGACACCACCTTTCACAACAGCATTCACCACCTTTTTGCAAGCGCCGTCATGCCCCGCTTCAGCCCATACATCCAAGTCATCCAGAAGCACTTTATCATTTACCGCTACATCAAAAATACGCAAGCCTTCACAATCCGTCTGTACGCCGCCTCCCGTACCATGCCAGGGCTCTGTAAAATAAAGTTCCACACGATACTCGCCATCCGGAACGGGAAAGCGGAAATTCAGTTTATGGCGTCCGAAACGGAAAGTCTGGAACAGCTCCCAATCCCTAGTGCCATGAATGGGATCATTCGTGGTACGCTGGCTCGCCTGATAAGGGCTCAATAACTGCACACTGTCCGACGGATGGATAAACGATTCCGCCCACGAATGAGAATAACGGCTGTTATCCTGCGCCCAGACCTGACCATACGTATCCGTATAAGCATCTCCCCCGCAATTCAAACGATAAAGATACGTATATCCCTCAGCTCCTTTCAACAAATCAGTTCCGTTCAACCGGTCGGCAGCAACAGGCACTATAACAGAGCCACGGTAAAGAGCCTCAAAATGAGGAGCTTTCTCCAAACCGTCCAGCACCAGCACATCTTCCGCTGCCGGTTTTCCTTTAAAGTATCCCACGGCACGAAGCACATTATAACGGATATCACGGTTCTCCCACATAAAATGAGTACCTACCCCATGATTCAGTTTCCGTCCCAAGTATTCAGCATCCACCGCATCATTGTACAGCAACACACTGTCACAATTGCTGTACGCCTCAATGGTAGCCCGTCTGCGGCCTGTTGCAAAACGGTCTTCCCACGTGTGGGATGCCAGATAGACCATCGGATCTTCGGAAGCCGGCACATAGTTGGCACGATACATATAATGTTCCACTCCAGTTCTGAATAACATTCCAATCTGTTCCATCACCACCGTTACACGTGGTAATCACACGCATGGTACGCGCCGTAGGATCCATTTCACGGATAATCTCACTACACTCTTCGGCAAACTCCTTAGGCAGCGTGCTTTCGTTCTGCAATCCCCACATCACCACACTGGGCGAGTTACGACGCTCTTTCACCCACTGGCGGAGCAGTTTCTTGAAATTCTCACGAAACTCCGGAGTGTCATACCATACATGGGCCGAGAACTGAGTCCACCACAAGACCCCTTCCTTATCCCAATATTTCTGATAATCCAGGTGATGGGGCTGGTGAGCGTCACGGAAAGCGTTGAAGCCCGCCGCACGGATCTGTTTCACACGGGCTACCACCTGTTCACGGCTGAAAGCATGGCTTTGTCCGAACTGGTGTTCATATTCACATACCCCATTGATAAAGACAGGCTGTCCATTCAGATAGAACCGTCCGTCACCGTCCTTCTGTTTCACCGGCCAACTGACGGTACGGATACCAAAGGGCTCGGCAGTCTTCCCGTAATTTTTCACCTCCGTTTCTACAAAGACAGTTCCCGCCTTATCATCATTCCAGATATGCACTCCGAAAGGTTCGATGCGTATTGCATCCGTAGCCTCCAGCACCACGGGACGGAAAATGCCCAAAGGCTGGGAACCTTCACTGAATCCCCATTCCGAAGAACAACCACCGCATACCCAAGGCATATCGGCTATCATTTCAGGATGCTCCGCTTTCACCACCAGTCTGTTCTCTCCCGGCTTCAACGCCTCCGTCACATCCAGTGTCAACGTAGTACGCCCTACGGGATGACGGCCGAAGTCCTTTCCATTCAATGTAACAGTGGCATACGTTCCCACTCCCTCAAAACGAAGGAAATAACGTTTTCCGAATGAAGAATCGGAAATTGGAAATTGAGAATTATCCAGCATGAATATCTTTTCGTACATGGCAGTACCGTGAAGATTGCCATGAGTCAGTTGGCGGTAACCGTAATAATCGTCCCAGTT
>PPYE01502029.1_pt1 | contig 15897 bp, 25 predicted proteins | sample 1559881 | NCBI WGS metagenome assembly PPYE01 (sample SAMN08240022, study PRJNA423297) | Human gut metagenome, whole genome shotgun sequencing project. | reverse complement strand
CCCGTGGTGACCCCCGTTACCTGTACCGGAAGCACCGCCACCAGCAGAACCTTCAACCCAGTGCGGACGCTTCGGAAGGATCTCATTGAGCCAATCTGCCGGAGTCAGGTATGGCGTTACACCAGCACCGTCTTTCGTAACCACATTGCCGTTATCATCGATGGTCATCTGCAATTGCGCGTAAGTTACAGCGTCTTCAATGGCAGATGGGCGAAGCTTAGCCCCGGCAGCCGCGGCAATAACAGCATCTTTAATTTTAGCTTTATTCTCGCGAGTGCGATAACCTTCAATTTCTTGCTTAACGCTATCACGTTCGCTGGTAACCGCTTGCAGTTGACGCTCGATCGGTGCGAGGCGTGCTTTAACCATCTTTTCGATGTCTTCCGGAGCACCTTTACCATTAGCAGCAGCTTCCAGTTGAGGAATGCGGTCAAGATCTGCCAGCACTTCTTCCACAGGACGCCCTAATGCGCTGATCTGTTGCTTAACTTGACGATGATCGTTACGCTCTTTAGCTAATGCGCTTTCCAGACGACGCACGCTTTCAGCAGGCGCTACGCCTTTCACTTTTGCAAGGACATATTTGCCACCTTGCTCTGCATAAAGATTAGCGTACTCCGCCGGGATATCTTCAGCGGAACCGTACTCGTATTCCAGTTCCACATCACCTTCACCGCGAGAACGTGGATTAATCAAAGCTAAACCAACACTAATAGCTACAGAACTCTTTTTCATTTCTTATCTCCGTTTGTCACCCGTGTGACGATGTGGGGTTGAGCCGTCCCAACCCCGCGTTGAGGTCTTTACTATAAACCAATCAATTTAGAACTTGCAACTATTCTTTATTAGAAGCGTCGTCTTCGCTACTATCCTTATTCACCTGTTGCTCAGCGTTTAAATCCGCTTTAGCGTCCTGTGGCAAAGGCCATTTCTTTAACTCTTCTTCAAGAATTGCCATTTCTTCTTCAAAGCTTAATGTGGTTAAACCTTGATCCACAAGCCAACCATGAATAGATTTAAGACTGATCGGAGCATTAAGGTTACGAGCAGTAATAATCTGAACAAAGTCCTGACCATTAAACATACTCTTGGTAAACTCAAGATTAGGCTTAACCACAACCTTCTCTGGATCTGCACCCATCCATTTAGCGCACACCTTAAGCAAGTTCTCCAGACCTGCCGCACCAGTATACGCGATTCGAATCAGGCTAGCTGTACGCGCAGCAATACGCGTTTTCATAGCTTCGCCGGATTCCTGCGTGCTCTTGGTGTTGTTTACCATTTGCCCAGCTTTGATCTGAGCTTCCTGCTTATCCGCTGCTAGTGCAAGACGTTGTTCGGATAACCCGTCACCGCTTACACCTACATACTTAGCATCGCCCCCAATAGCAACATTAATAACCGCTCCAGGCCCAATTCGTTGAGGGGCTTTATCGCCATTTTCCCCAGTACCACCAACAACGACTAATGTATCCTGTCCCTGCATGTGCAAGCTTTGACGGTAATCAGCGTCACTGCGATACATACTTAAACAAATGTTAGCAAGGCCTAACAATGGAGGCGCTTCGGGTGCTGGAGTAATATCTGTTGTATTAACAAATTGGAAAGGTATTTCATCCAGCGTATTACCTTTATAATAAGGAGCAATCATTTGCCCCTCGTCATAATTGGTATTGTCAATAAACAGATGTTGGGAGTAAATCGCCTTCCCTTTAACTTCATCTGTGTCCATTGGACCTAATTGAAGGACGCGATAACGCTTTTCTTCTTTCCAGTCGAATTGATTAACACGAACCGGGCCACTTTCGTCCAGCACCACCATATTTAAGTTAATGTTGCCAAGATCATCTTTACCATCATCCCAGTTGATAATAGATAAAGCATCATAAACACTAATATATGGTCTGTTATTTACATCCTCACCTTTCGGTAAGTCCAGAAGCAAACCTAAACGACCGTTCTTCAACTGCATCTCGTTAATACGGCGCAGAAGAGCAATAATATCTTCACCGTCCGCGGTACACAGCTCACGCATATATTCCATTTCTGGTGGGAGCTGTATAGTTGGCGGTTTCTGGTGCAGAAGACCTAAATTGTTTGTAACCGCGCTTGAATAATCGTCAGGAAAATTGGCACGCAAACGATAAGCAAGCCATCGTTGGAACCCAAGATCTTTTGGATTATTCATACCGTCAATAATCATGGAAGCTAAAGGTGGCAGATACTTAACACCTTCTTCCTTAATTTTGTCTTCACCCTCATAGCAGTCGTTGCACTTAATCCATGCTTCCTTCCACTTGTCATATAGCGGGTGAGTTGCATCAATACCCATATACCCTCCAGTTAAATACCGATAGTTTTGCCCACACCTGTATAAACAGCTTGATCCAGAACCATATAACGCACCTCATCACCCATATGGTCTTCGCATTCTGTATCAACATCATCCTGATCCACTTCATCTCGAGGTAGACTTGGAACCAGCTCAAAGAAGTAATTGCAGTTGTCGAAAATGTACATTGCCGGATTTTCACGTGGTCCCGGCAAAGGTTTACCATTTGCGTCTTCCCGCAGTGCAGCTTTAAGAAACTCACGCATTTTCTGCCAGCCGCGTTTACGTGACCCAGCGGACTTATCACTTCGCTTCCAATGGATACCGTTATACAGTTTACCATTAAGACGGATTTTCTTCGCCATTGTTGCAGCGGTGGAGTTATTGTTCTCCAGATCCCAAATAGAGTTATCCGCAGGTCCGGGAACTACGCGGTCGTGTATACCCCAGGCCAATTCCCGCTCCAGTATACCGCTTGCAATTTCTGAGTCCAGCAGATGTAGACCTTCGTTTGTTTTACCATTGGTCCCATACCATTCATTAATGCGGAACAAGTCACCGCGCACGGTAGAGAATGTAGTACCATCTTCTCTAACAACGTCCGATCCATCGCTAATAGCCCACCAACCAACGGAGAATGGTTTTGAAGATCCCCAGTCGAAAGAACGTGTAATCTTCCAGCTTGATGGAATAGGGAAAGGACGTATTTTGTGAACAGTGCTACGCCACAGGTCGTCAAACATACCACCAGATGTGATATCCCAACTACCACCCAACCATGCAGCACGCTTGTTTGGATCGGTGATAGACATAAGCTCTGCAATGTATTTGGGGCTTAAGTTTTTATTCTCGCGGTAAGACCCAAAGATATGGCATTGCGTCGTAACCACATCTTCCTCGCGCTGGGTTCTCGGGTTAAAGACCTTCGTAGTTTTACGGAGTATTTTACCCATCGGTGCAGCGTCAATGAATCTTTTCTTAACCCAGTTATGTCCCGCGCCAAACGGGTTACTGGTAGCAAATACTTCCAGCGGGATATCTGGAAGATAAGTAACACTACCATCAGGATTGATAATTGGATTATCTTCAGGAAGAAACGAAGAACGGTTACAGGACATCATAGCTTCGAATAAACGCCCATCCGGATATTTTGTTAATTCGTTCCATCCGATAAAAGGGTATTCATGACCGTGATAAGACCAGTAATCCTTTTCTTTGCAAGCAACACGAAACAGTAACTCTTCACCAGTAGGCCAAACCCATTTATAATCAGACTTAGAGCTAAGGAATTTAGCACCGTCTTTAAATTCAGGGAACCAACGCTGTGATTTAGTTACAAGGTCATCAAGGTTTTTATATTCGCGGTCGAATATAATGCCTTTCCAGAATTTACCGTACCCGACACCAACATTCTTACGGAAACGCATAAGCTGACAGTCCGTTTTTCCAGGACCGCGAGTTCCGTGGTATAAAATGATATCAGCGGGGCAGGATAAAGCGAGTGTCTGTGAACCTGGATGTGGTTTCCAGACTACTCGCGGCATGTTATCAAGTTGTCGGTTTAGCTCCATCTTCAGTCTCTTTAACTAGTCGTTGTTGAGACTCGGATGCAGTTTTTTCCCATTCGTCAATATTTGCTACAGCAGGGACTATCATTACGCCGCCTCTGTTAGTAACATCAATCTTAGCCTTCTTGGGAGCATCCAAATCATAAATTTGTGCAAGCTTGCCCAATGCGGCTACTCTAGCAGCTTGAGAAGATCCCGGCCCTGTATAATGAGCTTCACGTTTTAACGCTTCAATGATATGCTGACGTTCAAGATCAGCTTCAATGTTAGCTTGCTCAGAAGTACGTTGAACACGGGATCTTTCAATCTCCTTGAGCTTCCATCGAACATAACAGTCCGTGGCAAAGCGTTGGCCAAGCTCTTGTGCAAACATAGCATTGAACCCGCATCTCATGCAAGCGTTAGTCCAATTGTAGTCGAACATGTACTCAGCAACAACTTTGTCACGTATTGCCATCTCTTCAGCGGACAAGCTATTTGCATACTGGATGTAATTCGTCCAGTCACGATTATATTGCTCTTGACTTGCCCCGTTCATGGAAGCCCCCTTTCTTATTGCTATTTAGGCTGAATATAATTGCTTGATCCTACAAAATCAAGCGAAACATTTTCAGCTTCATAGCGTATGATTTCCTTAACCCTCAGTTTACATTCAGTCAGAGCTGTTTCTGTATCCTGCAAACGTTGGATAATGTCCCTTGTATAAACCAAAGGATATTTATCAACTTCCCGACATTCTACCAACAGATGGGCTGGAAGTTTTATCTTCACTATCTGCGGCGGTGGTGGAGGTTGTATCTCCGTCGAGCAGCCTGCGCAAATCATCAGGAACACGCTCATTAAGATAAGCTTTGACGTCGGCATTGCTTTTCTCCAGTGCTTTTAATTTGTCCTGAAGCAACCTGTGATTATGTTGCTCACTTTCAATTGCTGAAGCCAATTTTCGATAGGATTCAGTATCCTTCTCCCGTTGGGATGCAAGAAATACAACAGCTTCGCCCAGCTTTGCATTGTCCCGTTCTACAACGGTTAGTCTTTGCTCAGCATGATTTAAATTAGTTTTGCTGAGCTCGTTCTGTGACCACAAGTATGCAGCCACCCCGCATAAAAACACAACCGCGCCGATCATCAAATACTCGATAAACAGACGCGGCTTAGCTTTTATAAAACCGAAGAAGTTATTTAGAATCATTTTCATGTTTGCAGTCCTCTGAGTCGAGTTTGATCCCTGTCCGCGATGCTAGAAGCGACTTTAGAGCTTTTAGCGTAGCACGTGAACCCGCCCAAGCGAATAGGCCAGCAAGGCCAAAAGCGAACCAAAGGCTGATATTAAACTCCCTGTAAATTGCATACATTATAACGCCAAAGAATGCGGCGGATAAGCCTTCAAGACATGCAATGCTTATCCGTACCTTCTTACCAGCGTCAATTGTACGCATGACGTAACCGAGAGCTCCCCCAATGAGGGAAATCAGCGCAAACCCCGCTAGAACTGCCCAATGTTCATTCGATGAGTTGAACATGTTCCCTCCAATAAAAAGGGGCTGACGCCCCATCAGTTAAAGTACCATTGCAATAGCGCGGTTGATTACGTCGTCCGTATAAGGCATCATGCCATTTTCATGACGAATGATTGCTTTTACCAAACCTGACATTATCGTCTTGTCGAAGACATTGATTGGATCGTTAGGTTCAACACCAATTGCTTTGGCAACAGAGCGAATATACGCTTCCGTATCGTTTTCGTTAGGCGGTGCCCAGCGAGCGATAATTTCACGTACAGTATCGATATTTTTCTTACCCACATTGGGTAAGCCTTCGCGTTTGGTGTAGTTGGTTAGGACTTTAGCTAGAGCACGAATACCGTAGATCGGTTGCGTAAACTGTGCAAAAGATTTATCGGTTCGTTTATCAACAGGTACTAAACCCTGCCAATTGTCACCCCAGCGAATATTTCCTGGATTGTTGTTACGAATACCACGAGGTTGAAGTGCCATGTATAAAGCCTCCTCCGCTTGACATGAACCTATAAAGGGTAGCAGAGAAGGCTGAAACGGCGCAAGGAGAATTGATCTAGATAGAGCAGTGCTCAAACCACTCGTTAATGTACCACTTAACAAGATCTTGTCCACCTTCGTCGACCCCGTGACTGGAGTAAAAAGTGAACTGATCTGGTTCGTGTTGCAGGATAACCATAAAGTCAGGCTGAGTGCTGTCAATAATTGCAATGGCGATTTCCTCGTTATCTGTGATAAAGATTTCGCCACCAATTACAACATGCGTCCCGTGGTCAACTACCTTGCTCATATAAGCAGGTGGGATCAGGTGACTGAATGTAGTCATTTAAAAACCCTCAAACGATATTGTGTCAACTCCCAGGAATGCGCATGTAGTATGTTTAATAGCCAGCTCAATAGCTTCGCTTGCGCTTGCACCAGCGGCTAATGCACCAGCAGCAAACACACAACCGCTACCCTCAGACCCCCATCCATCCAACATGGGCTCGCTCAAAGTACCATCATTATAAATAAAATGGCAAGTACCTTCCGGAGTGACAGCAAGACCGCAAGTTTGCCCGTAATCATCATCTTTACTGTAAAGTTTAATATCAGGGAACTTAACAGGTTCCGCGCTATTAAAATAACGCAACACCTGATCGGTAAATGCCGTCAAACCGCACAAGCCAAGTAAAAACCGTCCACGATGTCCATTCACGCTATGAACTTTCTTATAAGCAGTCACAGCTTCCCCGCGCATAACGCCACGGTCCGCAGCTAATACTTTTCCATCAAACGCAATTGTGGTCATTTAACTTTCCTTTGGTCTTGGATAATAACAATGCATAAAACAAATAGAATAAGACAGATGCAAAGCCCTGTACTTGCAAAGATTCGGATAACCGTGGAAGGTTGTTCGACTACTGTATAGGTATAAAGCCCAGCGAACATCAACGTCGCAAATAAAAACAATCCGGCGTATAGTTTGGTCATTGTGTACCCCTCTTATTCGATGGGTACACAATACAATGAAGGGTTATGTGATAGCAAGAAAATTAATAAAGCAGGATTTCAACGTCTTTGACCCAAGTATGAATGATAAAAGCTCCAGGCTCTTCAGGATCTTGATCCGGACCAACATAGAACTTTTTACCTTCCCATCCTTTAATTGGATCATGCACAATAAACTTGTGATCCGTCATATCAATCACAATCTGGTGCAATGCGCCAGGAATATTAAGACTTGGCACCGTGCACAGGAACAAACCTCCCATATGCAAAGTTTCACGCCCACCACCTTCTGAACAATGATGCTGGACGCCGTTTTTAGTCAAATATTCGCTGATAGTGATTTCCCAGTTGTTATAATAACGACTATGAAATTCCTCAATAACCTTCTCAACAGGTTTATTAAGGATCATTGCCAAACACGCAGAAACGCATGTATTTAAAGTTGGCTGTTTGACAAAATTTACTGACATTTTATGCCTCGTATATAACTTCCGGCTCGTTATTATAAGGACGCAGCAGCAAACGCGCTACAAGCGCCGTACGCTCGCTTAACCCTTGCGGATGTACAAACCCAACGAACTGGTAATGACAGCCGCGCAGGTGGTGCAAGCTCTTAGCACAATGACACGCTTCCAAACGCAGTGTCTCGCCCGACTGCCATTTAACCACAATGGTAGAGCTCGCGGTCATGTTAATTTCTACGTCACCAATATCTATTTGAAGACGCAAAAGATCTTCTACAATATTGCGGACGTAAACGAGAATCTGCGATGTGGGCATAACAATAAGCCCGTTCCAGTCTTTCCCGCGCCCCAGTCCACAATAACGCGCAAAATTACAGACCAACTGAGTCTCTGTAACCTGTTTTACTTCAAACGACTTCTTCAGTTGGCAGTCTTTGGACTCGTCCATTGCATCAACAATAGTTTTAACGTCAGCCATTATTTACTCCGCTAAAGTATAAGGAATACCGGATGCTTTAATCCGTCTGTACATATCCATAGTACCAGCTCCGCCAGGAAACACAATAGCGTGATCCGGTTTAGGATTGGTATCCAGCATTAATTGATTGCGGTAAGCGCCTGCTTGTGCATTATAAGCACCTTTGGCATTATACCGTATCTTGGTATTTGGTAAGGAAAGATTGTCCCACGGGGCTGGGAACGCTTCTGTCTTAATACCGTTGCGCTCTGCCCAATGTGCGCAAATCCGGTCAACACCGTCAGCGTCACCGTGGCGAAGTGTGGTTATCCTTCTTTGCATATGCAGCTTATCCAATTGAGCGTAAATATACTCCACATTCTTAAAATCTCGACCTCCGGTGACGACTAATAGCATTATTTCTTCTCCAATGGTTTCAACATTTCGTCAATAAAGCCTTTCCAATATTTGATATTTTCTTCAATCACCAATAACCTCCTTAAAACGGTTATACAGATCACGATAGAACAAAGGACCATATTTATTACGACGCAGGAAGTCCTTTGCTACAGCTTCCAGAGCTTCGCAGCGATCACGCAACTCTTGAGCCTTCTTCTCGGTATGCGCCCACACCTCTTCGCTGCTCACACCAGGCGGATTCATTGCACCAACAATTTGACGCAAACGAATATAAGAATCGGATAGAGCGTGCTCAGCAGCACGCATGTTGACAAGATCCGTCTCAGCATTTTCTGCACGTTCTTCCTGAGCACGCCATTCTGCTTCTAGCTGGTCAATGCGCATATCACGATAACCCAGTTCCGCAGCAATATCACCTTTGCTGTGCAAACCTTCGGACGTCATTGCCATAACATGGCGGGAGTAATAACCTCCAGCTTGATCTAATTCACAAGCGTCGCGTTCTAAATCATAGCATTTATTTTTCTGTGACATATGTAGTAATCTCCTTCAATGTATCCCGCCAGTCCGCGCCTTCAAGGTCAAATTCACCGCAGTAGCGGACGCGTGATGAGTAGCAACCCATCAACCATTGCTTACCAGTTTGAAAGCAATCAGGTTTTGCGTCATAGCAATGAACTTTACCGTCTGCGTCTACAGCAACAAATCTAGCCCAGGGCTCAACAGGAATAGCAAACCCGTAGTAATCGACATGTACTTGCATCCCTTTCTTAACAGAAGGAATATCATGTCCCGTCTCATCCATTCCTAAATACAGCATAACAACCTCCAGATAATTAAGGGCTCCGTAGAGCCCATTATAGATTGATAATTATACTTCTTCCAGGAAATTGGGGCTAACAAGACCAGTATACGCAACTTCGTAAGTATCATCTTCGCCATCAAGGTCCACATAACCATCTTTACCGAAGGTAACAATAACTGCATGTGGCCATCTGCCGTCATGAACGCTGTATAAATCGGTAACGACCTTGTTAACTGTGACGATAGCACCTTGCGGAAGGACGTTAAAACAAGCCGCATCATCCGGAGTATATCTGACACCACCAATATCGGTCAGTAAACGATACTCTTTACCTTCAACAATCTCTTCTACACGCATTCTTCTTGCTCCTCTACATATTTAGTGACACATTTTTGAAAATTAAGAACGATATTTTTCTCTTTTACGGAATGAAATTTAACACGTTCTGGACAGATAATCCAGCCTTCAAAACGTTGAGTAGCGTCATTCCATGCTGCCCGACCATAATACCCGCGATATGGACCTAATCGCATTGCATTTACCTCTGTAACCACATTGCTGGAGGTGCTGGGTGTCGCTTGCACTGGTGTCGCACATAAATACCTCCTTGATGCTCTAAAACAGGTGTGAATTGATAGAAATTGGTTGCATCCGCTTAAAGATGGTAGCTATGGAGCAGCTACAAGACGAATTATACGTTGACGACTCAGAATTTACTACCAAAATCCATATATTTAGAAAGGATGAGCGCAATATATTCAAAAAGAAGGTAGGTGGGGTCATGGATGTAGGTGGATAGGAATGTGACAGGTGAGATTTAGACAAGGACTTACTATCAGGATAGACAGGGCACGCCCTAGCGATCCAAGTACCTGGAAAAGGATGGGTCGGGTGGCGAGGCTGGGCCTGTGCGGGTCGGTGTGCGCTGTGCGAGCTGTGCGCGCCGCTGTGCGCCTGTTTCGCCCGAGCTAATGCATTACCATTGCCTTTGTGCTTTAGCTCGTTAGCGTGGCGCTGTGCGCGTTACAGCTCTCTGCCGAGCAGCTCGCTTGGCTTCGTAGCGACGATCCATGTCAGCGTCGTACCGGCGATCCCATTTAGCATCGCATACTTCGGTTACAATCAGTGCCACCAGTGGACACACTACCGCAACGACCATCATGATTAAAATTAACATTTTGTACCTCCAGTATTTGGTTGATGTGTGTAGTATCCACCAGACCGATCATGTTGTCTAGGCATTTTGTGCTATTAGTTGCGCGTAGAACTCACGCCCTGTCTGCATAGCCTGCGCCCATGTAGTCTCTTCGTACTTCATGCGCATAGCTGCAATTAATAACGCGTGCTGTGCGCGTGTAAGCGTGTATTTGCGAGCCATAGTAGTTACCCCTTAATGCCAATGAAGAACGTGATGCCGAGCACCTTATGCATGATTTTGCGTGCGGCGCGGATACCTTCATCCTTCGCAGCGTGAGCAGCTTGCAACGCTGTATCGTGAACGATATTTTTGGCGGTGGTGTTGTCCACGTTAAGACGGAAAGCAAAATCGGTTAGCGCGATGCATTGGCGGTTAGCATTGCGTGCGACAACAGATCCTTTTTGCAAGTTAACGATAATTTGTTTTTCGTTATTGCAATGGTCGAAGAACGACATAGTAACGATGGACATAATGTGTACCCTTTAAGTTAATTTGTAGCATCTTGCGGTATGTGTATATAGTAGTGCTAGACCGATCATGTGTCTACACCTTTTTGCATCTTTTTATAAAAATATTTGGCAGCTTTATATGTATGTGTGCGCCCGCGAATACTCCAGATGATGTGATTTTAGTTAGGCCATTAGTGCTAAACATGCAGGGCAAGCATAATTTTCACTAGATGCAAAACAATATCAAAATAGCACTTTTGGCCTATTCAATATCACGATGCAAGGCTATTATTACTTCAACAAAGCAATACTGCTTAACCACATTAAGGGTCTACATCATGGAATTCAAATTAGTGGAACTTGCGTCCGGTAAAATAGCTGGTTATGTATCTGCCCCGAGCTGGGAGGAGGCCGAAATCTTCTTAATGGGTCAGTTCGATATGTACATTAGCGACATTTACAAGGAATACGATTTAGTACAAATTAAGTGATTTATATCTTGCCTAGTTGATCCGACTGGGCAATAATAAGTCAACTTAAACAAAACGAGGATTACATCATGGCTCAGACTATCGTCACTAAATTCCTGGCTCCTACCAATGCTCGCGGTCCGCGTGTTGTTGCCAAATGCTGGAACGGTAAAGTTACAGTTAACTGGGATTACAGCTTAGAAAGTGAAAACCATCGCGCGGCAGCGGAAGCACTGATTGCTAACCTTAATGAGCGCACTGGTTGCGAATGGAAAATTGTTGCATCCGGAGACATGCCGGACGGTTCAGGTTACGCGTTCATCGTCCAGTAAGTTTTCTTATACACTGCTCATCATTACGGTGGGCAGTAATAAGCAAACTAACATTAACGAAAGGAGATATATCATGTCTAAAGTAACTCACCGCGAACAGGACAAAATGCGCTACACCATGAAAACGAATGCACGCCGCGCCCTTAAGACCCGCTGGGGCCAGGTTGCACGCGATGCACACGAACAGTTAATCCATCAGGACGATATTGGTTTTTACATCGTCGAAAAGGAAGTCCTTCAGGTGCTTCGCGATCACGAAAAAGCGCAACAGCCGGAGCAGAAAGTCCCGGCACCGACCGCCGCGCCAGCTGCCAGCGTTTCGGTACTGCGCCCGATGGTAAATCCGGAAATCGTCAAAAGCTGCCTCGAAGCTCTGGAGCAGGAGGAAGAGAAAGATATGAAACACGCAAAAGCTGCCACGCAGGTTTCTGAAATCAAAATTGAAGAGCCAAAAGCTGCCGCGCCAAAACAGGATGCAAAAGCTGCTCGCTGTGATTTCAAAAATGGCGCTCGCAAGCCGCTCAAAGGAAAAACTGCCGAAGTGTGGGCAATGGGTGACAAGCTTCTGAAGGAACTGGGCCGCACGCCGGAGCTGAAAGAAATGAAAGCTGCAATGCCTTCTTACAACGAAACAACGGTAGCTATTCAGTTCTACGCCTGGCGCAAATATAACGGGCTGGACGCATAATCTATAACCACATCAACCAACGGGCTTCTGCGGGAGCCCTAGGAGTGAGAACATGAAGACATTTATCCGCTCTTACACAGACATCAGAGGTCTTCGCAAAGGAACAGTTTATGAAGTTGCTAACTTCGGAAATAAATTACTGACTCCTTATTACAATAAACACGAAAAGCCGGTTCCAATGACCAGCGTCTGCTTCACCCGCCTCATGCAGGACAAGTTCCTTGTAGAAGTGCAGCCGATGCGCAAAGAAGGCACATCCGAAATCTGGTTTGTACACCGCCAGGAACCGGATAGCATTTGGTCCGAATGGGTAAGCGAAAAATTGTCGGGTATCATGTCCGACGACACATTAGCCCACTTTATACCTGTACAGCTCTAAACTACTCCGGGCCAGCCCTCCTACTGGTCCGCTTAATCGCGCAATAAAGTCCTCCTCCAATATCTCGCGATTAAGCGCATTATAGCTTGATATACCATCCGATCACAATAGTTCAATAAATTTCCCTCAAAAGCACTTGACTTCTCGTTTTTGATCTGCATCCGTTCAGGTTTATTAAAATTTATAGAGTTTATTTAGTGACTATAAACTCATCACATAATACCAATAGGTACTATATACAATAATAATAAATCCTTATTTTATATATATTTATAGTTATTATTAATATTAGTTTAATTAGTTTTATTTTAGTTAGTTGACTGAAAGTTTATAAGTTTATAGGGGTATACACCAAATTTTTTAGAATCATAGTATAGGGAGTAGGGTATAGGGTATTTGCCATTGTTATACCCTAGTACCCCTATCTTTAGTTTTTCTGCGGGGGCGCAAGGGGTAAACTAAAACTATAAATTTAGAAAGCTACATAGGGAGGGTATTTTATAGGGTGTTTATAGGGTAACCCTATACGAACCCTGTATTGCACCCTATACCTATTGTTTTACAATAACTCTTGCAATTTAATAGGGAGGGTCTTACCATAGGGTTAAGGCAATACCCTATCGGAGGCTATATGAATACAGAGCTAACTAACAATAACGCGGTGGCGAAGGAACAGCCAACCAGCACTCACTCCAATGTGGTTAAGGATTTGTGCTTCGCAGCCTGGGTCGTGCAAGCGTGTTCCCGTATCCGCGGAAAGGTAACTAAAGAGCAGGCTCTTAAGATGGTTGAGGATTATTTTGATAGTGCACAAGATGTGACGCCTAAAGTTAAACACGGAAAAGCTGCTGCAAAAAAAGAAAACCCTGAGCGTGATAAGTTTATGGCATGGGTGCGCGAACAAATAAAGGAAAAAGAAAACCGTGAACTTACAACTAAAGAAGTTGCAAAGTTCCGCGGCAAGTTTGACTACTACAAACGGTTTGGACCACAAGCGCCATATGAGAATGCTTTTAAGGTTTGCCAAACAAAGGATAAAAATAATGAGTCCGCGTTTAAAGTTTGGCTTGCCAAGAATGAGCGTGCGAAGGGTGAGCAGTTAACGGAAAAAGAAATCACATCGCTTAAAAATAGATGGTATTCGCGACCGGATAAAAATGTGGAACCCGTAATTTGGGATAATCGTGGACGTTGGCCTGTTTGCAAGCTCAAGGCATATGGCAACGCCGCTACGGGCATAGAGGTTGCACTAGCTGGTGGAAACTTTTTTCCATGGCAAGCATTTCATGACATCACGAAGGCTCAGCAACGCCTTGGACAATTGGACGAATGGATGATAAATCTACGGGAAGGTCGCACTCCTGAAGAGGTATATGAATGCGTTATGGAGTACGCAAACTTTGCCGCGCAATAATGCAAATTTGGTTGCAATCGCTCCTCTTATCTGTGTATAGTGTGCGGACAAAGGAGGAGCTATGACTGCACAAGACGAGTTTGATGCTAAATATATAACCACATCAGAGATTGAAGCCCGTTTCGGGGTTAGTCGTTATAAGTTGTGCCGCAATCGAGATATACTTCCTGGAGCTGTTCGTATCGCCAACGTATTTGTATATGTGCGCGAAATTGCTGAGCCAGCACTTATAGCAATGCAAGGCGATAAGCGTCGGAGGTCTTAATTAAATATGGAACTGTTTCCCGCTGAAATTAAAGCTTTCCCACAATGGGCGGTCGCCGATGCGGATAAAAAGCCGCTCGTATGGGATAGCGATATTGGACGTTTGATGGCGGCGGACGTTACCGATCCGGATATGCTTATGACGTTTGAAGCTGCTAAAGGTTGCGCCGCTCATTTCAATAAACCTTATATTGGATTCGTGCTTACTGCACAAGACCCGTTCACCTGCATCGACCTGGATGTGAAGAATGCAACCAATGAACCTGATCCCAAGAAGCACACGACGCCGGAGCAGTTGCGCCGCTTCGAACAGATCATGACTGCATTCGATACTTACACCGAAGTGAGTCGCTCAGGCTTGGGTGTTCACCTGTGGTTAAGAGGTAACATCGGTAAAGGTTGTCGACGTGATGGTGTCGAGGTTTATAGTCAGGAGCGTTTTATTATCTGCACGGGCAATCCCGTCTACAACAAACCAGTTGCAGAACGTGATCATTACCTTACTATGCTTGTGAATGAAATTGATCTTCAGCGCAAGACATATGAAATTGAACTGGTAGAAAAAGATCCGGTAGAAGATGATGCAACTATTCATCAGCGTGCGCTTGAAGCAGATAACGGCGATAAGTATGCACGGTTATTTAACGGTGAATGGGTTGAAATGGGATTCCCTTCCCAGTCTGAAGCAGACCTTGCCCTTATTTCTATGTATGCATTCTACACGGAAAGTAATGAGCAATGTCGTCGTCTGTTCCGTTATAGCGCACTGGGCAAACGTGAGAAGGCTAATAAGAACAATGTTCATATTGACCGTTGCTTGCGTATGTGTCGCGGTCGCATGGAGCGTGAGCGCATTGCCCAGGAAAACGTAGCGGCGCTGGCGCGGGATTATGCTGCCCGTATGCAAGCGGCACACAGTGCAATGCAACAGGTAGCGGAAATGCCCGTAACTGTTGAAACAACACAGGGGCAGACCGTAGTTGCAGAAAGTACGTCTATTGATGCAACCGCCATTGACTGGCCGCCGGGACTTGCTGGGGAGCTTGCGAAGTACATCTACAAAGCATCCGTCCGACCAGTGAAAGAAATTTCTATTGTGACAGCACTAGGATTTATGGCTGGTGTATGCGGGAAGGTTTGGCAGATTCCACAATCGGGTCTTAATGGATATTTCGTCCTGATTGCCCGTTCTGGTGTTGGTAAAGAAACGTTGAACAGTGGTCTATCTAATATAGTTAGCCAGCTTCAGGAACCGTTTCCGCAGATTCATAGCTTTGTATCTTTTGACCGATGTGCTTCCGGCTCTGCACTGCGTAAATCTTTTGCGGACAAACAATCTTTTATCAACTTGAATGGTGAGTTTGGTAAGATTATTAAAGCGATGGCAACGGCGCCAGCAGGTTCACCGATGCAAAGCTTCAAGAACGACCTTACCGATGTTTATCAAAAGTCCGGTCAGATGTCTATTGTCGGTGGTATGTCTTATTCTGATAAGGCTAATAATACGGAAGCTCAACAAGGTGTGGCCTATAGCATCATGGGCGAAACGACACCGGACACGTTTTTTGAAGCGTTAACCCGTGAAATGATGGAGGATGGATTCTTATCCCGTTTCCATGTTGTCCGCTATGAAGGGGATCGACCACCTT
>PPYE01207976.1_pt1 | contig 15898 bp, 10 predicted proteins | sample 1559881 | NCBI WGS metagenome assembly PPYE01 (sample SAMN08240022, study PRJNA423297) | Human gut metagenome, whole genome shotgun sequencing project. | reverse complement strand
TAAATACAGAATCACTATAGCTTTGTTCGATTTGCTATAGCGATTCTTTTTTATACGGGTACTTTATCGGGGGCTTACTTTCTTCTTTTAGTCCACACTATTTTTATAAAAGGCACTAATTTTATTGAATTACCTCACTAACAGAGCGCTAGATTTCAAAAAGAAACTTAACTTTGCACCCGAGTTTTATATAAAGAGACTGAATTAGTAACTAAAAAGATTAAACCGCATGAAAATTAAGACTTTAATAGCCTGTTTCATACTAGCTTGTGCTGCAACTTCCTGCATACAGGATGAAGCACTGAACTCAGAAGCAGCCATTGATGCTTGTACAGGTGATGATGTACAATTAGCAAACATCAATGCTGATTCAAAGCTGATCAATGTATATGTAAACAAGGGAGCTGACTTGTCCAAACAAAAGTTAGAATTTGTAATTCCGGAAGGAGCCACTATAAAAATAAATGATCAAGTTGCTGGAGATACAGAAGCCACATATGACTTTAGTGAAGAGCCACATTCCCGGAAATTCACTGTCACATCAGAAGACGGTCAATGGAAACCTGTTTATACCGTCAATGTTGTTTTAGCAGAATTACCTACTTCTTTCAACTTTGAAGAGTTATTACCTTCCAATGACTACGATATCTTTTATGAATTCCAGCCGGGCACTTCACAAGAAATATCTAAAGTATTACAATGGTCAAGTGGTAATCCGGGTTTTAAATTGACAGGTATGGCAAACTCCAAAACAGATTACCCAACTGTACAGGTAGCCAATGGTTTCAGAGGTAAAGGAGTTAAATTGGAAACTCGTGATACCGGTAGTTTTGGAGCAATGGTAAAGATGTATATTGCTGCCGGTAACTTATTTATCGGAACATTTGAGGTAGGAAATGCATTAACAGATCCTAGAAAAGCCACTAATTTCGGTTTCCAGTTCTATAAACGCCCTAAAACGCTCAAAGGACATTATAAATTTAAAGCAGGAGATGTATATTCCGTAGAAGGAAAACCACAAGAGGGTGTAAGAGACAAATGTGATATTTATGCTGTTATGTATGAAGCTGAGAACAATTCTGTCATGCTTAATGGTGATGATGTATTTACTTCAGATAAGTTAGTATCATTAGCGCGAATTAAACCGGAAGATGTTGTTGAATCAGATCAATGGACTGATTTTGAAATTCCTTTCGAACCGGTAAAAGGACGAGTAATTGATGATACCAAATTAAAGAATGGAAAATACAAATTAGGTATAGTGCTTTCGTCCAGTGTAGACGGTGCTTATTTTAAGGGAGCAGTAGGCAGTACACTGTATGTCGATGAAGTAGAACTTATTTGCGAAGACTAAAAAAACAAGAAAATGAAAAGATATAAATTACTCAATATTATAGCTGTACTACTATTAGTAAGTACACTTTCAGCGCAGGCGCAAGAAGAAAGAAATCAAGGTATCATCTGGTCGTACTTACACGGATGGGAATATGGAATCAAGGCAGGTTTCAGTATTGGAGGAACTTCTCCATTGCCTCTACCTGAAGAAATTCGTAAAATAGATAGCTATGCCCCTGGTGGCCTCGCCATTTCAATTGAAGGAAACGCAACTAAATGGTTTGACACGAAATGGGGAATGACTGTAGGGGTACGACTTGAAAACAAGAATATGACCACAGAAGCTACAGTAAAGAACTATGGAATGAAGATTATCAACACCAACGGCGGAGAGTTACAAGGCTTATGGACCGGTGGCGTAAAGACTAAAGTCAAAAACTCTTATCTGACTATCCCAGTAGTTGCCAACTATAAAGTAAGCAAACGTTGGAAAGTCTCAGCAGGTCCGTATGTATCTTATCTTATTGAAAGAAATTTCTCCGGACATGTATATGAAGGTCACTTGCGTACTCCGGATCAGACAGGTTCGCGAGTAGATTTTACTGGTGAAAGCATTGCTACTTATGATTTCTCTGACAATCTGCGTAAATTCCAATGGGGATTGCAATTAGGCGGTGAGTGGAGAGCATTCAAACATTTAAATGTGTATGCTGATTTAACATGGGGATTGAACGATATCTTTAAGAAGGATTTTGATACGATTTCATTTGCTATGTATCCTATTTATTTAAATGTAGGATTCGGGTATGCATTCTAATAAAAAACAATCTTTACATTAATCTCATTATAGCTATTAAAAAAGGCGAGAAACTAAAAGTTTCTCGCCTTTTTTAATCATTGATAAATTATTCTCCCATAACTTCTAGTTCATCAAGAATTAAGGTACTTCCGCCAGCACCTTTAAACAAATCACCTTCTTTACTTGAAGAACAAACAATGGCCAATTTATATTTTGCTCCTTCTTCATAATCTTTCAAAAATTCAAAAGGTATTTCGAAGTAAGTATAATCTACTTTAGCAGTTTTATCAGATAAAGCAGCCACAGCGACACGTTTCTCTGAAGTGTTGATATCAAAACCAGTCAGAACTTCATCATCAGTATCAACTTTATATAATACAGCTTGAATAGCACACTCATCTATCCGATCCTTAACCTCTACAATATTATTAACATCTGTACCATCAATAAACTTCTCCCCAGGAGTATACTTATACCATCCCTTGAAAACGACTGGTTTTTTATCATATAAAACACCAAATCTTGTGCAATATAATTTCCCCTGTTCAAGAAAATCCATATCGAATTTACCAGTAAATACAGATCCTGAAGTAATCGCCGGAACTAAAGCATTAGCTTTAGCACTTGTATCCATAGTCACTAGCTTTATGGCATACTCACCTTCTTTCTTATCATCTGTCTTGTAAACAGGCATAGTTGTAACTCCCATAAGTTTCAGCATGGCAGCGCCCTCAGCACTAGTTGCAAGCACATCTGTAGGAAGAGGTTTATCATATTCATTAGCCCAAGGACTACCTGGAACATTTTCCCATTCTTCAAATGAAAACTTCAAAACACTTGTCTTAGCAGCGATAGAAACAGTATATTGATTAGTAGTTCCATCTTCAGCAACAACTGTATAAACAACATTTCCTGCAAAATTTTGAGCTACACCAGAGCCGGGAGTAACAGTTGCTTTATCAGAAACTGTAATAGTAGGAGCTAAAGTTTTCAGTTCTTCAGGAGTAGCATCCTCACTAACCTAAAATGTTATAGTTTTATTCTCCTCATCAATCACTGGTTGGCTTGTTACCAATTCACTATCAAAGGTAAAACTGGTTATTTTAGCTTCTACACTTTCATTACCAGATAATCTACTACCCCTATAATTAACTTTCACTTTCATTCCTCCGCCAGCTACATCAACATTAATAACCATATCAATGGTTCCATTACCGATCGTACCTGAAACAGAAGTATTACATGAACCAACAACCAATTCTAAAGTTTGACTTCCTGAAAACTGGAAAGCTTCACCATCCTGTTTTAAAGCGCAATTATCCACAGCAATATCACCGATAGTAATATCAGTACCTGCTACATTTATAACAAAATTCTTTAATTCCAACTTAATTGCAGTATCAGAAGCTTTTGATATATAAACTTTCTGAACCATATCAGAAGCAATAGGAGTACTTACACCTACATAATATACATCCATCTTTCCTTTATATGCACCAGCTAACTCACTATCAACAGGGTATTTAACATCATCGTCATCACCACAACTTGAAAACAAGCTGACTGAACAAACAAGCATAAACAAATACAACAAACTCTTTTTCATAATTCTCTTATTTAGTTAATAATCTATTTGATCGCAAAATCGGGTACAAAGTAACATATTTATATTAATTATCACAAGGTCCATTCTTTGTATTTTATGATCTATTTTTAAGATCATATTGCAAAAAAGCTGTTTTTATCTACTTTTTAAGGTTCATATTTACAGCATACTCAACAAATATATACCAAAAAAGGAGGGATTTCAAGTCCCCCCTTTTTCGATATTCAAGATATTATAGTTTTCAAATTTTCATATAACTAACCTATTATTCTAGCTATACATCTCATTACTCGCCAATAACCTCCAATTCATCAACGATCAGCGTACTGTTAGCTGCGCCTTTGAACTTATCACCTTCCTTACTGGAAGAACATATAATAGCTAACTTATACTCTTTAGTACTATCATAAGATTTCTCCGGCAAATACTCAAATGCAAGTTCAAATGTAGTCCATTCATCTTTATCCGTACCATCTTTCAAGCGAGCTTCTGCCACACGATATTCTGAAGTATTAATATCTACTCCTGTGAGTGTCACATCTTTGCCGGCTGCATCTTTTGCCTCGTACAATACCGCAGCAATAGAACATTCGTCGATAATGTTAAGCCCCTCCTGCGCTGGTTTGACAGAACCATCTATATAGTTCGTTCCTGCTTTATATTTATATACGCCTTTTAATAATTTAGGCTCCTTGTCATAAGCAATACCAAATTTGGTTGATTTCAAAGGAGCAAGCATATTAAGACTGAACGTACCCGTAAATAAAGAGCCGGAAGTGATAGGTGCCATACTGCCTAAAGCATGTGCTCTAGAATCCAATGTCACCAATTTGGCAGCCTTACCACTAAATCCTTCAGATTCTTCCATCACAGGATAGCCTACTTTTACTGCCGAAGATGATCCATTCAACATTTTGGCACCACCATTGGAAGTAGCCAGGAATCCTGCTGGCTCCGGAGTCCAATAATTTTCATAACTATTACCTGCATCAAATTCAGACCATTCATCCAAAGAATATTTCATGATATTCTGAACACCTTCAATAGAAGCTGTATACTTTCTTGATGTTCCATCTTCAGCAACTACAGTATAAACAACACTTTTTCCTCCAGAGAAGTCCTGAGCAACACCACTTGCCGGAGTTACGGTAGCCTTTTCTGAAATAGCAATGACTGGCACCAAGGCTTTCAAGTCTTCCTCAGTAGCCTCATCATTAACTTTAAACGTAATGGTACTCTTTGCATCATCAATAACCGGTGCTACTGTTATAACTTCGTCATCAATAGTAAAATCGGTTATTTTAGCCTCCGTGTTTTCACTTCCTGACAGTTTAGTACCTTTATAATTGACCTTAACTTTCATTCCGCCTTCTACATCTACATCAATAACCATATCTACAGCATTCTTACCAACTGTACCCGAAACGGATGTATTGCATGATCCCACAACAAGACTTAATGTCTGATTGCCGGAAAACTTATAAGCATCACCACTTTTTGTCAAAGCACAATTATCCACAGTAATGTCACCAATAAGAAGCTCAGTACCTGCTACGGTAATAGTAAAGTTTCTCAGTTCCAGTTTTACAGCAGTATCCGAAGCCTTTGAGATATAAACCTTCTGAACCATATCAGAAGCTATAGGAGTAGATACTCCCACATAATATACATCCATCGTTCCTTTATATGCACCTGCAAGTTCACTGTCAACCGGATATTTCACATCGTCATCGTCACTACAACTCATAAATAGACTCACCGAACTAATAAGCATAAACAAATACAACAATCTTTTCTTCATAATCTTCATAGTTAATTATAAATTCTTTTTTATCACATAAAATCACGCAAAGTAAAAGATTTAAAATAACTACCACAAGTGCCATTCTTGGCATTCTATGTTCTATTTTTAATATATTATTTATTCATACCCCAAAAATAAGAAAAATAAAAGTTTCAATATTAATATTCAAGTTATAAAAGAGAAGAGTAAGCAGATATATATTTCTGCACTAATCCAATCATCTTTTCATACAAATCCCTATCACAATCCATATACCTATAAATCATCACATCTATCAACCATAGAATTTTTTCCCGATTTAATATCCGCTCAACAGCCTCCCCCCTTACGAATGACGGAAGTGAATTTACGACATTATAATTATTGCATATTTATTAAAAAAGCTGTATCTTTGCAACCTTAGTCATAATTGAAAGTTTGTCAAAGTACAAAGTTAGACATGTTTAATATTGAATTTATTACAAATGTCGTTTCGTTATGATGGCGGAACCATTTGAAATTACTACTGATTTAATATCATTTTACTCAGAATATTCAGTCGTGATGATGCGATATTCTTTCTTAATCTATAAATATATATATATGCAAATGTTGACAGCCCATAATGGGCAGTTAGCGTCGTTTGTATGCGTGATGTCTTACGTGTTTAAATTTAGTATTGCTTATATACATGTTTATAATGATGAAAAAAAGCCCTGGACCGTGATGGTTCGGGGCTTTTCTTGTACTTGCAATAAGCAAGAAGGAAAAAGATTTCAGATTACATCGGTAACTGTGCTATTATCTCTTTCGAACATACCGGCAATTTACCATTCTTTCCCATATCCACAAAAACCGTTGCACACAACACCGTCCATTGGTCACCATATGTCATCGTACTGCTATGGCTATACCCAAGGCAATGCCCGTATTCATGAAACATGGCCTGACGGGGATAATTATGCGGATGGGCATCCGGAGGAGTCGCATCAAAATAAACACCGGTATAACAATAATTAGCCAAGCCGTACGTATTGCCTCCACCTAATCCGCCGACACCGGCAACACACCCCAGCACAAGCCCGCCATGATTACGGATTCTTTGACGCAACGCATCCAGATTGATCGGATTTCCTCCATTGTCTTTCAACAAACCTTCGTATTTGTTCATTTCCATATTAAACTCTTCGGAAGAGAACATGAAAGCCATATTGACAGCCAACGCCACTCCGTGACGGCACAATAACGGATTCATATGACGCCAATACGCATGACCATTGTCAGCCGAATAAGAAGAAAAACGTATAAACCAGCGACTGTCTATCTGTTCTATTTTCTTCATAAACGGATCTTCTGTACGAATAACAAGCGTCACATCGTCATTGGAAAGTCCGGGCTGTGCAGGCACCACTATCTTCCGTCCACTACTTGTAGTGAATGTCCGTTCCGAATCTACAACCGGCAAGGGGAATGACGCTTCCATAAACGGATAAATCTGTTCAAAATGTGCCAGTTCGAAGAACTCCATGCTAAATTTATTAAAGCGGCACATAATCTTCACATCCTGAATACCTACAGGAGAAAAGAACTTGACAAGCAACTGATGTTCGTCTGAAATGGAAACCTGCAACGGAGCATTCGCATAAAAAGAACGACGGCGACTGTCATAAAAGACCTCACGTGGCTCACTGGCCAAAAACATCGTATCCGCGCGAAACCGAAAGAAGTCCTCCTTACGAACATAAAGTGAACCATCCTGATTTTCCGGATGCAGATAATCAATACTAATATGAGATACACGGCCTGCCTCAATCTTACAATCCGTGAAACGGTATTTACGGACAAACTGAGTTCCGTCACTGCGATCGGACTCAATCGTCACAAATCCGGATAATGCTTTTGTACCGGGCAATGAGTAAAACGAGTATTTCCCGGTAATGTCATAAGATTCTATCTTTCTGGTTCCGGAATATTTCCCGTCTGCACCAAGAGTCGCATATATTCCTTCGGCATCGTCGAAAGTTATATCGATTTTACGAATGAATCTCCACATATAATCGGACGATACATTCAAATCGACATCCACTCGCCCTACAGAACGCTCCAAGACCACTGTATGCGACACCGAAGCCTGATCTCTGCCGATATGCAATTCTATTTTTTTATAAAAGTAAACCGCATCTAACGGCGCATTTTCCGCATGATTTATCAACCAGTCATCGGACAGTTTTTCGGGTTCTTTGACAGCCTCATCTTCTTCCTCGCTCGTAGTAGCCAAAAAAACGACTGTATAATCCCCCATACTCAATCCTTCGATAGTCAATTTTGAGAAGTTTTCTTCCAGCTTCTGATATAAGGGCTTAATAATCTCTCCACGTTCATTGGCAATAGCATACCACATACGAGTGATCTGCTCCGGTTTGCTTCCGCGTGTCTGCACCACGGACGCATCGTCTTGCTGCAACCCAAACAAAAACGACACTTGTCCGGAATGGGAAGGAACAATGCCGGTCTCCTGTTCAAAATCGCCCGAACAGTTGGCAAGCAATAATGCGCCCAGTAATATCATTATGATTCTTAGCATCTTCATAAACAGCCTCCTCTATTTCTTTACACAACGTACGGATGCAAATGCTTCCATCTGTAACCGCTGTTTCTTAATAACGGCTGTCTCGGCTCCTTCGAACGGCAACCAGTAAGCCCATGCATAACCGCCCGGAAGACCGTTACGTTCGTTTGTCCACAACACAGCTCTTTTCCCGAAAGCCGGATTATTGGATGATGACTTATCTCCCTTCGAGCCAGCCAAAGGAATAATAAGGCTGCGACCGGTGTCTTCCGAAGTAAACTTCACATAATGCTGTGTTCCCGTCACACCACTGGACGGAGTTATCAGTGTTCCTTCTCCGATGTGAAGTGTAGCGGCAATTGTTTCTCCATTTCCTGCCTTATATCTACCCGGAATCTCTTGGTCTGCAGGAAGCAGAGACTGCCATTCGTTACCAGTCGGTATCCGGTATCCTTCAGGGCAAGGCATATGTGTATCATTTACCCAAGGTGCATCAGCTGTCTGGTTACCTAAATTGTTGGAAGGATTATACCCCTGCCAAGGCACGTACATATATAAACGTCCAAACTGGAACAGACCACCCACCGTGTTAATCCAACTTTTATGATACATATCTTCGACCGTAGCCCCGTCCAACGGATAAATCTGATCTTCCAGATCGCGGCTACGCGCATTAAATGCCATCCATACATTTCCTGCGATTTCCACAGTTTCAATCTGTTTGTCACTCGGAGCCACACGTATCTCCACGTAATCATATGTTCCACTCAACAAGGCATTTTTCAAATGCACCAAAACCGTATAGCCCAGGCGACCGCTGCCTTGCGCTGCAACCGATACATTAAATGACGACACGATACCTTCCGCCTCTTCCGACACGGACATATTGCCTACACTTGTTCCGCTACCGGCACCTTCTGTGGAAGAAATATCGATACGAGTGTCTGTAACGAACGCCAGCGTCATGTCATCAGCACCTGTAGCAGGTACTTCCAGTACATTATTCTCATAGTCTACTTTCACCCCTTCCGGAATCCTGGATTTCGACGCATTAAGCAAAAGACGTTGGTTCGTATCAGGCTTTCCGACAATCGTTTCTCCTTCTTCCCACGGTTTGATCTCAAAAACGCCCGTCACTTCAGCTCCCACATTGAGCACTGCCAATTCATATACTTTATTGCGTTCGACAACAGGTAATTCGACTTTTAACCTGATGGGGACTTCACCATAGGTTCCACGCAAGATGATATTGACAGGACGTGTGCTCTCGAACAGACGGAATACCCCCTCTTGCTTGCCATCGAATGCAGAAGAGAACTCCTTCCGATAGCTCACCGTTTTATCCGACGCCCGGACATTTTCGAGGAATGGTAATTACATTGACCTCCGCATTGCTGCGTGTCACTACTCCGCTCTCCAATTCGACTACAGCCGCCATGAAATCCGGCGCAGAATTATCATGCAATCCTTCACCGATAATCGTATTACGAAATTCTTCTTCACTTTTAGCTTTCTCTCCGGCAGGAATCTCCAGTCCGGTCAGAAAATAGAGTCGAGATCCGCTGACCGCAGAAATCTCCGACTGTCCGCCTTGCCCGGGAGTCAGCTGTTCCTCTTTATATAAATTCCCGTCACTAAACTGGAAAACCGATACATCTTTGAGTTCTTCAGAAGATTCTTCTCCTGCTACCGTAATTCCTTTTAATACCACTGAATAAGTTTGTTGATGGCCTTTTCCCCCGGTTGGTTCATCGTTCGAGCAGGCGCCTGAAAGTAATGTTCCTATTATAATAGGAACGATGGTTTTTCTGCAAGAATAATTCATGTTTTTTTGATTATAATAATACTGAATATTGGAAACCTTATAAATGCATTTTCCAAAAGCGGCGGCAAAAATACTACTTTTTTCAATACAGCAAGCCATCTGCATAAAATTTTAATAACGATGTTGAATAAAAGAAATCTTTAATGTCAGACTAACTAAATACAAAATAAAAAGTTATTTTTGCAAACGTTTTTTTTAATTTTTATCTCATTCTAATATTATGTACAAGATTTTTCATGGCTTCCACCTGGTAGAAGCCTATCAGGACTTAAAGAAAGCTAAACGGTTAGCAAAGAATCAGACAGTGGCCCGATGTATAAAGTTAACCATAGCTATTACCCTCTCTCTTATTTTATGGTTCCTTCCCATTGATACTTTTGGAATAGAAGGGTTGACCGTTATAGAACAAAGGCTTATTTCCATTTTCATTTTCGCCACACTTATGTGGGTGTTCGAAGCTGTCCCGGCATGGACCACTTCCGTTCTTATTGTCGTATTACTATTACTTACCGTTTCCGACAGTAGTTTATGGTTCTTAACCCCAAATACTCCTGCTGAGGAATTGGGACAGACAGTCAAATATAAGTCTATCCTGCATTGCTTTGCCGATCCTATCATCATGCTGTTTATAGGCGGATTTATTCTTGCCATCGCAGCAACCAAAAGCGGACTGGATGTATTGTTGGCACGAGTTATGCTGAGACCTTTCGGAACACAATCACGATATGTACTATTGGGATTCATCCTCGTTACAGCTGTCTTTTCCATGTTTCTTAGCAATACGGCTACGGCGGCCATGATGCTTACCTTCCTTACTCCCGTATTAAAAGCACTTCCGGCAGATGGAAAAGGGAAAATCGGATTGGCTATGGCCATTCCCGTTGCTGCCAATGTAGGTGGTATGGGAACTCCTATCGGTACACCACCTAACGCCATTGCTTTAAAGTATTTGAATGATCCGGAAGGATTAAATCTGAATATCGGTTTTGGAGAATGGATGAGCTTTATGTTGCCTTACACTATTATTGTACTGTTTATAGCCTGGTTTATTCTCTTACGACTGTTTCCATTCAAACAAAAGAGCATCGAACTGCAAATTGAAGGTGAAGCAAAGAAAGACTGGCGCTCCATTGTGGTTTATATCACCTTTGCTATAACGGTTCTATTGTGGATGTTCGACAAATTTACAGGAGTAAACTCCAATGTAGTGGCAATGATTCCGGTAGCTGTTTTTTGTATAACAGGCGTTATTACCAAACGTGACCTGGAAGAGATCAGCTGGAGTGTACTCTGGATGGTAGCCGGCGGCTTCGCATTGGGCGTAGCCTTGCAAGAGACCGGACTGGCAAAGCATATGATCGAAGCCATCCCATTCAGCACATGGCCCCCTGTACTGATGATTGTCGGTTCCGGACTGATTTGCTATGCTATGGCCAACTTTATTTCACACACAGCCACCGCAGCATTACTCGTCCCTATTCTCGCCATTGCCGGAATCAGCATGCGTGAAAACCTGTCATCGTTGGGAGGTGTAGAGACTTTATTAATTGGAGTCGCCATCGGATCATCGCTGGCAATGATATTACCAATTAGTACACCACCTAATGCCCTGGCACATGCCACAGGAATGATTCAGCAAAAAGATATGGAAAAGGTAGGTATCATTATGGGAATTATAGGACTTATCTTGGGATATACAATGCTGATCATACTCGGCTCCAACAAGTTATTATAAATAATCTATTTAAAAAAGAAGATGTCAAAAGCAGGATGATACATTTATCTTGCTTTTGACATCTTCTTCTTTTCGAATTTAGCGTCCTATAATCCTCTCCAAAAGTTTATAAGAAACAACAATGGTATAAAACGATATCTCGTCTACTCTATTCCTGATCCGAATTCACAAACTTACTTGGACTGACATTATAATACTTCTTAAATACCTCCCTGAAATACTTCGCATCCGAAAACCCGACAATTTCAGCAATCTCCGTTATTGTATATTCTTTCTGCTTTAATAATTGTGCTGCACGTTGCAAACGGATCATCCGGATGTAGTCAGCCGGAGCATAACCGGTCAGCGCTTTCAGTTTATTATAGAAACTTGTTCGACTCATATGATGCTGATTACTGAGTACATCTACCCCAAAGTCCAAATCTCCCATATTCTTCTCTATACATTCCTTGACTGAAGCTATGAATTTCCAGTCCAAAGTATTAGTACAATTGACAGGTAAATGCTTTTCTTTATTTTCGATACTATTATAGACCTGACGGAGCAATTCACGATTTGCCAATATGTTTTTAATAGTAACCTTTAGTATACCCACACTGAATGGCTTGGTTATATAGGCATCTGCTCCGATTTCCAGTCCTCCGAGTATATTTTTCTCATCCCCTAACGCAGTCAGCAATATGACTGGAATGTGAGACATTTCCACACTCGTTTTGATAGCTGAGCACAGTTCGTCTCCACTCATCTCAGGCATCATTATATCGGATATAACAAGATCTGGATTAAACTCCTTTATAATGACAAGCGCATCTTTGCCATTGGAACAGGACTGGATATTATACCCTGCCATAAGCATATCCACAAGATAATTACGCAAATCATCATTATCTTCCACTACCAGAATACGCTGTAAAGAGGTTTTTATCTGAGGTGCCTCCAAGACCGGCAAGTCAGAAGTTCCCCCCAGTACAACAGCATCCATACGTTCATTCGGCGTTTTTGGAGAGATAAACTTTGCTTTATGCAAATGGGTATTTCCCTTCGGGAAAGTAATTTGCACGCATGTTCCCTGATGTTCAACACTTTGAATATGGATCTTTCCTTTATGCAACTTAACCAGTTTATATACCAGCATCAATCCAATCCCACTTCCGGTCACTTTCAAATTGACTACATTACTACCCCGGAAACAATTTCTGAATAATTTCTTCTGTTCAGATGAAGGAATACCAATTCCTGTATCCTTTACCTCAATACTCCAAGTATTCCCTTCCTCGCAAGCACAAATACACACGCTACCATTCTCTGGCGTGTACTTCAACGCATTTGACAAAATATTCTTCAAGATAGACCCCATTTTGTCACTATCAAACCACACATTCAAATAATCAAAATTACTCTCATAAACAAATCTGACACGCTTCATCTCAGCATATTTGCGGAAAGTAGCACAAACATCATTCATATAAGAGTTCAATTCATACTCAGAAACATAGAGAGTAGACGAATATACGTCGATCCGTTCAAAGTTTATCAAGTTGGTTGTCAGTTGAAGCAATGTATTCACATTCTTTAGAGCCATCTTCATATGGGGTAATGCCTTCTCTGTCACCATATGGTTTTCGACAACTTCTTCCAGCGGAGCTTTTATCAATGTCAGCGGCGTACGTATATCATGAGCCGTATTAATAAAGAACCGTGTTTTCTCATCAGAAATCTTCTTCTGTTTGTGCAACATAATAACACGGAATATGATAATCATAATCAAGACCACCAGAATTGCATACCCCACCATAGCCCACATACTGGCCCACACCGGAGGGGTAATAATGATCTGAATACTCCTTGTTTCATAAGTTTTATACTTCTCCTCATTAGATACAGTACGAATTTGTAACGTATAACTGCCAGGAGGCAGATTTCTAACAACAATCCGATTATCTTGACTCGGACGGGTCCACTCTTTATGATAACCGTCGATTTTCCATGAATAAAGAATATTAGAAGGATAATCATAATTTATGGAAGCCACATCAAGCGAAAAAGTATTTTGACCGTAGGCCAATTCCAGACAATCAGTCTCGTTAATATCCTTCTTCAAGGGAGATCCGTCATCACCAGGATAGACAGGATGATAAGCTATCATAAAATCCCGTAATAACAAACGCGAATAATATGGCTCAGGTATTTCTATGTCTGTCGGAAACTTAACAGCACCATCATTGCCACCAAAGACAAGCGTACTGTTACTGTAAGTTGTGGCAGAACCGGCATTAAAATTTACGCTCATCAGTCCCTGCTCCCGTGTCCAGTTACGGAAAAAATGATCTTTAGGTGAATAAATCGTAATACCATTTTCCGTACCCATCAGGAGATTTTCATCCTGACGCGGAATAATCGTATAAATATTATCAGAAATCAGTGCACAATTATCAGTTCGGTACTGATGAATAAACTTCTTTTTATTGATATCATAAACAAGAAGACCTGCTCCACGAGTACCAATATACAGGATACCATCTTCTCTCTGGTATAATGCACATATATAAGGAGATTCAACAGGCAAGTCAATATACCGGTAAACACCGGATTGCTTGTCAAGCTGATAGAGTCCCATTCTTGTACCAATCCACATTTGACGGGCATTTTTCTCCAGAATGGTGGTGATGGAACTTACTCCCGGATACAAACGAACATTTTTAGTCTCAAGATTAATGCGTTTCAAATGATAATATCCACCGGACCATACATCACCGCCCGAATCCTTTTTAATGTCATAAATATATTGGTCAGGACGTATTCCTGCAATGGCCGCAGGCGAAAGATAGCTTATTTTAAACCCTTTCTTCTTTTCTATCTTATAAATTCCAGACGTAAAACCACCAGCCCATATCACACCAGGAGAGACTTCACACAACGCCAAGAAGATATGATTCTCATCATCCGGCACCGGATCAAAAGAACTAAAAAAAGAACGCCATTCTCTTGTATCGGTCTGATAAAAACTAATTCCATTACTAGTTGCAAACCAAAGGTCACCGTCACTATCTTCTATCACATCATGCACCTGATCATTCACTAACGACCGGTTATTGCCAAGAGAATGCTTTATCAAATCATATCTTCCATAACGATTGTTACGAATGGTAATACCAGTAGGATAATTGGCAAGCCAAATACGCTCCTCCTCATCCACATAGATATCATTGATATTGTTTCCGTTCATTCCATTATAACTGCTATAGTCAGCCGTTATATAAGGTTCACTCTTACAAGTATTTACATTCAGTTTATATACTCCTTTTCCACCCGTAGCTATCAACAACTCATCAGCGTTCAGAGCAACAATCTGATTAACTTCCACATTGTTTGGTGCATAACAAGGAGTGATTTTTGGGGTTTTACCAATATCATATATAAGTATCCCTTCTTTATAACTACCCACAAATAATTGCTTTGACACAGTATGGTAATACAGTTCGTGAACAGGTGTAACGATGCTTTTTACTACTTCATCAGGAATTTGTTTCAGTTCTCCCTTTTCTATCCCGACACAAAACAAACCGCTTCCCGTACCGATAAAAAAATGACCGCCATCAGCCTGCTCAATAGTAGATATTGCACCATCGACAGGCTTTGGCATATGTTGTGTTGTTCCAGGACGAATATTATACCAGGTAATTGTATCTTTGTAACATAGCCAAATATGATCATTCTTGTCCAGATAACCATAATCAAGAAATGCTTGAAACTTATTTCGGATCAATTCAGGGTGTACATAAGCCAATTCAAATTTATCATGTTGTGAATCATACCTGAAAATACGTCCTTTCTGCCCGATTACCCATAATACATCTTCCTGATCCATATAAAGCCAGTTCAAAGCTATCCGTGAGTCCAGCTTCATACTGTCATCCGAGAAAGTATAATGCTTGATGTGTTTACCGTCATAACGATCTACCCCCTCCTGAGTCAAAAACCACATATATCCGCGTCGGTCTTTTTGAATATGGTAGATTTTCTGGTTGTTCAAACCGTCTTCCAACCCTATGTACTTATAAATCTGCCCCTTGCTCACAGCACTACTAATGAGAAGAACTATAAACACTAAAAGTTTTCTATTTTTTACAATTATCTTCATTCCTTTCACAAAACACTCAAAAATATATTTGCAAAAATATGAAAATATTATTTAAACAGCAACTGAATAAATTAATAATTATATGTTAAAAACAGAAACTTAAAA
>PPYE01662818.1_pt1 | contig 15899 bp, 9 predicted proteins | sample 1559881 | NCBI WGS metagenome assembly PPYE01 (sample SAMN08240022, study PRJNA423297) | Human gut metagenome, whole genome shotgun sequencing project. | reverse complement strand
AGCCCTGGTCGGCGTCCACCGCCTCGAAACGGTGGCGGTTTTTCCGTCGCTTTTTGGCGGCAAAAAGCGACAACACTCCCTCAAGAAGCTGTTTTCCTGTCGGCCATCCGGCCAAACAATCCAGATTCCTTCCCAGAAAGGTGAGTACCAATGGAAGAAAATGTCATTATGACGCCGGGTTCCGGCACCAAGGTCATCGTGCGCGATGTGAAAGAGGAGATCGAAAGCGCCTTCTTGGACTACTCCATGTCGGTCATCGTCTCCCGCGCTCTGCCCGATGTGCGCGACGGCCTGAAACCGGTCCACCGCCGTATCCTGTATACCATGCACGAGCGCGGCAACGACCCCTCCCACCCCTACCGCAAATCCGCCGACACCGTCGGTGCGGTGCTGGGCTCCTACCATCCCCACGGTGACGCCAGCGTCTACGACGCCATGGTCCGTCTGGCCCAGGACTTCAGCCTGCGCTACCCGTTGGTGGACGGCCAGGGCAACTTCGGTTCCATCGACGGTGACCCTCCGGCTGCCTACCGTTACACCGAAGCCCGCATGTCCAAGATGGCCTGTGAGATGCTCACCGACATCGAGAAGGACACCATCGACTGGGACCCCAACTTCGACGAAACCAAGAAGGAACCCCACGTCCTGCCCAGCCGCTTCCCCAACCTGCTGGTGAACGGCAGCCAGGGCATCGCCGTGGGCATGGCCACCAACATCCCGCCCCACAACCTGCGGGAAGTGGTGGGCGGCCTGTGCGCCATGATCGATAACCCGGACATCGACCTGCCCGGCCTGATGGAATACATCAAGGGCCCCGACTTCCCCACCGGCGGCATCATCATGGGCCGGTCGGGCATCCGGGCCGCCTACGCCACCGGCCGCGGCAAGATCACCCTGCGGGGCCGCGCCGAGATCGTGGAAAAAACCAACGGCCGGTTCGAGATCCTCATCACCGAGATCCCCTACATGGTCAACAAGACCCGCCTCATCGAGTCCATCGCCGACCTGGTCAAGGACAAGCGGGTGGACGGCATCTCCGACCTGAACGACGAAAGCTCCAGCCGTACCGGCATGAAGATCGTCATTGAGATCAAGCGGGACGCCAACCCTCAGGTGGTGCTGAACCAGCTCTACCGCTACACCCAGCTCCAGGACACCGTGGGTGTCATCATGCTGGCCCTGGACGACGGCGTGCCCAAGATCATGAGCCTGAAGACCATGATGGAGCGGTATCTGGAATTCCAGGGCCAGGTCATCCGCCGCCGCACCGCCTTTGAGCTGAAGAAGGCCCAGGACCGGGAACACATCCTGGAAGGCCTGCGCAAGGCCGTGGACATCGTGGACGAGATCATCGCCACCATCCGCGCCTGCAAGGGCGGCTTCTCCGAAGCCAAGGCCGCCATCATGGACAAGTTCGGCTTTGACGACCCCCAGGCGGACGCCATCGTCAAACTGCAGCTGGGCCGTCTGGCCGGTCTGGAGATCCTCAAGATCGACGAGGAACTGGGCCAGCTGCGCACCGCCATCGAAAACTACAAGGATATCCTGGCCAACGACCACCACGCCATGCTCATCGTCAAGAACGACCTGCAGGCCCTGGCGGACAAGTACGGCGACGAGCGCCGCACCTCCATCGAGGCCGTCTCCGGCGAGGTGGACATCGAGGACCTGATCCCCAAGGAACAGTGCGTCTTTACCCTGACCCATTCCGGGTATATCAAGCGCACCGCCGCCGACACCTACACCGCCCAGAACCGGGGCGGCCGGGGCGTGCAGGGCATGAACCAGAAGGACGACGACTTCACCGAAGAACTGTTCGTGGGCTCCTCCCATGACCATATGCTCTTCATGACCGACCGGGGCCGGGTCTACCGTCTCAAAGGCTACCAGGTGCCGGAAGGCGCCCGCACCGCCAAGGGCTCCCACATCGCCAACCTGCTGCAGCTGCAGGAGGGCGAAAAGGTCACCATCATGATGCGCCAGCCCGCCGACATCGACGAGGAAAATAACTATATCACCATGGTGACCCGCCAGGGCCTGATCAAGCGCACGCCGCTGTCCCAGTTCCGCAACATCCGCAAGGCGGGGCTGAACGCCATCGCCCTGAACGAGGACGACAGCCTGGTGTGGTGCCACATCACCGGCGGCAGCGATGACCTCATCGTGGCCACCCACAACGGCGCCGCCATCCACTTCAGCGAATCCGGCGCCCGCAGCATGGGCCGCACCGGCCACGGCGTGCGGGTCATCCGCCTGCGGGAAGGCGACTATGTGGTGGGCGTGGGCGTCTGCCGTCCCGGCGCCACCCTGCTCACCGTCACCGAGGACGGCAAGGGCCGCCGCAGCCGCGTGGACGACTACCGCATCACCAAGCGGGGCGGTCTGGGCATCCGCAACTACGCCAAGGGCGGGGTGGCCGCCGTCAAGATCGTGGACGATTCCGACGACCTGATCCTTATCAGCCAGAACGGCATCCTCATCCGGATGCACGCCGACGACATCAACGTCCAGAGCCGCTACGGCAGCGGCGTCCGGGTCATGCGCCTGGGCGAGGAGGACAAGGTGGCCATGGTGGCCCGCGTGGAGCGGGACAACGGCGCCGAGACCCAGAAGCCGGAAGAGGAGGGCGAAGCTGAACCTTCCGCCGAGGAACTGGCCCGCATCGAGGCGGAAGAGCGCGCCGACGAAGCCGCTGACTCCGCTGCCCCCGACACCGAGGACAACGAGTGAGCCCCCGTAAACTGATGTAAAGGGGAATTCCCCATGCAGATTGTATTGAAAACCCCCAAAGGCCCGGTGGCCCTGCCCCGGTGGATGCCCCTGCTTTTGCTGGCGGAGCTGGTGCTGGTTGTCCTGGTGCTGGTGCGGGGGATCGGCACTTTCCGGTCCTGCCTTTTCCTGCCCGCGGACATGACCAACCAGTATGCCGAAAGCCTGGTGCTGGACTACGGCCAATCGGGGGAAGCCACCCCCGACCAGGAACGCTCCACCCTTCCGGACACCCTGACCCCCGACGGCGTGGAGGAGGAGAAAGAGCTGCCTTCCCTGCTGGTCAGCCAGAGCTTTCCCCTGCCGGCGGGGCGGTACAAGGTCACCGTGCGGTATGCGGCCGGACAGGACGCCCAGCTGCAGCTGCTGCCGGAATCGGCGGATATCATCAACATGAATGTGGACCTGCCCGCCACCGGCCAGGAAGAGGGCCTTGCCACCGGCATCGTCTGGCTGGAACAGGGGGACAAGGGCCTGCGGCTGGTGTTCGGCGCCGACCACCTGGACTGGGAACTGAAAAGCGTGGAGGTGGAACGCCAGGGCTGGTATGACATCACCTGCGCCCTGGGCTGGCTGCTGGTCTTTGTGCTGGCCGACCTCTTCCTGCTGGCAGTCCTGCCGGGAACCGGGATGCTTCCCCGCCCCGGCAGCCGGGTGGTTCTGGTGACCCTGGCCGGTCTGGTGCTGCTGTGCAGCCTGCCGGTGCTCACCGATGCGGTCTCCTACGGCTTTGACCTGAGCTTTCATATGTCCCGGCTGGCCGGCGTGGCCGACGGGCTGGCCCAGGGCCAGTTCCCGGTGCGCATCTACCCCAATTTTCTGAACGGCTACGGCTACGCCAGCCCCCTGTTCTACGGGGATCTGCTGCTCTACTTCCCGGCCCTGCTCATGCTGGCGGGCATGCCCCTCTTCCGGGCCTATAACCTGCTGCTGGTGGGGGTGAACATCCTCACCGCCCTGCTGAGCTGGTGGAGTTTTTCCCGCATCTTCAAGGGGCGGGCGGCGGCCCTCACCGCCACTGCCCTGTACATGACCGCCTATTACCGGCTGTTCAACATGTACTACCGTCCGGCCCTGGGCGAGACCTGCGCCCAGACCTTCCTGCCCCTGATTTTGTACGGTTTCTGGGCCCTGTATGCCGACGACGCCGGCGAGACCCGGCGCCGCCGCGCCTTTTTGCCTCTGGCCTTCGGGTTCAGCGGCATCATCCTGACCCACACCATCACCACCGAGCTGGCCGCCATCGCGGCGGTGTTCACCGTGCTGCTGTGTGCCAGACGGGCTTTCCGGCCCCAGCGGCTGCTGCCCCTGCTGAAAGGTGCGGGGCTGACGGTGCTCCTGTGTGCCTGGTTCGTGGTGCCCATGCTTCAGGAACTGGGCGGGGACTACCGCTTCCGGGCGGATTCCAACGCCATCGACCCGGCAAGCTACGCCATCTCCATTGCCAACCTGCTGCAGCCCTGGAATTCCAAGGTGGATTACATCCGCCTGGGGGCGCCCCTGCTGCTGGCGGCGGCGGGGCTGCTGGTGCTGCTGGTCTGGAAGAAGGATCTGCCGTCCCGGGGCCGCCAGGTAGGGATCGCCGGACTGGTGCTGGGCACCGCGGCCACCCTGCTGGTGGGCTACAAGGGCTGGATCACCATTGCCGGCTGGATGGGCGAAAGCATCGGCCGGATGTTCCTCAACTTCCAGTTCCCCTTCCGGTTCCTGGTGTTTGCGGTGCTGGGGCTGGCCGCCGCGGGCGGCGCCCTGGTGTTCCTGCTGGGCCGCACGGCCGGGGTACGCCCGGGCCGGTTCTGCGCCGCGGGGCTCATTGCCCTGGCGGTGATCTTTGCGGGGCTGGACCTGACCCCCTATGTGGACGCCCAGTTCGGCCGCAGCCGCCACGGCACCACCGATGGACTTTCGGACACCACCACCAGCAGCGCCATGGAGTACCTGCCCTCGGCCTTTGCCCTGGAACAGGCGGAAAACCCCGACCTCTCCCCCAGCGACAACCTGAGCTGTACGGTGGTGGAAAAGGGCAGCCTGCGGTATACCCTGCGGCTGGTCAATGAGAGCGCCGACCAAAACGCCAACCTGGAACTGCCCCTGGTGTATTATCCCGGCTACCGGGTGCTGGCCAACGACGGCGGCGCCGCCACCGTCACCGAAGGCGAGACCGGCCAGGTGGCCGTGGTGCTGGCTCCCGGCTACGACGGTACCCTCCGCAGCCCCAGCCGGCGGCCGCCGCATCGGAACGGCGGGCCCTTTTCGCTTCCTTTTCGGGCACGAAAAGGAAGGACCTAACGGCAGCCTGCCGTCCCCCAAGTTGACAACCCCTCACCCCGGGTCGTACAATAAAACCAACCCATCACGCCGGAATCATCCGGCTTATAAAAAGGAGTGCCGCACCATGGCTCATACCGAAAAAACACTCAGCAGCCAGGAAATCTTCAACGGCCACGTCATCCGGGTCACCCTGGACGAGGTGGAACTGGAAAACGGGGACAAGAGCAAGCGGGAGATCGTCCACCATCACGGGGGCGCCTGCGTGCTGGCCGTTACCGACGCCGACGAGGTGTACATGGTGCGTCAGTTCCGGTACGCCTTCGGGGAGGAGATCTGGGAGCTGCCCGCCGGCAAGCTGGAAAAGGATGAAGACCCCTTCGAGGCCGCCAAGCGGGAACTGGCCGAGGAATGCGGCGTCACCGCCAACCATTACACCGACCTGGGCGTGCTCTACCCCACCGTGGGCTATGACAGCGAAAAAATCTACATGTACGCCGCCCGGGGCCTGACCACCACCAACCAGCACCTGGATCCGGACGAGTTCCTGGACGTGGTGAAGATGCCCTTTGCCAAAGCCCTGGAGATGGTCCTGTCCGGGGAGATCAAGGACTCCAAGACGGTGGCAGCCCTGCTGAAATATGAGGTGCTGCGCACCCGGGGGCGCCTGTGATGCCCGTTGTACGTCTGGCTCTGTGTGACCTGGCCGCCGACTGGGACAAACAGGACAACTACTTCACCCGGGCCCTCACCCGCCGCGGATACACCATTGAATTTTGTGATTCCCCCGCCGACAAGCCGGACTTTGTGCTCTGCGGCACCTTCGGGCATGAAGCCCTGGACTATGACTGCTGCCGCATCCAGTATTCCGGGGAGGACAGCTGGCCGGACCTGAACCTGTACGACTACGCTCTGGGCTTTCCGGACTTTTCCTTTGAAGGGCGGTATCTGCGCCTGCCGCTGTACGCCATGCGGGATACCTGGGCCCCGGCCCTGCACAAGCACGAACACCCGGACGGGTATTATCTGGACCGCCCGGGCTTCTGCTGCTGCGTGGTCAGCAATGATTTCTCTGCCCAGCGCAACGCCTTTATGGAGACCCTCATGGGCAAGGGCCTGCTGGACAGCGGCGGCGGCTACCGCAACAATGTGGGCGGCCCGGTTCCGGACAAGACAGCTTTCCAGCAAAACTACCGCTTTGCCCTGGCCTATGAGAACAGCGCCGACCCGGGCTACTGCACCGAAAAGATCGTGGATGCCTTTGCCGCCGGTGCGGTGCCGGTGTACTGGGGGGACCCCAGAGTGAAAGGGGAATTCAACCCGGACGCCTTCCTCTGCGCCGCCGACTACCCCGACGAGGAAGCCCTCCTGGCCGCCATGCAGGCCCTGGCCGCGGACAAGGAGGGGTATCTGAAAGCCTGCCGCGCCCCCATCCTGGCCCCCGACGGCACCAGTCGGGCGGCGGCCTATGTGGACGATGCGGCCTGCTTTGCCTTTCTGGACAGCATCTTCCGCCAGGGCCCCCACCTGCGGCGCAACCGCAGCTGCTGGGGCAGCATCTACGAAAACGATTGGAAATACCATCTGCGTCTGGCAGAAGAAGCCGCCCACCCCAAGACTCTGTTCCAGCGGCTGCTGGGGCGCTGACAGCAAAGGAACGACCATGGAAGAAACCTATACCCTCACCCCCATCGCCCACATCCGCACCCAGTTTGCGGACAAGTTCGGCATCCCCAGGCAGAGCGGCCTGGTGGAAGAGCTGCGGGCCACCATCGTGTTCGACCCGGACTTCCGCAGCGCCGACGCCCTGCGGGGACTGGAGGAGTACAGCCACCTCTGGCTGATCTGGCAGTTCTCCACGGTGGTGGCGGCGGGGGCCGACGGCAAAAACTGGCGTCCCACCGTCCGCCCGCCTCGTCTGGGAGGAAACACCCGGATGGGTGTGTTCGCCACCCGCAGCCCTTTCCGGCCCAACGCCCTGGGGCTTTCCTGCGTGAAATTGGTGGGGGTGCATCCCCACACGGCGGAGGGGCCGGTCATCGAGGTGGCGGGGGCGGATCTTCTGGACGGTACCCCCATTTACGACATCAAGCCCTATCTGCCCTATGTGGATGCCCACCCGGATGCCAGGTCCGGGTTTGCGGGCAAGGTGGAGGCCCACGCCCTGACGGTGCAGGACCCGGACGGCCTGCTGGCCGCCCTGGACGCCCAGACCCGGGCGGGGCTGCTGGGTGTTTTGCAGAACGACCCCCGCCCCGGCTACCAGCACAACCCCGGCCGGGTGTATGGCCTGCGGTTTGCGGGGTACGAGGTGAAGTTTACCGTCGATGGGGCCCAGGCCGGTGAATAGGCCGTCGTAAGGTGGCCGCATTCCCCGGGTCCAGGGCCGCAGCCCTGGTCGGCGTCCACCGCATCGAAACGGTGGCGGTTTTTCCGTCGCTTTTTGACGCCAAAAAGCGACAACTCTCCGGCAAACTACCGTTTTCAAAGAAATAGCAAAGGTCCCGTAAAGGAACTTACTCCTTCACAACCCCCAACAACTCCTCAGCTTTAGCAACCTGTTCGTCGGTGGGAGTGGGCACCCCGTCCAGGGTATAGGGAATGCCCAGCTTCTCCCACTTGAAGAGCCCCAGGGTGTGGTAAGGCAGCACCTCCACCCGGCGCACCGTCTTCAGGCTCCTGATGAAGTCGCCGGTGGCGGCCATGGCGGCCTGGTCGTCGGTCAGGCCGGGGACCAGCACATGCCGGATCCACATATCCTTGCCGTGGTCGGACAGCCACCGGGCCATTTCCAGAATGTTCTCGTTGGGGTGGCCGGTCAGGGCCTTGTGGCGGTCGCTGTCCCATTCCTTGATGTCCAGCATGACCAGGTCGGTGTACTTCATCAGCTCCACGAACCGGGAATAAAACGGCTCCTCGGTGGTGAAGGGCTGGCCGCAGGTGTCCAGGGTGGTGTGCACCCCCTTGGCCTTGGCCAGACGGAACAGCTCGGTCAGAAACTCGATCTGCAGAAGGGGTTCTCCCCCGCTCACCGTCAGGCCGCCGTTGTTCTTCCAGTAGTTGCGGTAGCGGTAAGCCGCCGCAAAGGCTTCGGCGGGGGTCTGGGCGTTGTCCTTGTTAAAAGCCCAGGTCTCGGGGTTGTGGCAGTAGCGGCAGCGCATGCGGCACCCCTGCAAAAACAGCACGTACCGCACCCCCGGCCCGTCCACCAGGCCGAAGGTCTCCACCGAATTGATATAGCCCAAAGGCTCTTTGACAGCGTCCGACATGAATATGCCTCCTTTGCCGGCGGCGGTTCCACCGCTGCCGGGATTTTTGGACAGTATGATAAAACAACAAGAAATTATGACAAAACAACAAATTGCCTGTGGAATTCCATCCCCGATTGTGGTACACTGGTAAACAGTAAAGAGAGGTGCCTTTGGATGGAAAACAACACCGGAACGACACAAACCGGAAACATCAACGACCGTCTGCAGGAACTGCGCGCCAGTCACGCCGCCGCCTATGCCCGCAGCGTCCGCGCCACCAATGTCTGGATCGGCATGCGCATGGTCACGGCCCTTGTCACCGTGATCCTGCTGGCGGCGGGGATTTTTGCCCCCGCCGTGCTGGGCAACACCGTGCTGGGCATCCTGGTGGCCCTGGGCATCAGCTATATGCTGCGCCGGGGCATCCGGGTCCTGGCCTGGCTGGGCGTCCTGGGCGGGGTTGCGTCCCTGGTACTGCTGCTGACCAGCCTGGGTTCCTATGTGTCCATGGCGCAGCAGCACCCCCTGCTCTGGGGGTACATGGCGGCGGCGTTGGCGGACGCCCTGGTCCAGTGTGCCGCCAACGGCCTTCTGCTGGCCGACAAGGAATACCGGGCCTTCGCCCAGGCCATCAACCGGGTCTCCCACAGCTGAGCCCGCCGTTTCAGCCCGTTCCCGGAAAACAGCGGTTCCGGCAAGCAATCTCTTCCCCGCCCCTTCCGCAAATCTTCCGGGACGAAGCCGTGCCTTCCTGCAGGCACTCTCCTGCCCCGGAAGAAACTTCATGGAATACCAAACGAAAACCCCGCATGGCCGCCGGACCTCCCGGCAGGCACTCTCCTGCCCCAGAAGAAACCTCACGGAATACCAAACGAAAACCCCGCATGGCCGCCGGCTCTGCCGACAGGCACATGCGGGGGCTTTTTTATGGGGTCAGGCCGCGGGGGTCAGGCTCACATCTTCTTGTGGCAGGTGCGGGCGATGACGTCCAGCTGCTGTTCCCGGGTCAGGTCGATGAACTTGACCGCATAGCCGGACACGCGGATGGTGAAGTTGGCGTACTCTTCCTTCTCGGGATGCTCCATGGCGTCCAGCAGCTTCTCGGTGCCGAAGACGTTCACGTTCAGGTGATGGGCACCCTGGTCGAAGTAGCCGTCCAGCACCTGCACCAGGTTGTTGGTGCGCTCGGTCTCCGAATGGCCCAGAGCGTCGGGGTTGATGGTCTGGGTGTTGGAGATGCCGTCCAGCGCCCAGTGATAGGGCAGCTTGGCAACGGAGTTGAGGCTGGCCAGCAGGCCGTGGGTCTCGGCGCCGTAGCTGGGGGTGGCACCCGGGGCGAAGGGGGTGTATTCCTTGCGGCCGTCGGGGGTGGCGCCGGTGGCCTTGCCGTACACCACGTTGGAGGTGATGGTCAGGATGGAGGTGGTGGCCTCGGAGTTGCGGTAGGTGTGGCGGCGCTTCACCTTGTCAATGAAGCTCTTCAGCAGCCAGACGGCAATCTCGTCGGCGCGGTCGTCGTCGTTGCCGTACTTGGGGAAGTCGCCCTCGGTCTCGTAGCCGATGACCAGACCGGTCTCGTCCCGGACGGTCTTGACCTTGGCGTACTTGATGGCGGAAAGGCTGTCCACCACATGGCTGAAGCCCGCAATGCCGGTGGCAAAGGTGCGGCGCACGTCGGTGTCGATGAGGGCCATCTCGGCGGCCTCATAGTAGTACTTGTCGTGCATGTACTGGATCAGGTTCAGCACGTTCACATACAGGCCGGCCAGCCAGTCCATCATCACGTCGTACTTCTTCATGACCTCGTCATAGTCCAGATACTCGCTGGTGATGGGGGCGTAGTTGGGGCCCACCTGCTCATGCAGCTTCTCGTCCATGCCGCCGTTGATGGCGTACAGCAGGCACTTGGCCAGGTTGGCACGGGCGCCGAAGAACTGCATCTCCTTGCCGGTCTGGGTGGCGGACACGCAGCAGCAGATGGAATAGTCGTCGCCCCAGACAGGCTTCATCACGTCGTCGTTCTCGTACTGGATGGAGCTGGTCTTGATGGAGATCTCGGAAGCGTACTTCTTGAAGTTCTCCGGCAGGGCGGAAGAGTAGAGCACCGTCAGGTTGGGTTCGGGGGCGGGGCCCATGTTCTCCAGGGTATGCAGGAAGCGGTAGCAGGTCTTGGTGACCATGGACCGGCCGTCCATGCCGATGCCCGCCACTTCCAGGGTGGCCCACACGGGGTCGCCGCTGAACAGCTGGTTGTAGCTGGGGATGCGGGCAAACTTGACCATGCGGAACTTCATGACCAGATGGTCGATGAGCTCCTGGGCCTGGGTCTCGTTCAGGATGCCCTTGTCCAGGTCCCGCTGGATGTAGATGTCCAGGAAGGTGGAGATGCGGCCCACGCTCATGGCGGCGCCGTTCTGGGTCTTGATGGCGGCCAGGTAGCCGAAGTACAGCCACTGGACGGCTTCCTTGGCGTCCTTGGCGGGGGCGGAGATGTCGTAGCCGTAGATGGCGGCCATCTCCTTCATCCCCTTCAGGGCGTTGATCTGCAGGGCAATCTCCTCCCGCAGACGGATGACGTCGTCGGTCATGGTGCCGTCGCCGCAGTTGGCAAAGTCCTCCTGCTTGGCGGCGATCAGATGGTCGATGCCGTACAGGGCCACACGGCGGTAGTCGCCCACGATGCGGCCGCGGCCGTAGGTGTCGGGCAGGCCGGTGATGATGTGGCTGTGACGGGCCTTCTTCATCTCGGGGGTGTAGGCGTCAAACACCGCCTGGTTGTGGGTGCGGGCATATTTGGTAAAGATCTCGTGCAGCTTCTCACTGGGCTGGTAGCCGTAGGTGGTGCAGGCCTGCTCCGCCATCTTGATGCCGCCGTAGGGCATGAAGGCACGCTTCAGGGGCTTGTCGGTCTGCAGACCCACGATCTGCTCCAGATCTTTCAGGTCCTCTTTGATGTAGCCGGGGCCGTAGGCGGTCAGGCCGGAGACGACCTCGGTCTCCATGTCCAGCACGCCGTTCTTGGCGCGCTCTTCCTTCTGCAGTTCCTGCAAAGCGCCCCACAGCTTGTTGGTGGCTTCGGTGGGACCGGCCAGGAAGGAAGAATCCCCGTCATAGGGGCGGTAGTTCTTCTGGATAAAATCCCGGACGTTGACTTCCTCTTTCCAGATGCGGCCTTCAAAGCCTTCCCACTGGGGATAATTGTACATCGACGGTACCTCCTTATAAAAAGGGAAAAAAGGGTGGTTCCAAACACGCGGGGTGCGCGGTCTGATGGGGTCGCGGTCCCGGGTGCTGTCCTCAGTATACCCCCGGCGAGGGGCCGGGAATGTTGCCGAGGCAACGCAGGCAGGACCTTCCAGCCGGATGGTTAGTTAATGCTAACCATCCGGACCCCTATTTTACCACATTTCCGGGAATTTGCAAGGGGGAAAATCACCCCGGCGCATCCCAAAAATCGTCTGTATACGGTCAAATAGGGGGACAACAAGATGAATTATACAAAATATCTATCTATTCCACAAGGGTCTAGTGCAAAATACGGTAACATTCCACAAGAGAATCGTCAAATTGCCAATATTTTAACAAAAAAATCGTACAACATTCTATGCAATACTACTTTACGAAACGGGAACAAATTTGGTAAAATGAGAGCAAGCAAAAGCGTTCCTGTACCGCAGGGCTGCCCGACAAACGGGCTGCGGCGCGGGGAAACTTTCTCCTGCAAACGGAGTGTACGGGGCCATGGTCTGTCCGTGGGCCCCGTATGCCCGTGTGCGGGTGCTGAATCCAAATTGGTGGGTCTCTAGGCTTTGGCGGCCTTCGGCACACCGAAGTAAACGGAGGAAGAAACATGCCAAGAGCAAAACAGTCCATGGATGGCAACACCGCTGCGGCCCACGTAGCGTATGCGTTCACCGACGTAGCTGCCATCTACCCCATCACCCCCTCCAGCCCGATGGCCGACACCGTTGACCAGTGGAGCGCCGCGGGGCTGAAGAACATCTTCGGCAACCAGGTCAAGGTTGTTGAGATGGAATCCGAGGCCGGTGCGGCCGGCGCCGTGCACGGCTCTCTGGGCACCGGTGCCATCACCACCACCTTCACCGCGTCCCAGGGCCTGCTGCTGATGATCCCCAACATGTACAAGATCGCGGCCGAGGGCCTGCCCTGCGTCTTTGACGTTTCCGCCCGTACCGTCGCGACCCATGCGCTGAACATCTTCGGTGATCACAGCGACGTTTACGCCACCCGCCAGACCGGTTTCGCCATGCTGGCGGAATCCAACCCCCAGGAAGTCATGGACCTGTCCCCCGTGGCGCATCTGTCCGCCATTGAGGGCCGCGTTCCCTTCGTGAACTTCTTCGACGGCTTCCGTACTTCTCATGAGATCCAGAAGATCGAGAAGTGGGACTACGAGGATCTGAAGGAAATGTGCAACATGAAGGCTGTGGAGGAATTCCGCGCCGCTGCACTGAACCCCGAGCATCCCAAGACCCGCGGCAGCCATGAAAACGGCGATATCTTCTTCCAGCACCGTGAAGCCTGCAACAGCGCTTACAATGCCCTGCCCGCCGTTGTGAAGAAGTACATGGACAAGATCAACGCCAAGATCGGCACCAACTACGATCTGTTCAACTACTACGGCGCCGAGGACGCTGACCGCGTCATCATCGCCATGGGCTCCATCTGCGACGTGGCCGAGGAAGTCATCGACTACCTGACCGCCAAGGGTGAGAAGGTCGGCCTGGTTCTGGTCCGCCTGTATCGTCCCTGGGTCTCCGAAGCCCTGCTGAAGGTCCTGCCCAAGACCGTCAAGAAGATCGCCGTTCTGGACCGCACCAAGGAGCCCGGCTCCCTGGGCGAGCCCCTGTACCTGGATGTGGCCGCCACTCTGCGTGAGGCCGGCCTGAACGACATCGTCCTGACCGGCGGCCGTTACGGCCTGGGCTCCAAGGACACCCCGCCGTCCAGCGTCTTTGCCGTGTACAAGGAACTGGAGAAGGATGCTCCCAAGGCCCGCTTCACCATCGGCATCGTGGACGACGTCACCAACCTGAGCCTGCCCGAAGTCAAGCCCGCTCCCATCACCTCCGCTCCCGGCACCAAGGAGTGCAAGTTCTGGGGCCTGGGCGGCGACGGCACTGTCGGCGCCAACAAGAACTCCACCAAGATCATCGGCGACCATACCGACAAGTACATTCAGGCGTACTTCCAGTATGACTCCAAGAAGACCGGCGGCGTGACCATCAGCCACCTGCGTTTCGGCGACAAGCCCATCCGCAGCCCCTACTACATCAACCAGGCTGACTTCGTTGCCTGCCACAACCCCGCCTACATCCACATGGGCATGAAGATGGTCCAGGATGTCAAGCCGGGCGGCGTGTTCATGATCAACTGCCAGTGGTCCGATGAGGAACTGGATCAGCACCTGAACGCTGCCGACAAGAAGTACATCGCTGACAACAACATCCAGCTGTACACCATCAACGCCATCGACAAGGCCATCGAGATCGGCATGGGCAAGCGCACCAACACCATCCTGCAGTCTGCCTTCTTCAAGCTGGCCGACGTCATGCCCATCGACGAAGCCGTCGAGTACATGAAGGCCGCCGCCAAGAAGAGCTACGGCAAGAAGGGCGACGCCGTTGTCCAGATGAACTGGAAGGCCATCGACGCCGGCGTGGACGCTGTCCACAAGGTCGAGGTCCCCGCTTCCTGGTCCAACCCCGAGCCGGACGCTCCCGCCAAGGAGCTGAAGGGTCCCGCGCCGCTGGTCAAGATGGTCCGCGACGTCATGGAGCCTGTCTCCCGTATGGACGGCGACAGCCTGCCTGTTTCCGCCTTTGCGCATAACCCCAACGGCGAATGGGAACTGGGCGCCTCCGCTTACGAGAAGCGCGGCACCGCTGTTATGGTCCCCGAATGGGATGCCGGCAAGTGCATCCAGTGCAACAACTGCGCCTTCGTCTGCTCTCATGCCACCATCCGTCCCTTCTGCCTGACCGCCGACGAACTGGCTGCCGCTCCGGCCAGCCTGAAGAGCGCCGACACCAAGCCGAAGGCCAGCGAGTACAAGTTCACCATCGCTGTTTCTCCGCTGGACTGCATGGGCTGCGGCGAGTGCGTCACCGTCTGCCCCACCAAGGCCATCGAGATGAAGCCGCAGGAATCCCAGGCCGACCAGCAGGCTGCCTTCGATTACTGCGTCGAGAACATCCGCAAGAAGGACAATGTCCCCGGCGTTGTTTCCGAGATCTCCGTCAAGGGTTCTCAGTTCAACCAGCCGCTGCTTGAGTTCTCCGGCTCCTGCGCTGGCTGCGCCGAGACCTCCTATGCCCGCCTGATCACCCAGCTGTTCGGCGAGAAGATGTTCATCTCCAACGCCACCGGCTGCTCCTCCATCTGGGGTGGTACCGCTTCTGTCAGCCCGTACACCACCAACAAGGAAAGCGGCTGCGGCCCCGCCTGGAACAACTCCCTGTTCGAGGATAACGCCGAGCACGGCCTGGGCATGCAGATCGGCTACGAGACCATCCGCGCCAACCTGATCAACAAGGTTGTTGCTCTGAAGGGCAAGAACGCTGATCTGGACGCCACCATCGACAAGTTCCTGGAAACCAAGAACAACACCAAGGCCAACGACGCTCCCGCCAAGGCCCTGATCGCTGCTCTGGAAGCCTGCGGCTGCGATGAAGCCAAGGAGATCCTGAAGGACAAGCAGTACCTGGCCAAGAAGAGCTTCTGGATCTTCGGCGGCGACGGCTGGGCTTACGATATCGGCTACGGCGGCCTGGATCACGTCCTGGCTTCCGGCCACGATGTCAACGTCATGGTCTTCGACACCGAGATGTACTCCAACACCGGCGGACAGGCCTCCAAGGCTTCCAACATCGGCGAAGTCTGCCAGTTCGCGGCTGCCGGTAAGGAAGTCAGCAAGAAGAGCCTGGCTGAGATCTGCATGACCTACGGCTACATCTATGTGGCTCAGATCGCTCTGGGCGCCAACATGGCCCAGGCTGTCAAGGCCATTGCCGAGGCTGAGGCTTATCCCGGCCCGTCCATCATCATCGGCTATGCTCCCTGCGAACTGCACGGCATCAAGGGCGGCATGACCAACTGCCAGAACGAGATGAAGAAGGCCGTCGAGTCCGGCTACTGGAACCTGTTCACCTTCAACCCCGCTCTGAAGGCCGAGGGCAAGAACCCCTTCACCCTGACCTCCAAGGCTGGCAAGATGGAAGTGTATCAGGACTTCCTGGCCAACGAGACCCGTTACAGCCGTCTGTCCCGTGCCTTCCCCGACCGCGCCAAGGATCTGTTCGAAAAGAACCAGAAGGCCGCCGAGGATCGTTACGAGCACCTGACCAAGCTGGTCGAACTGTACAAGTAAGACCTGCGCAGTCTGGTAAAGCTGCATAAATAAGACACCCCCGCTTTTGTCGGAAACGACAGGGCGGGGGTGTTTTTTGTTTCTTGCTTCTTGGGAAAGCGGGGGCTTTTTGTTTTTTTGGCAAGCGGGAGCCTGCCGGGGGGGTCCTTCCTTTTCGTGCCCGAAAAGGAAGCGAAAAGGGCCCGCCGTTCCGATGCGGCGGCCGCCGGCTGGGGCTGCGG
>PPYE01643950.1_pt1 | contig 15902 bp, 6 predicted proteins | sample 1559881 | NCBI WGS metagenome assembly PPYE01 (sample SAMN08240022, study PRJNA423297) | Human gut metagenome, whole genome shotgun sequencing project. | reverse complement strand
CATCGCCACAGCCATGCGGATACCTGTTTTCATCGTCTGCTCCTCGTTGGGGTGAGAAAACAGGGTATGAGAGTCCGCACCAGCTGAATGTGCCGAAGCGCCTGCATTTTGTGCCGAAACGCTCACCTGTGCCTGCCGGGCGAAAGATGCTTGCGTGCGCCAGGTGTGCTAATCTACGCGCCATTTTTCGGTGCCGACATTCCCGTTGCTTAAAGGTAGCCCCATGACAGATTCCCTATTCCCCCGCTTAGTGTTAGCCAAAGGACGCGAGAAATCCCTGCTGCGTCGCCATCCGTGGATATTCTCCGGCGGCGTCGCCCGCATGGAAGGTAAAGCCCGCAGCGGTGAAACCATCGATATCGTTGACCATCAGGGAAAATGGCTGGCCCGCGGCGCTTACTCGCCGTCGTCGCAGATCCGCGCCCGCGTGTGGACCTTCGACCGCAATGAAGCCATCGATAGCGCCTTCTTTGAACGCCGTCTGCAGCAGGCGCAAACCTGGCGTGCCTGGCTGGCCGAGCGCGATGGCCTCGACAGCTACCGCCTGATCGCCGGCGAGTCCGATGGCCTGCCGGGCGTCACTATCGACCGCTTTGGCAACTTTTTCGTGCTGCAGCTGCTCAGCGCAGGCGCCGAATACCAGCGCGCCGCCATCATCAGCGCCCTGCAGAACCTGTTCCCGGACTGCGCCATTTACGATCGCAGCGATGTCGCCGTGCGTAAAAAAGAGGGACTGGAGCTGGCCCAGGGGCCGGTGGTGGGCGAACTGCCCCCGGCGCTGCTGCCGATCACCGAGCACGGCATGAAGCTGTTAGTCGATATCCAGGGCGGGCACAAGACCGGCTACTACCTCGACCAGCGCGACAGCCGCCTGGCCACCCGCCGCTATGTCGCGGATAAACGGGTGCTGAACTGCTTCTCCTACACCGGCGGCTTTGCGGTGTCGGCGCTGATGGGCGGCTGCCGCCAGGTCACCAGCGTGGATACCTCGCAGGAGGCGCTCGACGTTGCCCGCCAGAACGTGGAGATCAACGGACTGGATCTGTCCAAAGCGGAGTTTGTGCGCGACGACGTGTTCAAACTGCTGCGTAAATACCGCGATCAGGGAGAGAAATTCGACGTGATCGTGATGGATCCGCCGAAGTTCGTGGAAAATAAAAGCCAGCTGATGGGCGCCTGCCGCGGCTATAAAGATATCAATATGCTGGCGATCCAGCTGCTGAACCCCGGCGGCGTGCTGCTGACATTCTCCTGCTCCGGGCTGATGACCACCGATTTATTTCAGAAAATCATCGCCGATGCCGCAATTGATGCCGGGCGTGATGTACAATTTATAGAACAGTTCCGTCAGGCTGCCGACCACCCGGTGCAAATTCGGTATCGGCCAACAGGTCCGCCATACGCTCTTGGGCTACCTGGGCGTCATCGTCGATGTCGATCCCGAGTATTCGCTCGCGGAGCCGGAAGAGGATGAAATTGCCGCCAATGACGAACTGCGCGCGGCGCCCTGGTACCATGTGGTGATGGAAGATGATGATGGCCAGCCGATTCACACCTATCTGGCAGAAGCGCAGCTGAGCAGCGAAACCCGCGACGAACACCCGGAACAGCCGTCCCTTGACGAACTGGCCAAAACGATTCGTCAGCAGCTGCAGGCGCCAAGGTTGCGTAACTAGCCTACCCACGCCGCCCTGATGGGCGGCGTTTCGTTTTATATTCTATTTTTTCTCTGCCACCGCGGCGGCCAACGCCTGACAGATCGCCTCATTAAATTGCGGACTGCGCTGCTGAGCTTCAGACCAGCGGATGTTCGCCTGATTTAACTGCCGCGACTGTGCCGCGCTGCCCTGCGCCAACTGATTAAAAAACGGCGCTAGCATTGCTCCCCCCTTTACTTCCTGCGCTATTAAAACTGGCGAACCGTCGCTGTAACGAAAACGCTGTGCTGCGGCGGGGATAGCGACATCAGCAAAATGTGCTTGCGCAAAGCTCGCCCAGTAATTCGCGGCGTTATAACCCCGGGTAAAATTACTGTCGCAATGAGGAAGCGGAGAGAGCCGCCGGGTATTTTTCTCAGGCGCTTTAAAGCCGTTCTCCATCCATCGCGCCATTCCCTCCAGATACCATTTTTGTTTAAAAACGGCATAGCCATACTGATAAAGATGGAAAAATTCATGAGCTGGCGTAATGTTACGCGCCGGTTCCAGCGCGGCATTCAATACAAACTTTAAACCGCAAGGCAGCTGCCTGCCGTCACTCATCGTTTCTGCCGCCACGCGATCGAAGGCCAAACCATTTCCTTTCGGCAGTTGCAGCACATAGACATTGATTTGCCTGGCCTGAGCATAGATCTTTTGCTGTAACGGAAAGCGAAGGCCAAGCACACTGGAATAGAGGTATTTAGCGGCCTGTAGTTGCCCGGCAATATCTTTGATACTGTCAGGGACGCCACTGCCTGAGCTGTCGTACTGATATTTGAGGGCGTCTCGCCCTTGCAGGCTATAAAAAATATTGAAATCATCTTCAACATATTCTTTTTCGAGACGATGATTAAGTAATATCGAACCTTTGACGCAGCGGGATTCCTGCACCATTTCATCGGCCGCCGCGGACGGCAAACAAAACACCGCTGACAGATAAATTGCGCACCATACCGCTCCTGCTCTGCTATATCGCAAGGTACCGCCTCTTTGGATGTAACCCGCCCCGGTAAAAGAGTTTTACCGGGGCAGAAACGTTCTTACACGACACGTTGTTTGAGCGAAGCCACATTGAGTGGCTTCTCCTCCTGCTCCTTCATTCGCTGCTCATTGTGCTGTAACCAGCTTTCCCAGCGCCCGGCTATCGCGGTAGCGTAATAACGGCGCGCATTGCGGATAGCGGCGGCCTGCATCTCTTTTTGTAGCGCCTTATCGGAAATAACCCGAACTAAGGCCGCGGCCAACGCCTCTTCGTCGCCGTAAGGCACCAGAATCCCGGCCTGGCGGTCCTGCAGAATATCGCGCGGCCCATATTTAATAGCAAAACTAATTAACGGCGTGCCGTAGACCATGGCCTCGACCGCCGACAGAGATTGCCCCTCCTGATTTGAACAGAGGACCGTACAGCAAGCGTGTCGATGAACGGCAGCAATATCCGAGGTAAATCCGTTGATTTTTATCACATCTTCTAATCCCCACGCCTTAACCTGTTCGCTAAGTTTACGGCGAAGCGGGCCGACGCCATAAGTATGGAGCCGCGCATCGGGACGTTGCGCGGACACTTTACGGAATGCGTTGAACAGCGTCAGATGCTGCTTTTCTTCAGAATAACGCGCCAGGTAAATGACCGTTTCTGAGGGCTCCTTTTGCGGGTTAACCGGAATTTTGCTGTCATCCATATGGTTGGGAATGACCACAAGGCGAGCGCCGGGGATCCCCTCTTGCTGTAAATCTTGCCATTGTTCGTCGGTGAGTACGATTAACCGATCCACCAGTTGCGGTTGTTCCAGTAAATGACGGTAAGAAGCTTTTATCCCGCCGTTTAGCAATTGATGATGAGAGTGGATGACCGCGCTAACCGTGCAGTTCATCCGCTGTGCAGGTTGCGAACAGACAAAATCTTTCCACGCTTTGTTTTTATCGACGATAAAATGCCAGTTGCCCGCTGCGGGCAGCATCATTTCCAGCATCCAGGAGAAAAACGCTTCCTGTTGGTTAAAGGATTTGACCTCCCCGCCCGGCAAAGCGACATCCATGCGGATAATCTGCAGATTCGCTTTCTTGATATCAAAATATTTACGCAGCAACACGTTTCCTGCGCTATCGACGTAATCTTCCACCAATTGCCCCTGCGGGCGTAATTGATAATTATTTTTACCGATTGGCGCCTCTGCTTTCGGCACAACTGTCTGACGAAGCTCAACCTCCCCTTTCAGCCCGGGAAGCGGGACGATCTTCCCCGCACTCAGGCACGACGCTAATGCATTGTAGAGGTTATAAACCGGCACCGCTTCCGGCAACGCTCCCCGCGCCTTCAACGCTTTTACCGCATCGTTAAGGTCTGGGTTCCAGACAGCGGTGATAAGCCACGGGACGGTGTGTAAATGTTCAACAAACAGCCTTGCTCGCCGGGTAGCCGCAACCTCAATACCATTCCCCACGTCGCGCAGATTCTCTAACAAAAAAAGGGGCGTTCCCCGAGGCGCGGGCGGCGCCGCGATTGGCGATTGCTGACGTTTGCTGGCTGCCTGAAAATACTTCTGATAAGCGATATAACCTGACAGATAGTGCTCTACATCATCAATTCGAACACGATAGCTATGGTGACGAATAAAGAAACTATTAACGATACGCGCAGGATTTTTAAAAAACATCGCCAGCTCTGGCCAGAAGAAACCATCCAGTAAATAACGCGCCCGCGCCTCCAGCGCCTGGTAAAATTTGTCTTTATCAAAGTCGTCGAGCAAATGGCGCTGTGTGGTAGAGGCCTCCAGGCGCGCAATCATTTCCGCCGCCGCCATCATTAACTCCAGTAGCGTTGGATAGGTTGTTACCCGTTGCAGCACGAAATCCAGATGATCGCGCACGTTGTCCAGCCCGAAGCGGAAATAACGCTCCTCCGGGCGAAAACGCGTTAATTCGTTAACGCAATAGCTCAACCAGTGATCGTGATGCTGCCAGTGTTTTTGTCGAATGAAGTATTCAAATGCTTTCTCCACCATAACCAGCCACTGCGGCGCCAACGTCAAGCTATACAAGCGCATTAAGGCAAAAGCCGCCTCACCGTCGTAATAGATGATGCGATGTTTGGCTTTCAATGAGAGGTCGTGGCTGTTAAGGACATGAACAAACTCACCGCTTTGCTCGTCCTGCATAAATGCAATTCCAGTGGCCAGTTGCGACAACAAGTCCAGATATTGTCGATCGCCCGTCGTTTCGGTGTATTTCACCAGCGCCAGAATACTGACGGCATTACCGCCAAGTTTAATTTCATTTTCGACATCACAAAGAAACGCAGCCTGTCGTCCATCAGCAAGCGTACGAACAGAAATAAGGTTATTGACCAGGTAAGCAATCGCCCGATCGATCGCCTGACGAAGGTGCGGCTGCTTAGTCGCCTCCCACCCCTCAATCAGCGAATAGGTTGAGCTGGCATGGCGTAAAGCATTATAGGATCGCACAGGACGGTCAAAGCAGGGAAACCATCCGTAATAATAGAGTCCGTCTTTTTTGACCTGACGAGCCAGATAATCGCTCCCCTTTTTAATAACCTCGGGCAGATAATTTTTTTGCCATTCATCACCGATAACGCGGTAGCCGGAACTGCGGCCAGTATGTTCGATGAGTTTAGCGCCGTTACGATCGCAGAATACTGAACGCGTTTTAAACCGCCATAGTATCTGCTGAGGTTCGCTCGGCCAGTTCAAACTGCGCTTAAATCGGCGTTGACCATAATTTTCCAGATTGATGTCATTTGGCGCCGCTACGCCATTGTCCCCATCATAAAGTAAAGCATTCGCCGCAATTTCCTGTTCAAGGATCGCTTGCGTAAATTGTGTATCAAAAGAGATACCGAAGCGAAAATAATTGCGTTTGGTGATATTGAGTTTCTTTAATAGAGTTTCCCACGTTAGCTGTTCTACGCTATCGACAATATCAATTCGTAACCATTGGGTTTCATTATCTTGCTTTTTACGCCACTCCTGCAGCGCTCTGGCCCCGGCTAGCCAGGCTTGATCAAAGCTGGCTGCTGTCGAAACATGGACATGCGCACGCTGCTTACCGTCACTGACGCTAAAAAAGATGACCCACCCAGGATAATCAGCAGGCAATGCGGTCGTTTTTAATGGTTTGCACTGAAAGCAAGCCTGTTGTAATAAATCGCTCAATGCCATCTCAAATCTCCATTCGTTGAAAATTCACCAAACATAAAGCCAACTAGCAGGTGTTACCTTTCTCTCAGCGCTTCTTTTGCCCTATTAAATGGTTTCACCAAATAATCCATAACTGTCTTCTCTCCGGTTTTAATATCAACCGTAGCGATCATCCCTGGACCTATTAAAAAACGCTTACCGCGTTTATTTTCCAGATAGTTATGATCGGTACGGATAAACACCCGATAATAGTAAACATCAGGTTTTGCCTCGTCCTGAATCGTGTCGGGAGATATCGTTTCGACAACACCATTGAGGGCGCCATAGATGGCATAATCATAGGCGGTAATTTTCACCAGCGCCTTCTGATCGGGATGAATAAATGCAATATCGCGCGGAGAAATCCGCGCTTCGATCAACAATCGACCATCAATGGGGACGATATCCATCAGTTCACCGTTAGGCGCGATAACCCCGCCGATGGTATTCACTTTGATATTTTTGACGATCCCCTGCACCGGTGAGCGCACGGTCAATCGAGCCACTGAATCTGCCCGGCCCTTAATCACTTCGGCAAGGCTGGCGACATCCGCATTGGCTTTTGACAACTGCTCGCGGGCATCAACATAGTAGCGAGTGTTGAGGTCAATTTTCTTTAGCTCAATATCGGCAGCCTGCTGGCGTAAACGAAGCACTTCAACATTACTGGCCGCACCGGTCTTAGCCAGCTTTTCATTTATCGCCAGCTCACTATTGACCAGCGATAACGACTGCTCCAGTTGCCGCATAGACTTCGTTAGCTGCTCCCTGCGACTGTGATAGAGGCGAGTTTCTTCCGCCAGTAGCCCCGGCCAGGCCTTCAGCGATGGTGGAAAAATCAGCGGTTGGTTGTTCACCTCGGCGGTCAGGCGAATGCTTGCGGCTAATGACGCGCGATATTTTGCCTGACTTTCGCCAACATTGGATTCACTGCGGGTCGGATCCAATCGTGCGACCACCTGGCCCGCGGCGACACGGCTGCCTTCGCGAACGTTCAGCTCAGTTAAGATCCCGCCATCAAGCGTTTGCAACACCTGTTCGCGCGAGCTGGGGATCACTTTTCCGGTCCCGGTGGATACTTCATCAAGCGTGGCAAACCACGCCCAAACGCCTGTGACAACCAGCAGTAGCGCCAGTAAAGCGATCAGGCGGCGCGATTTAACCAGCTCGGCCTCATCACGCTCGTTATCAGCCATCGCAGCAACCGGATCGAGTTCCTTTACCAACGGGAAAATCGCAGCAGTGGGGTTATTCATATGTTCACCACCTGAGCACGCGCTTTTTCTTGCTCAAATACCGTCGCTTTAGGCTTATCCAGCGCCAGCTGCCCGTCCTGAATAACCAGTATACGATCGACGATATTGAGCACCGCCGCTTTGTGAGTGGCGATGATTAACGTACGCTCTCCTGCCCAACGGGCCAGCTGCTCGACAAACGCTTTTTCTGTTCGTTCATCAAAGAATGAGGTGGGTTCATCCAGCAGAATAATATTGGGATCGCGGATGAGCGCTCGAGCCAGCCGCAGTGACTGCCGCTGCCCGCCGGAAAGCCCAAGCCCTCCCTCCATCACCAGATGTTCAAGCCCCATAGGCAGTTTGTTGACAAACTCCAGCGCACCGCACAGCTTCAGCACTTTCACCAGTTCATCATCGCTCGCCATAGGCCGTCCCAGGGTCACATTTTCCCTTAATGTCCCATGAAATAACCGAGCCTCCTGCGTCAGTAGCGTGGCATTACGGCGAATATCCGCCAGATCGATTTGCGGCAGCGAAAGATCGTCAAGCCTTAGTTCGCCTGACGTCAACTCAACATTACCCATCATTGCCTGCAAAAGCGTTGATTTCCCGGCGCCAATGCGCCCCAGAACAGCTATTTTTTCCCCGGCTTTGATAGAAAGCTGTTTAATTCGCAGCGGTGCGGGGCCATTGTCTTTGCCGTAACGAAACTCGGCGTTGCGAAATTCATAATTACCGTGCAGAACCGCTCGATGGATCCGCGGCTCATCCAGCCCCCCTTCTACCGGCAGCGCCATTAAATTATCCAGGCTTGCTTTCGCTACTTTCACCTGCTGCCAGCGAGCCAGTACCCCGCAGAGCGCCGTCATCGGAGCAACCATTCGACTGGACAGCATCGATGCCGCCACCATGGCGCCGGTCGTGATGTCGCCATTAATCACCAGCGGCGCCCCAACGGCCACTACGGTGGCATACAACAGGTTCTGGATCGACATGCCCCAGCTCACCAGCCCATGAGTGACTTTTCGGGTTTGAACTCCCGATTCCGCAGTAATCGCCACATAGCTGTTCCATTGTTGCAGAAAGCGACTTTCTGCCTGCATCATTTTTATATCCGGCAGGCCCTGAATGCTTTCCACCAAAATGGCGTTGCGTAGCGTGCTTTCATGCTGATTTTTATTTGCCAGCTCAGCCAGTTTTTTCTGCAGTAACAATCCCGGTAACAGCATCAGGATAGTGGCAACAGGCGCGATCCAACTCAGCCATGGCGAGACGATAAATAGCACAAGCTGAAAAAGCAGGAAAAAAGGTAAATCGGCAATGACCGTCATCATGGTCGAGGTCATCATTTCCCGTACCTGCTCTAGCTCGCGAATCTGGGAAATAAAGCTGCCCGTCGAGCGCGGCACCGCGGTATTTTTCAGCCGTAATGCGTGACCAAATACGCGATCGGAGATACGAATATCCCCACGTTTTCCCAGCAGGTCGGTCACGTGACCGCGGGTAATTTTCAGAACGAAATTGAACACTGCGGCAATTAATACGCCGCTAAACAAGACATATAACGTGGGATAGGATTGGGCCGGAATTACCCGATCATATACCTGCATGGAAAACAGGATACCGGCTAATGCCAAAATATTGATCGCCAGCGACGCCAGCATGACATGTGTATAGGGACGCCAATCTTTTAAAACGATCTTACGTAACCAGTCCGGCTGGAAGCGTGTGAGGTAGCTTTCAGTTCTAATATCTTTCTCCGGCGAGGCCGGACGAAAAGCCACAGTGAATTCAATTTCATCTAACAAGGAGTCAAGCGGACAGTGGCTTAGTAATGTGAGCTCTTTGACAAAACGGATCCCGACTGAGTTATGTAGATCGAAGCTTTCAATAATGCCAATCTGGCCATCTTTGAGCTGTACCACAAGCGGCAGCCGCCAGGCCGACATTTTCCGGTCATTGCCATTAAGAAATTGGCAATGCAATCCGGCATGACGGCATAAATGTTTAAGCGCATCAGGCAGCGTTTTTTGCGTCGCCCACTCCGCCGCGGCATGAAGCGTCCCCGGTGAGTAACTTTGCCGATAATGGCTGGCGACAAAAGCCATAGCGTTAGCCCAATCCTGTAAATGCGGAATATCGCTGCGCTGGGGTTGTTCGCTCATGGTCGAATCTCCACGCCCTGAATTCTTTGGTTATCCAGAGCAAAAACGGCGCGCATTTTCCCTGTACTGAACAGACAGTCCAGTTCCAGATTTCGCAGTTGCGCTTCAGTTAATACCTGATTAAATTGCGCCTGATAAATTTCCTGATCGACGTTAAGCAGGTCGAGTAACGGACGCGTGCCGAGCTGTAAATATTGATCCTGATACAGGGCGCGGGTTTGTTCGCCAAGCAATTGCTGGCGGCGCTGGATGGCGATAGATTGTTTCAGGTTTACCGCCTCGTCGCGGGAGGCGCTCAACTTCTGGCTGGCATCGAGTTGCGCGTTTCTGATCCCGGCATTCGCCGCAGATAGCGTTTGCTGCGCCGCTTCGCGGGAAGCCGTTAGCGCGCCGCCCTGGTAGATCGGCATTTCTACTTTGACCCATGCCGAATACTGCGTTTTATTTAATACCGCGCTGTTGGCGTAATTATCATTGAGGTAATGCGTTACCTGAGGTTCCAGCGAGATTGTAGGCAACATTTGCGCGGTGGCATTATCTACCTGGGCTTGTGCCTGTGTAGCCTGGGCCAAAGCGGCGAGCACCGCTGGTACGGTTCGATAATCAATTTTACTAACGGCGCAGGCGGCATCCATAGCCTGCGGTACGCTTTCGGTTACGGAGGTAATACTTCCGAGACCAAGATACGTCGCCAGCGTTGCCTTCCAGCGCTCAAGCGCTGCCTGATACTGGATAAGCGTCGCCTGCGCGCCCTCAACGCGGGTATCCGTCTGCACAACATCAGAAAGCGATGTCGCCCCGGCGTCGTTGCGCTGGCGAATAAGATCGCCAATATGCTTTAACGAATCGACCTGGGCCTGGGCTATTTTCACGAGCTTTTGATAACCCTGCAGCTGTACCACTGCACCCGCGGTATCATGAGCCACCTGATCGATATTAAGCATGACCATCGCCTGCTGTTGGGCAACGGCAGCGTCCGCCGCTCTCACCGAGCTGGAGACTTTGCCAAAGTCGTACAGCATTTGCGAAACAGATACAACTAATGAGGGGGAATATCCAGAATCAGAGTAGGTGTTACTGTACCCATTATTCATACCCGCATTAACCTGCGGATAATATTTGGCTTTCGCTACATCCACTTTTTGCACCTGCTCCTGAAGTTTACTCACCTGTTGATTGATAGCAGGATGCCAATTGACTGCTGATTTTACTGCGGTAGCAATATCCAGTGGACCGGCAAGATGACTTTCAGGGTTGATAAGCTCTTCGCTATATCCGGCGACCTGCTGAGTATCGTTTAACCTCTGGGTGCTGATGCTGGTGGGCGGAAAAGAAAGTTCCTCTGCGTCAACCGTTAATACCACGCAGATTGACAGGAAAATAGTGCTGCAGCTGTAAACGCTGACCATCCCTTTTTTTTGAAATAGACGCATAAAATTACCCTTCAGAAAGCACACTGAAAATATGGATATACTCTTTCCGCATCATTCTTTTTATTTAACGATAGCCCGTCGTTCCCCGATTGGTTTTTCCTTATCCCCTTTCGCGACAAAAAATCGTAACGGCAGCACCTCCCTGTGCCGCCATTCTCATCGACTTATTTAGTTCGAGTTATTGGTATCAATTAGCTCATCGAGCGAATTGATATGGACCCCCTGTAGCGTAATCAACGTCGCAGGTTGATGGGTGTTTCCACCCGTTCCATCGCGATCAATAGACACCACGGTGTTTCCGCCGACATAACTCAGAGTAATATAGTTACCCAACGTATCGCTGGAACCATTCCAGCCGACCAACAGCGCCGAAACATCGATATGATCTCCCTGGGCGACCGAGAAATCGCTCCAGATATCGCTACCGTTGCCTCCGGTGTTGTCATCCGCCAGCAGGTTGTAAACCAGCGTATCGGCTCCCACACCCATGCTGAAGGTGTCATCGTAAGCGGTACTATGAACGCTATCGTCATTGACGCTGCCGGCGATCTGCGGGTGCAGATCGATCGTCAGATTCGCCGTCGAACTGCCGCCATCACTACTGATAAGGGTATAAGTAAATGTCTCCTTAGACGTTATTGCATCGGTATTCACACCCCCGTTCAACTGATAGGTGTAACCACCTTGCCCATTAATGGTCAGGATCCCGTATTCACCATACAGCACCGCATTTCCATTAGATGCGCTGGTTCCCGTATCGTTAGTTACTGTGCCATCAGAATGGAAGGTCCAGTTGGTCGCGATACCCAGATTGTTTTCGCCACTTATCGTAAAGCCGCTATGCAGCGAACCAAGCGTGTCTGGTGTTCCATTCGCATCGGAACCGTCGAGAATATTCCCTGCCACAGATTGCCCGACCGTCAGATGCGCATCGGTAAGGATCTCTGTTCCTGCTACGCTCGCTGACAGGTTGTAGGACAACGCCGTGCCGGCATGCATCGTATGACTAATACTCAGAGTATAATCACCTGCCGCCAGTTGTAGCGGAATGCCGCCGTTAACCATGTTCAGCGTCACAGTATCCGTATCGGATGACGGGCTAAGGAGAGAACCATCCAGAGCCATCGTCAGAGAACTCGTCCACACCGTTACATCTGTTGTGACACCATCAACAGTGACATGATGGATAAGAGAGACCGTCCCAGAAAGATCGCCATTCAGTAGTGAGAGACCACTGGTTCGGTTACCACTCAAGTTGAGAGTGATAGATGCTCCATCCACCTCCCGGCCTTCAGCAATGGTAAAGTTCTGACTGGTGACTTTCGCCGCCGATGTCGCATTAGCCGCTACTGCCGTGTTTGGCACTGCAAGATTGCTGACGCTTTGCGTCCAGGTAACCGACTGCATTGCCGTTGCCGCCGACAGGGAGGCGATATCATCAACCGCTACCGGTGGCGTTGACTCAATGTTCATCGTCAGCGTAGTCGACGATGTATGACCCAGCCCATCCGTTATCGTGTAGGTGAAGACATCACTCTGACCCACCCCTGTTGTTCCATTAGCATGGTAACTATAACTACCGTCAGACTTGATTATCAGAGTACCGTATGTACCGTTAATCGTGACGCCGCCGGCAGTGACTGTTTCGATCTGCGATCCAAACTGAATGCTGCTTACGGTAATTCCATTACCTGTATCACCAACATCGCCATCGCTATCGGTGTGCAGAACATTCCCCGTCACGTATTTAGTCGAATCTGTCACCTCCATACTAATGCTGGTGCCCAAATTCAGATTCAGTATCGAACCAATCAATCCTTCAGTAGTCGGCGACGAAATAACAACCATATAGTTACCGGCGCCAATTCTTTCAAATTCCCCTCCTCCCGCGTATTCAAGGCTTAATCCAAGGAAACCTGTCGGCGTTGCTGTAATTCCATCCTTAATAACGCCGACTATCTGGTTAGTGTCGGTATTGATCAGAATGAGATCCAAGGTAACGGCGCCTAGCGCGATGCTAAGGGCAGTAGACCCCGAAACGCCTAACGTCACATCCTGTTCAGTCCCTTCAGCCACGACAAACTTAAAGCCATTGGTCGGAAGCGCGACATTCACGGTATTCAGTAGCGACAGGCCCGCCACCTGAACGACATTGCCTCCCTGGATATCAAGATTATCTTCGACGTTGCCGACGTAATAAGCCTGCGTATCCGGATTAGCCTGGGCGGTCTCGACCTCCTGACCGATATTGATAGTCAGGGTGGTGGTTGATTGCAGCCCATTACCATCCGTAATGGTGTAGGTAAATACATCCGCATTACCTGCCGACCCGGCCTTACCTGATGCCTGGTAGCTATAGCTGCCGTCAGCGTTAATAGTCAGTACGCCGTAAGCACCCGTTACCGATATGGTGCCGCCATTCACTGAGAAAGTCTCACCTGCAGCAGTGGTGGCCGTTACCGACGTTACCGTAAGGTCGGTACCGCTATCGGCCATATCGCCGTTATCCGATCCCTCCAGCACATTGCCTGTAACGGTACTTCCGCTATAACCGAGCGAATCGGTTACCGTTGCTTCTACAAAGGTGGCTACTCCTGCACCTGCGAGCGTGTTGATCAGGCTCACCAGAACTCCATCGGAATTTGGTGAGGATATCGCCAGCGCATAGCTACCAGCAGGCAGATTCTCAAAGGAAGCTGTTCCGCTATAGACCAACCCACCAAGCAACGTTGCGCTAATACTCACGCTTCCCGCGTCGATAGCAACTACGCGTCCAGTCGCGATATCAATCACCGACAGATCGGCTGTCAGCGTATTTCCAGCCCCCAGCAGATTGACTATCGACGTTAACAGCCCAGCCGTTGAAAGCAGAGACACGCCGCTGACATCAACCGTCATATCCTCTGTTGTGTTGTTGTCCACGTTGAAGCGGAAGCTACTGCCAGACAACAGCGACACATTAATCGTGCTCAGCAGCGAGACGCCAACCAGTTGCGAGAGATTGCCTTCAGTACCATTAAGATTGCCGTACTGCTGCACAACCTCAGAACTATTGGTATCAGGTATTGCCTCAACGGAATCCGAATCACTGTCAGAGTCCGAATCACTGTCAGAGTCCGAATCACTGTCAGAGTCCGAGTCACTGTCAGAATCCGAGTCACTGTCAGAATCCGAGTCGCTGTCGGAGTCCGAATCACTGTCAGAATCCGAGTCGCTGTCGGAATCCGAATCGCTGTCGGAGTCCGAGTCGCTGTCAGAATCCGAGTCGCTGTCGGAGTCCGAGTCGCTGTCTGAGTCGGAGTCGCTGTCCGAGTCCGAATCGCTGTCGGAATCGGAGTCGCTGTCGGAATCGGAGTCGCTGTCAGAATCCGAGTCGCTGTCGGAGTCCGAGTCGCTGTCGGAGTCCGAGTCGCTGTCAGAATCCGAGTCGCTGTCGGAGTCAGAGTCGCTATCGGAATCCGAATCGCTGTCAGAATCGGAGTCGCTGTCGGAATCTGCATCAGCATCCGACTCACCGATATCACTTCCTGCCACGATATTAATCGTCAGCGTAGCCGTCGCCGTATCACCATCCGCATCCACTATCGTGTAGGTAAAGATATCGGCCTGGCCAACAGCATCCGCATCGCCAGTCGCCTTGTAGGTATAGCTGCCGTCCGCATGGATCGTCAGCTGACCGTAAAGACCATTTATCACAACACCTGCAGCCGTCACATCAAGCGGCGTGGTCTGCACGCTGGAGGCGATTTTGCTTACCGTAATGCCATCACCGGTGTCTGCTACATCACCCCCTGCATCCGCAACCAGCACATTGCCGGCAATTGCCGTCGAGGTGTACTGCGTAGAATCCGTGATTGTCGCCTGGGCAACCGACAGCAGATTTGCTGACGCCAGTTCATCAACCACTGCGGCCAGACCGCCGGAAGCCTGCGGTGAAGAAACCACCACCGCGTAGTTCCCTGCTGGCAGGTCGCTGAAGGTCGCGCTGCCGGAGTAAACCAGATTGAGCAGCGCCAGAGACGGCGTCAGGCTCACGGCATCCGGAATAATCTGCACCACCTCACCGGTGTCGGTATTCACTATCGACAGATCGGCGGTAATGGATGAAGCGCCGCCCACCAGTTGCCCCACCAGTGCCAGTACTGACTGCAGACTCAGCAACGTTGAACCAGTGACCGCTATCGTCACATCCTCAGTTGTTCCTTCACTAACCGAGAACTTCGTGGAGTTCGCCGCCAGCAGGGAGACATCCACCGTATTGAGTAAGGAGACGCCAAGCAGCTGGCTTGCGGTTCCGGTCACGTTGTTAAGGTTGCCGTCTACGGTATCGATAGCCGCCGTATGGGTATCATTATTTGCCTGCGGTTCGGTATCCGAATCGGAATCGGAATCAGAGTCCGAGTCGCTGTCGGAGTCGGAATCGCTGTCAGAGTCTGAATCACTGTCAGAATCCGAGTCGCTGTCAGAGTCCGAATCACTGTCAGAATCCGAATCGCTGTCAGAGTCCGAGTCGCTGTCAGAATCCGAGTCGCTGTCGGAGTCCGAATCGCTGTCAGCATCGGAATCACTGTCGGAATCCGAATCGCTGTCGGAATCAGAGTCGGAGTCGCTGTCGGAATCCGAATCGCTGTCGGAATCAGAGTCGGAGTCGCTGTCAGAATCCGAGTCACTGTCCGAATCGGAATCGCTGTCCGAGTCGCTGTCAGAGTCAGAGTCGCTGTCAGAGTCGGAATCACTGTCAGAGTCGGAGTCACTGTCGGAATCCGAGTCACTGTCCGAGTCGGAATCACTGTCGGAATCCGAATCGCTGTCGGAGTCAGAGTCACTGTCAGAGTCGGAATCACTGTCAGAGTCCGAATCGCTGTCAGCATCCGAATCGCTGTCGGAGTCGGAGTCACTGTCGGAATCCGAATCGCTGTCCGAGTCAGAGTCGCTGTCAGAATCGGAGTCGCTGTCAGAGTCCGAGTCGCTGTCGGAGTCCGAATCGCTGTCAGAGTCCGAGTCACTGTCGGAGTCGGAGTCGGAGTCGCTGTCCGAATCACTGTCGGAATCAGAGTCGGAGTCAGAATCCGAGTCGCTGTCGGAGTCGGAGTCGCTGTCGGAGTCGGAGTCGCTGTCCGAATCCGAATCACTGTCGGAGTCCGAGTCGCTGTCAGAGTCAGAGTCGCTGTCGGAG
>PPYE01030712.1_pt1 | contig 15904 bp, 14 predicted proteins | sample 1559881 | NCBI WGS metagenome assembly PPYE01 (sample SAMN08240022, study PRJNA423297) | Human gut metagenome, whole genome shotgun sequencing project. | reverse complement strand
AAAATCAAATGCCATGACAAAGGCCTTAAAACAGCTGATTCATCAACAAGTCTATCATTTATAAAGTTGTAAACTGGTGGTAATGTAATTGAAGAAAAGATATGATATCATATGGGTAACAAATTGAACTGTGTGTGGAGATGATGGTTGTGAAGAAAAAAGTGACAATAGTGTTGGCCATTATTAGTATTGTTGCTATAAGTACAATGATTATGTTTTCAATATATAAGTCTTCAGAAGCCTGTCGAAAAGCAAATGCAGCGATACAATGGGATTGTTCTGTAACCTGTGCGGAAGAGTCAACGCCTGATTCTTATGTAATTACATATTCCGATGCAAAAATTTCATCCAAAACAGGCGTGTTGACGGTTCAGAACAGAAACGATTTTGACATTATTGTGTATTTGCTCTGCGAAGGAAAACAGAAACTCGTATCTGGCAGGATTCCTGCGGGTGGCTGCTATTCTTTTCTGAACGTTACAGATGAAGAACACACGGTAGGTATTCATGCTGATGTTGGTGAAAATACGGATATAAAGGTATTTGTATATGACGGAAAAGACACCGAATCATATACAAGATAATTGATAAGACGAAGAATATTGAAAAAAATATTCGCAGATATTTTGGAATATGAAGTTCAGGAATGGATAATGGATTTAGAAGCGTTAGGAATTCACTCATATGATTTGGATGATCTGGCACAAACACAGAAAACATTCCACTGCCGATAAAAAAGGCAACTTTTCCCTATATCTACACGCCATAGGTATCGAAAACCTATGGCGTTTTTTATAAAATTTTTTTCTTGAAAGCAAATGGCTGTTTTTCAAGTCTAATAATTATAAGAAGAAAAGGAGGTACGTTATGGATGCTTTAATAACAGAGGCTAAAAATGGAGATAAAGAAGCATTTGTTAGATTAATCCGGATGAATAAGCAGAGCCTGTATAAGACTGCCTGGATTTATCTTCGGGATGAGCAGGACATTGCTGATGCCCTGCAAAATACAATCCTATCCTGCTATGAAAATATACAGAGACTGAGAGAGCCGAAGTATTTTAAAACCTGGCTGATGCGGATCCTTATAAATGAGTGCAAGGACATTCTACGCCAAAAGAACCATGCAGCAGAACTGGATGATTTTGCAGAAGGTCTACATTATGAAGAACTGAATCTCTGTGAATGGAAACAATTGCTTTTATGCCTGGATGAAGAAAGTAGGAAAATCGTGGAACTCTATTATTTTGATGAGTTTTCAGTTAAGGAAATCAGTGCCCTTCTTGAAATGAACTGCAATACCGTATCAACCAAACTTTCCCGGGCAAGAGCAAAATTAAAAAAGGTGATCAGGAGGTGAGACTATATGAGGAAAATCAGAAGGATTTTAAAAGAAGAAACTGCAATACCGGAACATATTGATATAGCCATGGAAGATGTTCTGAGCGGAATTTTAAATTCCCCAGACGAGAAAACAATGGGAGATTTAAGTAAAAAAACAGATGGAGAAAGAACGAAAACTTCAGGAAACAAGAAAAAAAATAATTCGGATTCTTCTTCCGGTAGCTGCTATATTAGGAGTTAGTACTGGTGTACTTGCAACAAATATCGGACGACTGTATAAAGAACTTGAACAACAGGGTGTCGCTGAACAGGAGGCAGCTCAAATGGTTGTCACAGAACCTGAGTCAACTGCAGAAAATGTGGAAAATATTACTTCTTATCCAATAACTCCCGAGGCGGTCGATTGGAATCAGTCCATGCTGACTGTTAAAGAAGCGTATTTTGATGGCGGCGGTTTAAGTTTTGTGGGAGAACCTTCCGATGAGGCAAAGAATTATATGATCACTTGCCGTGATCATGCAACGGTGAATGGAAAAGATGCACTGGCATCTTTAAATAAAATAGAAGAGGAAGATCTTTATTATGGGCATATTACTTTGTATGATGACGCTTTGATTGAGAAAATATTAAAAGAAGATTCTGAAATAGAACTTTCCATGACTATTCAGGCATATCCTGTTTATGACGGTAAGGTTTATTATACCTGGAAAGACGCTGAAGCTTACGAAAAGATTTTTAAAACTGGTTCTTTTACAGATTCAGAAGGAAGGGCTTCTTATGCACTTCCTGCGGAGGACGTTTACAGAGGATATACGCCTCAGACTCTTACGTTAACTCTTCCATTAAAGGATGAAGTAAGGGATATCATTGAAAAATATAGAAAAGAAGGGAAATTGCAGGCTGCTGACACCGGAATAGAACCATCTTCGGGTGAGAGTACGCAGAACACAACAGATTTGGATAGTTCGTCAAATACTACGAGTGTAAATGAAAAATATGATCCGGAGAAAACAATGTTACAGGTAAAGAAAAACTATGTAACAGCTTCTCTGCCAGGGAAATCAGGAACCCTTACAATAGAAGCTGATGTTACCGGGAATACTGATGACGTTTCAAAGGGAGTTCTGAAAAAATGCAATATATCAGAGAAAGATATCTGCTTCTGGTTTGGCGGGAAAGATGGATGGGAAAAATCTGTAACAGATGAAACGGTCTGGGAAAATAAAGAAAAAGGACTGCAGTTATTTATTTCGGATAGGATGATAGAGTGTGATGGATTAAGTGAAAAAGATCTGGGATTTTTAGGCGAGAATACGGAAGATGAGAAATTAAATATTATAAATCAACTGTTTTCCAAAGCTGATTTATCTGGAACTTCTGTAAGAAAATCAATTAGCGACATGACGGAAGGATATGATTATTACGACACAGAAGTTCTGTTGAATGGAATACCGGCAGGTGGACTTTCTCAGTATCATTACCAGGGAAGCGCAGGATTTGGTCTCAAGCCTGAAGACTGCTATTTCAAAATACCGATCCCGCTTCAGGTGAAAGAGAAAGAAACAGTTACTATGCTTCCCATGGAAGAAATTATGAAATCGGTGGAACAATATGTAAAAGAAGGAAAAATCGGATTTTTTACGGAAGAGGACACGACGGAGAAAACAGAACCAATCACGATTCCAGTTACGAAAATCCGCCTGAAATATTATATTGATGAAACTGCAGATGGAATTGTTTACAGACCTGTATGGAGTTTTTGCTGTCCCTACCAATGGAAGGATTCACCAGAAGAACAGGAATTGTTTTATATAGACGGAGAAACCGGGGCTTTGATCCGGGACGCATTTGGATGGTAGACATGAAAAACAAATTTTATGGGGAACATGACCATGGATGATGCTATAGCTTCTAAGGCAAAGCTTTCGTCATAGGCCTTGCATCTGCTTGAAGATAGTTAAGAATAGTTAAGGTACAGTTAAATGAACAGGTAAGAATTAAATGTTATTGTATAAGTACATTCTAAGAGATAACTCTTAGAAAATAATACATAAGGAGAAAAGTAAATGAAGAACAGATTAGCAAAAGTTGGAGCAATGGTAATGACAGTTGCTGTATTAGCAACATCTACAGTACCTGTATTAGCATCGGAAGAAATCCCTGCGTTTAGTGATGGAACCATTCAACAGGATAACGATGCAACAGAACGGGGATTGTTTTCAAAAAAATATAGGGTTACTGGAAATGATGTTAATGTCAGAAGTGGCCCGGGAAAAGGTTATTCCATTTTAGGTACTGTGAATAAAGGTACAATTTTATCGGTATCTTCTATTACTACTACGGGATGGGCAAAAGTAAAATTTGGCTCTAATACGGGTTATATATATGGTGAATTCCTTGAACGGGTGGAATAAATGAATGAATAATGTAACTGCAATTATTTGATGAAATGTCAAAATTCCGAAACATATAAGTCAAGATTCGATTATAGTAGATGTTGGAGCTTTGACATGTAACTGAGAAAGGGATTCAACAGTTACGTGTAATTAATATTTTAGCTTTGCAATGAGAATCCTAAGGTTTCTCATTACAAAGTAATAGCAATAAAGGAGCATTTATGAAAATAAAATGTACATTCCATATTGCAATAGCATTCATTCTTATTCAGCTTACGGATGAATTTAGTATAGCATTTGCATATGGGATATGTGAGAAGAATCCATATGTGAGAATTCTATATGTGACATTTGCGATTTTGAGCCTGCTGACCATGATATATTTATATACGAAGTATATTATAAGAATTCAAATGCAGGATTTGTTTTTAGGAATGCCGCTTCCGAAAAAAAAGTGGTGTATAACAGCGGTATTAATGCCGGTATTAATATGCCTTTTTTATATATTTTTTACAAAGGGAACATTTGAAAAAGGAAACCTTACATATAAAGAAATCATAGATGTAGTTACAATTTCTATTTTATCATCAGGTATTAAAGCGGCAGTAACAGAAGAAATTGTCTTTCGTGGTATGATTTTAAGATTGCTTCAGAATACTTTTGGAAAGAAATGTGCAGTGTTTGTTTCAAGTTTTTTATTCGCTGTTTATCATTTTGATGGGATTGATACTTCTGATATAAAAAAAGTAATTATGATGATTATTTCTGTTGAAATTGCAGGAATTGCATTGGCACTTGTTACAGAGCAGACAGGTTCTATATGGTCTTCGGTTATGATTCATTGTCTGTATAATATTCTATCAGGAGAAAGCCAGATTTTTCATATTGATGTGGCACAGAACTTTCCTGCAATATGGATGTATACTGTAGACAGTAAAAATATGTTGCTTACAGGAATTAATGGTTCGGTAGGGTTTACAGCTTCAATTCCAACAATGGCAGGATTTGCCGGGATCATATTAATGGTGATTTATGATGAAAAAAAGAAAAAAACATATGGGAAAAAGTTGTAGTAAAATTATTCTTCTGATTTTAATTCTGGCAGCATGGATAGTTGTGACAGTAAGAGCGAAAAAAACTGAAGAGGGTATTATATTGACAGACGCTTACAAAAAACAGATAATGGAAAGTGCAGAGTGGAAGAAGATATTTTTACATACAGAAAATTATCCGGATATTCTTTTAGAGGATTTAAAAAGAAATCCGGAAATGCTGGAATTTGCCGAAGGATACAATGATGTACATAAGAAGTCTTCTGAAGGACTTACATTTGAGGAACGGAAGAAAAAAGTTCCTTTATTTATTCAATGGGATAAAAGATGGGGATATGAACCTTATGGAACAAGTGATATAGGAATTTCCGGATGTGGTCCGACGTGCATGGCAATGGTAATATACAGTTTAACCAGAAATACAGAGGCAACACCACCTGTGCTTGCGCAAAAATCCATGAACGAGGGATATTATGTAGATGGTATTGGAACATCCTGGAAATTCATGAGAGAAGCTGCTTTGGATTACGGTGTAATTGCTTCGCAATTTGATATGCTGGGAGAACAGGAAATGGCCGACAGACTTAAAGATGGAAATCTGATAATTTGTGCTATGGGTCCCGGAGATTTTACAAATTCAGGACATTTTATTGTTATTTATGATTATTCCAGAAAGAAATTTTCTGTAAACGATCCATTCAGCTATACAAACAGTTCAAAAAAATGGGAATATACGACCCTGATTTCCCAATGTCAGCAAATATGGGTATATGCAGCTTAAGCAATTCCATAAAATACTGCAAACAACCCAGTCCATCATAGCGTGAAGTCCTGCGTCAGATATCTTTGCCGTGCGTCAGTACGCCTGCAGGTATCTCCCTTGTCCTTCGCACTCTGCTGAACTGTCTTGATTGCATTATTTTATGGAATTGCTATAGAAGACGAAAGGATGAAAATGGATAATCATATTTTGATTGTAGAAGATGATGCAGCAATTAGAGAAGGAGTGAGGATACTTCTTGAAGGTGAGGGATATATTGTTCAGGAAGCAGAGGATGGATATCAGTGTTTGAAAAAAGTATCAGATGATATTGACCTTGTTATTCTTGATATTATGATGCCGGGAATATCCGGGATAAAAACTTGTGAAGAAATTCGAAAAATCTCACATGTTCCAGTGTTGTTTCTGACAGCCAAAAGTCAGGAATCTGATAAATTACTCGGACTTATGGCAGGAGGTGATGACTATCTCGTGAAACCATTTTCGTATGCGGAACTTCTTGCCCGGGTTAAAGCGTTACTACGAAGATATCATGTATATAGTCAGACATTACAAGGTGAGAAGACAAAAGAACATTGGATTGAATATGGAAAAGTAAAAGTGAATACTCAATGTAATGAGGTATTCCGCAATGAAAAGGAAATCAGTCTCAGAGAAATGGAATACAGAATCTTATTGCTTATGATGGAAAACCCGAAAAAGGTATTCTCGGTAAAAAATCTTTATGAGAGTTTGTGGGAGGAGCCGTTCTTATATTCATCTGGAAATACTGTTATAGTGCATATCCGAAGATTACGAATGAAAATCGAAGATGATCCACAAAAGCCAAAGATGATTCAAACTGTATGGGGAAAGGGATATCGCCTTGGATAAAATTTGCGGAAATAGTTTGACAGGCAAGATAATTTGCATATCTTATGCAGGGGTTATTAGCAGGTTTATTAGTGTTAAGCGTGACATATTTCGGGGGAAAGGGGTTACTGCAACGCTTTTTCTTTCGTACAGGATATGTTTATGCTGAAGAGACAGAACGTGCAGAAGAACTTCAGGAATATGTCACACAAAATAAGTTGAGTGCATCTGATTATAAAATGTTAAAAAAATGGGGTACAGAACGAAATATTGATGACTTCACGATTTCAAGGGGAAAATGGCTGTTGTTTGATATTTCCTACAACGGAAAAATTATGTATGGCAGCAGAGAAATACCAAATCTGACATGGAGAATGTACCACGGAATTTCATTTAAGGATGGAACGGCAGATGTATATATATATGAAGGAACAGCGGATAAATATTTTAACATATTGATGGTCTTTTCTGTTGTACTTGGAGTCGCGGCGTGTATTGGAATTGTTGTATCCGGAATGTATGAGAATGTAAAATATATACAATGCCTTATGAAAGAGGTAAATATAATCAGCAGAGGAAATTTGCAGGGGAATGTGACTGTTCAGGGAACAGATGAAATTGCACAGTTAGCCAGTGGACTGGAACATATGAGACAAACATTGGTGAAAAAAGAGCAGATAGAGTATGACCTGAAGAGTGCACAGGAGAAGCTGGTGTTAGGAATGTCACATGATCTGCGTACTCCTCTAACTGGTTTGATGGCATATCTTGAGATTCTAAAAAAGCAGCAAAAAGAAGGTGCGGTTACTCAGGAATATATAAATAAAGCCTTTGATCGTGTACTTCAGATCAGAGATTTGTCGGAGCAGATGTTTGAATATTTTTTTGTAAATTCACGACACCATATAGAACTGGAACCTGCAGAAGATATTATGTGTGCTTTTGGAGATTATCTTTCTGAACTGTGTGCTTTACTGGAATATGAAGGATTTAAAGTAAATACAGATCGGTTGGAGTGGAGACAGATATCTGTATGTATAAATACAGATTTTATTGGCAGAATTATGAATAATATTATTTCTAATATTGAAAAATATGGAAAACATGAAAATGAGGTATGTATACAGCTTTGTTATGGGAATGAAGAAGTAGGAATCAGTATTCAAAATAGTATTACCAGGTTTGATTCTGAGCATCAAAAAACAGGGATTGGGTTGCAGAATATTTCTATTATGATGGAGCAGATGGATGGGCGAATGGAAGTTAACGCAGACGATTTAACTTATTGTATAGTTTTGTATTTTCCAGAGAAAAAAGAGTATCATAAAATTTCAAAAGTATAGAGAAATCTGTTGGCATAGATGCCTGCTCAGGCAGACAATCATAAACAGGGTATCCGCAGAGTAGAAAATTATTTACACGCCATAGGCATTGGAAAAAACCTATGGCGCTTTTTATGCCCATTTCTGAAGGAGTACCGGAAATAAAACTGGCAAAAGTAAAAATGAAGAGTATTCATGGTACAGCTTCCATTCCTTATTTTTGCTGATATGAAGCAGGCAGAAAGCCAGGAAGACGATGTATCAATTGAAGGTATGAGAATCCTTTTGGCCGAAGACAATGAATTGAATATGGAAATTGCGGAATTCCTTCTGACAAATGCAGGAGCAGTAATTATAAGGGCTTCAAACGGCAAGGAGGCTGTTGAAGCATTTGCAAAATCAGGTGTTGGTGAGGTCAATGTAATTCTGATGGATATTATGATGCCAGTTATGGATGGCATGGAAGCTACCAGAGAAATACGTACAATGAACAGAAGTGATGCATCTGCTGTTGTGATTATAGCTATGACCGCCAATGCTTTTACAGAAGATAAGACTAAAGCACTGAAGTCTGGAATGGACGAATATCTTACCAAACCACTGGAGTCAGAAAAACTGATTCGTGCCTTAAGTAGATATAAACACAATTAACAGTAACATAACAGTAACATTCTTATTAGTCTGATTCAGCCATAGAAACAGGGTGTGGTGCGGAATGATTATACGCAAATTTATTAAAATAAAAGATGATAAAAGAAATAAAAGGATATATAAAAAAAGAATTGACAATTGTATTCTACAGTTGTAGAATACAATTAACTTCTACAGATGTAGAAAATAAAATTCTAGGAGAATCCACGATGAAGACAAAATTTATGACACTTATGACGGTAGCAACACTTGGGATTTTTTCAGCTGCAACGGTTATGGCAGCAGGAAATAACGATTTCTATACACAGCCGCCGGCTGGATCTGAATGGGAAAAAGCAGATACGGAAGGTACCTATGCAAGCTATACGAACGGAAATGATTATGTAAATATCTATAAATACTCACTGGAGGATGTCAAAACAGGGATTGCCAAATGCAATGACACATACGATGCCTGCTATCAGACAATTTATTCAGAGGGAAACAGCCTGTATATGGCAGTGGGATATGCAAAAGATGCAGATGACATCAGTGACGTCAGAAAATTCGTAGAATATATTTCTTATCCTGGGAATCCTTCACTTACCAGACAGGAGAACGAAAACCAGACCGATGATTCTTCTGATAAGGCAACTACAGATACTGACAGTCAGAAGTCAGGAGGAGATTCAGATTCCTCCGATACAGAAGAAAATGCTTCTACAAAATCCTCGGACAGCAATGATGATTCCGATATCCTTACTACTTCACCAATGACATTAGTTGACAGTGATGGAAATACCATTGAGATTAATTACATTCTTCACAAAGATTATTCTTGTGAATATCGTGGAGATGATGGAATGAACTATACCGATAATGGGGATGAAACTTATACCGACGAAAATGGAAATACCTACTCAGCTCTGAATGATGACACTCATCATCTGGGACATACGTTGGAACAGCATGATCTTCAGGATGCAAACGGTAATACTGTGACGGTTACGGAAACCACAAATGGTGATTATTATTTCCAGGACAAAAATGGTACAGGATTTACGGACAACGGAGACGGGACATGGAGTGATGAAAATGGCAACAGTTATACAGAAATAGACTGATAGTGGTCAGTAGCTGCAGGAATGGCAAGGACATTTGCGAATTGTGCAAAAGCCCTTGCCATTTCCGTGAACCGTGGTAAAATAGAATTATTCCTACATTTGTAGAAAATATGTAACAGGAGGTATGAAAAAATGAAAAAAACTTACCAGAGACTTCCGGAATCAGAGTTGGATATTATGCTCGTTCTTTGGAATAATACTCCGCCAATGACCAGACCGGAGATTGAGAAAGTGATCAATATGAAGAAAAAGCTTGCATCAACAACAATTTTGTCATTGCTGACCAGATTGGAGAACAAAAATTTCGTGGAAGTGACGAAACAGGGAAAAATGAATCTGTATACACCCTTGGTTTCGCAGTCAGATTATCAGGCACATGAAAGCCAGAGTGTTCTTGAGAAACTTTATGGGAATTCACTAAAAAAGTTTGTAACTTCACTTTATCATGGAAAGAAGATCAGCTCAGAAGAAGTCCAGGATCTCAGTGAATTTCTTAAGAACCTGGAGGACAGGGAGGAATAGCGAATTATGGATGTTCTTGTTCTGCACATTCTGAAACTGAATATTATTGCAGCAGTAGTAATTTTACTGGTAAAAGTGCTTGCGACTCTGTTTAAAGGACGTGTATCAGCGAGATGGAAGTACTTTATCTGGCTGTTGATTACGATAAGCCTTTGTGTTCCGGTGCGCCTTCCGGAGAATCTGGCACTGGTGGATTTCAAAGTACTTAGAAGCAGTCAACAGAATACGCAAAACCCGAAGATAACGGATTACGCAGTCAGACCAGAGGAAAGTCAGAAGATAACAGAAACCGTATCATCTGCGAGCAATGACATGAAAAATCTGACAGAAATCCCGGAACAAAAGAGAACTGTCAGGTACGAATCAGATAAATGGCTGGGAATTGTGGCTGTGATTTTTGCTGCTGTCTGGCTGAGTGTAGCGGTACTTAAACTGACAGGAGAATTGCTGGCATATTATTTTTCTATAAGGAATCTGGAACGGATGAGTCTGCAGGTAAGTGATACGGTGAGTATTCAGATGTACCGTGCAGCGTGTCAAAAGAAGCACGTACGCAGAATACCGGAGCTCAGGCAAAACGCAGGTCTTACCACACCGCTTCTTGCAGGACTTTTACATACAAAATTGTATCTGCCAGCAACCGGGTATTCAGCAGAAGAAAGAAAACTTATCTTTTACCATGAACTTACACATTATTGCCATCGGGATCTCTGGTATAAGATGCTCCTTCGAATCTGTGCATCGATATACTGGTTCAATCCCTTTCTTCTTATCATGCTGAAAGAAGCGGATAAGGATATTGAGAATCTGTGTGATGCAGCAGTTGTTCGCAGAGTTAATAAAAAGGAACATAAATTATATCGACATCTGCTTCTCAGGACAGTGGCCATGGAAAATCAAATTCCATATGTGACAGCAAGTCTTAATGACAGCGAAATGGTGTTTAAAGATCGGATTCTGTATATGGTGAACATTCGGAGACTCCGCAAAGGAATTCTTCCGGGAATTCTTGTGACGCTGCTGCTTGCAGGCGGTAATCTGGTATTTAATGTTTCTGCCGGGACAGATACAGTTTCAGTAGAGACGGAGAAGTCTGGTATTGAAAAAAATGCAGATCCAGAGAAAAATAATGTACCGGATTATGCACCGTTTTCTGAAATGGTAACTATGCAGAAAACTGCTGAAACACAGGACGAAGGAGGAGTGACAGAGAATGCAGATACAGAGGATTCTGTAGACGAAGAGGAAAAAACAGATGCGGAAACAAATGATGAACCTGCCATGGAAAACAGCGGACAGGTAAGTGAAACGACCGATGATGGAATTACCTCTGACAACAACGGGTCTGTTTCATCTTATGAGAGTCTGCCAGCAGGCGTACCATATACCAGTGGATTCAGTACTGCCTCCGGTGTAGCATCAATTGTAGCACCGGATGGAGGAGATGAAGAATCCAGAGTTCTTTACGATAACGGAGATGGGACCTATTCTGATGATTATGGGAGCCGATACAGTTATCAGGGAGATGGAAACTGGGCAGATGCCAATGGAAATTCATATCGTACCTGGAATGACGAAGATTATTATTCCGGAAACCAACTGGAACAGCATGAACTCCAGGGCAGTAACGGTACTGTTAATGTAAAAGAAACAACAAACGGAGATTATTACTATCGTGACGCAGATGGGGTCGGATACACAGACAATGGTGACGGTACCTGGACGGATGAGAATGGGAACATCTATACAGAATGAAAAGAAGCAGGACAATGGGAGTTGCTACCCAATGCCCTGCTCCTTTGTTTATTGAAAATGAACCGTAATATGTTTTTGATTGCGACTTTTAGGTTTATCGGGAATAATCATTTCTAATTTCCCGGATTCTAAAAACGGATTGATATGCTTCAAAGTGAAGTTTCTTAAATCTTTGAAGCCACAAAATACTGCAAGCTTTTTCTTTGATTTTGGTGTTGTGCAAAAAGCCAAAATCTGTTTGGATACCGTTGATGATTCCGGTTCCTGTCTGTCAGCCAGATTTTCCAATGGGATAAATTTACTGGATTTACGCACAAGGCTGTAACATTCGTTGATTAAGATACGGATTAACCAGGTCCGGGCATAGTTATCGTTTTTTAATGTACCGACGTTGGAAAAAGCCTTCACAATTGTATATGGGTAAGAAGTAAGACAGGTGTATCATGTCAACAGAGGGGAAAGATTTATTTCTTCTATTATTAAAAAAATAAAGTTTATTTGGGGATATTTTGAAAAACTGTACGTCTAATTTATGTAAATGAAAATTGCCGGCCGGCTAAAGAAGGTGGTGTTAAAGTGACCAAAGAAGAATTAGGGACGTTGATTCTCAATTCAGAGAGACAATTGTATTCTACTGCCAAAACAATTTTAATTAACGATCAAGATTGTGCGGATGCTATTCAGGAAACGATTGTTAAGGCATTTTCAAAGATTGGAACTTTGAGAAATGACAAATATGCCAAGACGTGGTTGATTCGTATATTGCTCAATGAGTGTTATACTCTTTTGAGAAAGTCGAGTAAACTTGTTTCTTTGGAAGGGATGAGTGAAATGACAGAAATTGAGACAGATCAGAGAACTGACTACAGCGACTTGTACAGAGCCGTAAATTCTTTGAAAGAAGAATTACGAATGCCAGTTATTCTGTACTATATTGAGGATTTCAATATAAAAGAGATTGCGCAGATTCTTGAGATAACCGAGGGAGCAGTTCAAAAAAGACTTGCCAGAGCACGGGGAAAGCTTAAGCGTAATTTACAGGAAAGTGAGGAGTTGACAGTATGAGGTTAGAAGATATGAAAAAAGATATTCCTGAAACTCCGGAGTTCATCCACACGATGGTCCAAAGCGAAGTGAAAAAACAGCTTCAGGACACGAAGGTGGTTAATATTCAGACAAGGAGAGTGAAAAAATGTACAGGTGCCAGAGTGGCTGCAGCAATAGCCGTATGTGTATTGGCTACATCGACTATAGTCTATGCAGGTACCAAATTATATCATATATTTTTAGAAAAACAAGGAGCCTACAGTATCGTAACGGGAATTAAGGCGGATGGCAGCACAGGGAAAATTAATCTTCCTGAAAAAATTCATGATATAGATATCTCAGCAGGATATATTCCAGAAGGTATGGAATGGATTGATGAATTTCATCTGGAATATCCTGAGCATGATCGAACCGGAGGATTCAGCTTTGCATCTGTGCTTTTAGACGAGGATGATTTGAGCAAAGTAATGCAAGATAAGAATGTTGTTGACTGTGAGGAACGAACTTTTGGCAATTATGAAGGTGTATATCTTAAATATAATGACCTGGCAGAGGATGGATCTTTTAATCAAAGGATTTACCTTCTTCGCCCAGATGTATATCGTGTAATTACTGTTTATATCGGTGATGATATTTCAAAAGAGGATGCCATTAAAGTGGTAGAAAACCTTGTAATCACTGAAAATGATACAATGATTGAAACCGCTGGTTTGTATACGTGGAGCGAAATGGTATCCCCTGAAGAATCATCGGGAGAAGCAGTGATGACTTCCATTGCAGATAATAAATTGCTAATGCATCAGATTGGTGAAGTGTTTGATATATCAGCATCTGGTGAAGACAGAGATGGCAACTATATTGAAAATGATAAAATTTCAGTTTGTGTTGATGCTGTTCAGGTGGAGGACAATCTGCAGCTGCTTGGTCAGAATAATGTGCCGGAAGAATGGACTGATGCAGTTGGAACTGATGGAAATTTAGTAAATAATACGCTGTCTTATATTAAGTCCGGTAATGGCATTGATTCAGTGGATGAGATTGTAGAAACAGAAAGTGTGAAACAAAAGCTCGTCTATGCGACAGTTACTTATACCAATAAGTCAGATGAAGAAATTAACCATATGCTTTATATTGGTACATTGCTGTTGATGGACCATGAAGATGGATCATACCAAATTTACGATCCGACAGAACCGTCCGGAGATGACTACGATCGTGTTATATGGGATGGTGTTGCACGTACAGCTGAAATGACATACAACAGTATATCAGAGGATTATGGAAATGGAGGAAACTATATTTCTTCATTAAAACCTGGTGAGAGTATACAGGTGAATATGGCATGGATCGTAAATGAGAATGACTTGAATAATATGTATCTGAATCTTAACGGTGATGGAGCTGCATATGAGTTTTCAGATTCAATGTTAAAAACAGGATTGGTGGACATATATCAGTAATGAAAATCTTATTATAGAGAAGAGGCTGTCCGTAGTGGGCAGCTTCTTTTAGATGCAGCGTTCGGGACGGATTGCTTAAAAACATCATTTCAGATGCTATACTCTATCATTAACCTGCCAAACATCAATCTGGGACAGTTGCAGATAATTCTTGCCGCAGCAGGCTTGCTCTCCGTATTAGCAACGGTTAGCTGTACGCTATTCCTGTCTGCGAAGTTTAAAGATACCTTGACGGTTTTACTGATCTCTATTGTGGTTCTTTTCATGCCGCTTTTTGCTTATGTGGCGATGGGAGCAACATGGCTCTCTACCATACTTCCATCCGCTGGAATTGGTATGCAGAACAATTTCCTTTATCAGCTGGCGACTTTCAACTATCTGCATATCGGTGGAATGAGCTTCTGGACACCGTATGTTATTTTGATCTCGGCAGGAATTGAATCATTTGTGTTTTCATTCTTGGCGATTCATTCCTATTGCAGACATCAGGTAGCATAAAAGAAGTTCAAAATAGAATGAATTGATTATCTGCCGCATGACGGCAAAAGAAAAAAAGCCATCGTATAGCAGCCTATCAACACGCCCATTTGAAACGGCGGCTTTGATTTTCAGAGCCAGCGTTTCTTTGTGGCAACACAAACCTATGATGAATTTTCCGGAAATATTGTAGCTAATAGCATTGTTTATGCGTTGAAAATATCTGAAAAATTGATGATAGTAGAAATATAATATTAAAATTAAAAATAATATAAAAAATTGTTTTACTATAGAGGAATATATAGTATAATATAACCATAAGAAGTGATAAAAAAATAACAAGTTGACCTAGCCAAACATAATAAGTTTTACTTTTGTGTTTGGCTTTTTTTGATGGTCATGCTAAGAGAATGTATAAAGTTAGAGAAATAAACATAGGAATATGGGGCAAAATTCGGTGTGACAAGGCAGACTGTATCCAGTTGGGAAAATGAAAGAAGTATGCCGGATCTCCAGATGCTTATTGATATATGTAATACATACTACATATCCTTAGATAAACTCCTGAATGAAGATACAGAATTTGTTGAAAAAATAGATTTTTACAGCAAAATAAAAAGAATAGGAAAGCTGGCAGTCGTCTGTCTTGGAATGGCAATTCTTGTATTTACTGCAGTGCTGATCGGATGGAAAATCCGTGCAGCAAACATGAATCAGACATTTATAAATAACGCAGAATATTTGGGATTTGTCAAGGAAAATAAGATCTATGAGATGGAAGAAGAGAATGTCTTTTATCATTTGCCAAATCAAAAACTGCCTTTCTTAAAAAGGGATTTTAATGTTAAAAACAGTTATGCAGATTTTGTTATTGGGGATACAGAAATCAGTATTACATTGTATGAAGGAGAAACATTTGCCATTGAACTAAATCATTACAGAGCCCTGAAAGGAAAAATCGGGAAAACGACAATATACTTGTAGAAAAAAGTACACTGAATGCAAAAGAAGATGGTATTTATAAAGAAAACAGGGAGAAAATAGATGGCATTCTAATGCAGTTATTGAATAACTGCGTGTCGCATTCTCGTTACTTTCAGTGATGAGTTAGACGCGCAAATTTTTTTACTAAACAACAGAACA
>PPYE01130777.1_pt1 | contig 15906 bp, 7 predicted proteins | sample 1559881 | NCBI WGS metagenome assembly PPYE01 (sample SAMN08240022, study PRJNA423297) | Human gut metagenome, whole genome shotgun sequencing project. | reverse complement strand
GCTTCGGGCAGCGTGCCGACGGGGTCGTCGAGCGTGAAGTCATAACGGCGGCCCAGCATTTCGAGGATGGCGAAAAGCATGTTGTTGCGGAACTTGCCCAGCGGTTCGACGGCCCCTTCGCGCAGCGAAAGCTTCATGTCGGGAATGATCTTCCCGACGTCGAACACCGCCTCCTCGCCCAAACCGTTGCAATGGGGACAGGCGCCCTGCGGCGAGTTGAACGAAAAGGTATGCGGCGCGGGGTCCTCGAAAGCCACGCCCGTCGAGGGGCACATCAGATGGCGCGAATAGAAGCGCTGCTGCTCGGTGCCGTAATCGTAAACGGCCATCGTGCCCTTGCCCTGCCGCATAGACTCCCTGAGCGAAGTCATCACGCGGTCGCGGGCGTCCTCGGCCACGACGAGCCGGTCCACGACCAGATCAATGGTATGGATTTTATAGCGGTCGAGACGCATACCGGCCGAAATCTCGCGGATCTCGCCGTCGATGCGCGCATAGATATATCCTTTCTTGGCCAGCGACTCGAACAGTTCGCGGTAGTGGCCCTTGCGGCCCTTCACGATGGGAGCCATCAGGGCGATTTTACGTCCGGCAAAGCCCGTCATGATCAACTCGGCGATCTGCTCGTCGGTGTAATGCACCATCTCCTCGCCCGTGACGGGCGAATAGGCGCGCGACGCGCGCGCATAGAGCAGACGCAGGAAGTCGTTGATCTCGGTAACCGTGCCGACGGTCGAACGGGGATTCTTGTTGGTCGTCTTCTGTTCGATGGCCACCACGGGGCTGAGACCCGTGATCTTGTCCACGTCGGGACGCTCCATCGTCCCCACGAACTGACGCGCATAGGTCGAGAGCGTCTCCATGTAGCGACGCTGCCCCTCGGCGTAGATCGTGTCGAACGCGAGCGACGATTTGCCCGAACCCGAAAGGCCCGTTATGACAACAAGTTTGCGGCGCGGAATCTCCAGATCGACATTCTTGAGGTTGTGGACCCGTGCGCCCAGTATTTTGATCGTATCTTCTTTCATCATCGTAATTAAACGCACCGGAAGCTCCGTTTATTGAGCGGAGCGGATTTTTCCGGCGGGAATATCGTACAAAGATACGACATATGCGGCGCAAAACAAAACGAACGGAAGAAAATTCGGCCGGGACAAGATGCGGCGCAACTGCCGGAAAGACAGAGCCGGAATACGAAGAAAAGCAAGGCGGAATTCCGAAGAGACAGCAGGTCCGGACGCCGAGGAAGAACAGGCCCGGCACTCCGAGAAAAAGCAGGCCCGGACGCCGAGGAACTGCGAGAATCCAAGCCGGGGTTCCGAAAGACAGCGGAGCCGCGGACAGGCAGGACGGAGCTGGGACCGGAAAGCCGTCAGAGCCTCAGCACTTCAGTTCGAAGTCGTCGGCATCCATCCATGCGGGGAATTTCTCCTTGAAGGCCGCCTGAGCTTCGGAGTCGAATTCGGCGGTCAGCGTCCGTTCGCAGTCGCCGGCGTCGGCCAGCGTCCGGCCGGCGAAGTCGATCAGCGCCGAATCGCCCGCATAGCTTGCGTCGGGATCCGTACCTACACGGTTCACGCCCGCCAGATAGCACTGGTTCTCGATGGCACGGGCGCGGAGCAGCGTGCGCCACACCTCGCGCCGGTCGTCGGCCCACGAGGCGCTGCACAAAATGGCGTCGTAGTCGCCCCTATTGCGGCTCCACACCGGAAAGCGCAGGTCGTAGCAGACCAGCAGCAGGAAGCGGAAGCCCATGTATTCGACGATCACGCGTCGGTCGCCGGGCGTATAGTCGCGCGCTTCGCCGCCGGGGCGGAACAGATGGCGTTTGTCGTACCACGCCGTCTCGCCCGAAGGTTTGACGAAGAACATCCGGTTGCGGAACCGCTCCTGCTCGGCGACGACGACACTGCCCACGACGGCTCTGCCGTACTGCGCGGCCCAGCGGCGCATGGTCGTGACGACCAGCCCGTCGGCCGGTTCGGCGACGCAGGCCGGACGCAGTTTGAATCCCGTGGCGAACATTTCGGGCAGCACGACAACATCGGCATCGGCCGCGGCCACGATCGGCTCCAGACGTTTCAGGTTCCGGGCGGTGTTTTCCCACTCCATATCGACCTGACAGATAGCTACGCGTATTTTCATAGGAAACTTCTCTTTTGTAACAAATATATGAAATTTTCTTACAGTTTGCACTTTTTGCAAGAAAAAAGCGGGACATCCTGTAAGACATCCCGCAAATTTCATGCGATCCGCGCATACCGACGCGGCGCGGCGTAAGCCGGAACAGAGCGGCGAACCGGATCAGCTTTCTCCGAGCCGCCACACGGTAACGGACGAAGCGTTGCTCCGCTGGTGCAGCACCGAGACTTTGCAGGGCACGAAATCCGAAGCGCCGCACGTCCAGACATCGACGAACTGCTGGGGGCTGCGCTCCGCGAGCGGGAACCATGTGCTCTGCACCTGAATCATCACCCGGTGTCCGGCGCGGAACGTATGGGCGATGTCGGTCATGCGGAACGGCACGCGGGCCGGAACGCCTGGCGTAAAGGCTTTGGGGCGCGAGAACCCGTCGCGGAAACGCCCCCGCATCACGTCGCCGCGCACGAGCATCCGGCAGCCGGACTGCGGATCGTCGTCGGGAAAAACGTCGATCAGCCTGACGACAAAATCGGCGTCGGTGGTCGAAAGGATCACCTCCAGCTCGACATCGACGGGTCCCGCGAGGGTCATATCCCCGTCGAGCGGCTCGGTGACGAAGGTCAGCACGTCGGAACGGTCCGACACGAAGCGCTGGTCGGCGAGCATATACTCTTTGGGGCGGCGTTCGCCGAAGGAGTCGATATAGGGCACGGGGTCGGTCGGATCGGACGTATAGGCGGAGGCGGAGCTTTTGGCCGTCGGGCGGCGGGTTTCGAGACGTCCGCCGTCGGAGAGGTAGAAGGTGAGCTTACGCGCTTCGCGCGGCGTCCAGCGGTCGAAAGCATGCCAGCGGTTGTCGCCCGACGAGAAAACCGCGGCGGCGGGAAGCGGATCCGCGGCGCCCTCGCCCTTGAGGTAATGGTCGAAGAAAGGGAGTTCGAAATGCTCCATATAGTATTCCCACGCCGCTTCGCGCCCGAAATCGAACGCTCCGAGTTTTCCGCTGCCGTTGCGCCATGCTCCGTGCGCCCAAGGTCCCACGACCAGATGGCACGGCGTTGCGGGGCTTTGCCGGACCATGGCCCGGTAGAGGTTCCACGCCCCGAAGCAATCCTCGGCGTCGAACGTCCCTCCGACGACCAGCACGGCCGGCTGTACGTTGTAGCAGGCCCTGCGCAGGTCGCGCGCCTGCCACCATGCGTCGTAGGAGGGGTGTTCGGCAAGCTCCTCCCAGAAAGGATTGGGTCGCTGAAGTTCCGTAAGTTCGGCCAGCGTCGCATGTTCCCGGAAGAACGTCCACTCGTCGGGGCGGGTCCGCTTCGACATCGGGGGCATCTTTTCGGTCGGAGTATGGCCCGGAGGGGTGTTCATGCCGCTCAGGAAACGGTAGGAGTCGGTGAGCATCAGCACGCCGTTGTGGCGGACGTCGTCGCCCATGAACCAGTCGGTGACGGGAGCCTGCGGCGAAACGGCCTTCACCGCAGGATGGGTGCAGAGACCGCCCATCATGGCGTAGAAGCCCGGATAGGAACTGCCGGCGAAACCCACCCTGCCGTTGTTGTGCGGCACATGTTTCACGAGCCACTCGACCGTATCGTAGCTGTCCGTCGTCTCGTCCGTTTCGCCGTATCCCGCAGGGCGGACATGGACGAACTCGCCCTCGCTCATAAAGCGGCCCCGCACATCCTGCATGACGACGATATAGCCGCGGTCGATATAACTGCGCATATAGCCGCTCCCGAAGCCGCGGGGAAACTCGCCGGGACCGTAGGGGGCGCAGCCGTAGGGGGTGCGGAAAATAAGGATGGGGGCTTTGGCATCCGTTTTGGGCGTATAGACCGCGGTATAGAGTTTCACGCTGTCGCGCATCGCGATACGGTATTCGGCCTTGTCGTACAGTTCATCGACGGGCTGCCGGGCAAAGGCCGCGGCCGCCGTGAGCAATCCTGCGAGCAGGTGTGCGGAAAATAGGCGCAGCTTCATGGTCGGGAGTTTTCGGTTAGTGTCCGAAAGGTACGCTTTTTTCCGCAATAGCCAAAGCCTCGGCGGAAAATCGGATTCATTCGAAGCGGCGGGTCCGATCTATTCCCGCGCGGAAAGTTGCATAGCCGCGAAATTAAACGTACTTTTGCAGTCGGTCAATTCCGACAAACGACAATATGCTCAGAGCAGGACGCATCCAGAAACTCACCGTAAGCCGCATCTCGGATTACGGATTATACCTTGCGGACGAGGAGCAGAACGAGGTTCTGCTGCCCAACCGTTACATATCCCTTACAGACAAGCCGGGCGACGAAAAGGAGGTCTTCCTCTACCACGACTCCGAAGACCGGCTGGTGGCGACGACCGAAACGCCGCTGCTGCGCGTCGGCGAGGCGGGTTATCTCCGCGTCGTGGACAAGACGGCCCACGGGGCGTTCCTCGACTGGGGGCTGTACGGCAAGGACCTCTTCCTTCCGAACCGCAACCAGCAGGGCGGCATCATCGCCGGACGGAGCTACATCGTCTACCTCTACGAAGACAGCGTCACGGGCCGCTGCGTGGCGACCTGCAAGCTCAAGAGCTTCATCAACAACGACATCATCACGGTGGCGCCCCGTCAGGAAGTCGATCTGCTCGTGGCGTCGGAGAGTCCGATCGGCTACCGCGTGATCATAAACAACCGGCACTGGGGCATGCTCTACCGCAACCAGCTGTTCCGCCCCATAGCGGTCGGAGACCGGACGAAGGGTTACGTCCGCAAGCTCACCGAGGACAACCGCATCGACGTCAGCCTCCAGCAGGAGGGTTTCGCGCAGGTGAAGGACTCGGCGGAGGTTTTGCTGCAGCTGGTCCGCGACAACGGCGGCTTCCTGCCGCTGAACGACGACAGCGCCCCGGAAGAGGTGAACCGGCTGACGCAGACGAGCAAGAAGGTTTTCAAACGTTCGCTGGGCATGCTGCTCAAACGCGGCGCCGTCACGGTGGACGAACAGGGAATAAAGATCAACGAGTAATGGCCAAGATAACGACCGCGGAACGGGTTTCGCGCGAAGCTTCCGACAATTTCGTATTCCAGCGTTCGCTGCTGGCCTACCATGCCGCGGCGCAGCGCATCAGCGGCGACGTGCTGGAGATAGGCACGGGGGCCGGTTACGGCATCGAGGTCGTGGCGCCCCGCGCCCGGAGTTTCGTCACCATCGACAAACTGGCCCCCGCGCCCGAACCGACGCAGCTCCCGAACGTCGAATTCCGGCAGGCGACAGTTCCGCCGCTGCCCTTCGCAAACGACAGTTTCGACTTCGTGATCTCGTTTCAGGTGATCGAACACATAAAACGGGACCTCGAACTGGTGCGCGAAGTGAAGCGCGTACTGCGTCCGGGCGGAAAGTTCATCGTGACGACCCCGAACGCTCCGATGTCGCTCACGCGCAACCCGTGGCATATCCGGGAATACACCGCCGCGGAGCTGCGCAGCCTGCTCGGCAGCGAATTTTCGTCGGTCGAGGCGCTCGGTGTTTCGGGCAACGCGCGGGTCATGGAATATTACGAACAGAACCGCCGCAGCGTGAAGCGTATCACGCGCTTCGACATCCTCGACCTGCAGCACCGGCTCCCCCGCTGTCTGCTGCAATTCCCCTACGACGTTCTCAACCGCATAAACCGCCGCAGACTCCTGAAGTCCAACACCGATCTCACGACCTCGATCCGCATGGACGACTACCGGATCGGCCCCGTGACGGACGAGAGTTTCGATCTGTTCTTCGTGGCGGAAAAATAGGCGCAACCATCTGATAAAAACCAAGGGCTGCCCCACTGCGGGGCGGCCCTTGCCGTATCCTGTCATCCCGAACATACATTCGACATTGCAGACCGCGCCGCCGAAATCAGCGGCCGCAGCGGTCAACTGCGGGGCGACATTTGACAAATATTTGAAATCCAGCGAGGTGAATAATAAAAAAGCAGCCGTTTTTCCGCCCGGAACAACGCCCTTATTACACGAAACCTCCGTAACAGGATATTTTTCGTTTTGTAAACTAAAAAAAATACGAAATATTTTGCACAGTAAAAACTAATTCGTATTTTTGTTTTGAAACGAAAGGTATTATTTTCATATTGAAATTAACAAGTCGCTTCGGGAGCGGAAAATGAACGCTGATATGGACCGCCGCCTAAACAACTGACCATGAAATCGAAACTGCCGCCAAACCGGATTCCGGAACCTGCCGGAATAAGAACAACAGCAATGGCCGCCGCCGATGCGACGGCACCTGTACCCGCAGCAAAATGCCGGTTCCACGCCCCTGCGACAACCGCAGGCAACGCGGTTTCGGACCGCACCGGCAGCATTCCCTGCCGGAAAAAACCGAATCGAATCTCGAATCCGCTGATCGCTTCCGGCGCTTCCCGCACCATACAGAGCCATTGGCGACCATACCTATATTTATTTAACCGACAACATTCAAACAACTTAAACATTTAACCAAAAACAAATGCTTATGAATTTTAAATTCTACGTTAAGAGGTTTTTGTTATCCCTGTTTCTGGTGCTGGCATCGACGATGCTCTACGCCCAGAAGAAAGCGGATATCACAGGAACCGTCTACGATTCGGACGGCACTACCCCGGCGGTAGGCTGCGCCGTAACGATCGAGGGAACGCCGACAGGTGTTATCACGGACATCAACGGCAAGTACAAAATAAGGGGGGGGGAAACTCAGACCCTCGTTTTTTCTTCGCTGGGTTATAAGACCCAGAAGATACTAATAGGCCCTAAAACGCGGATAGACGTCACGCTGGAGGCCGACAGTCAGGAAATCGAAGGCGTCGTCGTAACCGCACTCGGTATCAAGCGAGACGAAAAAGCGCTCGGTTATGCCGTTACGAAGGTGGACAACGACGTGCTCACCAGCACGGTATCGAGCAACTGGATGAATGCCTTGTCAGGCAAGGTCGCCGGTCTGAACTTCGATCAGGCGTCTACGGGTCCCGGAGGATCGATGCGCGTGACTCTCCGCGGCGAAACCTCCATCAACATGAACGGCGGCACGGCCCTGTTCGTGGTCGACGGAGTGCCCATCACCAGCAGCACCACTTCCAGCACGTCGGAAAGCGCATACAACTCGACCGACGGCGCCGTAGACTTCGGTAACGCCGCGGGCGACATCAACCCCGAAGACATCGAGAACGTATCCGTACTGAAAGGTCCCGCCGCAACGGCATTGTACGGATCGCGCGCCGCAAACGGCGCCATCATCATCACGACCAAGTCGGGTCGCACCACCAAAGGCATAGGCGTTACGTTCAGCTCGTCGGTTTCGTTCGAGAAAGCCGGATTCTGGCCCGATTTCCAGTACGAATACGGCGCAGGACGCTTCGGCGGCAACCCCTATTCGTTCTACAGCGTAGACGGCGTGTCGCGCAACTGGTCGTCCTATGCCTTCGGCGACAAGTTCGACGGCCATCTGACCTACGAGTGGCCTTCGCTGAACGACGACGGCACCTATACGATGATGGAGTGGCGTCCGCGCAACTTCTTCGCGGGATTCTTCGACACCGGCGTAACGTGGAACAACAACATCTCGGTCAGCGGCAACAACGGCAAAGGCACCTCGGTCCGGGTTTCGGTAACCGACGTGCGCAACGACTGGATCGTTCCCAACACCGGTTACAAACAGCAGACCTTCTCGATATCGCTCTCGCAGCAGATCAACAAGTACATCAAGCTGGACGCCAAGGTGAACTACTACCGCAAGGACAGCGACAACCTGCCGATGACCGGTTACGGCGGCTCGTCGATCATGTATCCGCTGCTGTGGAATACGCCCAACGTGGACGCCCAGTGGTTCAAGGCGGACTACAAGAAATGGGTGCGCGAAGGCGGTGACCTGAGCAAAAGCACCCAGCACGTATCGGCCAACGGCAACAACCCCTACTACACGGCTTACGAACAGCTCAACAAACTCGACCGCGACCGCGTGTTCGGCAATCTGGCAGCGACGATCAACTTCACCGAAGAGCTTTCGCTGATCCTGCGATGCGGCATGGACCTCAACAACGATTTCCGCACCCAGCAGAAACCCAAGGGCGCCAAGACCTACATCAACGGTATGTACAAGGAGCAGACCGTGTTCGACTACGAGATGAACAACGACTTCCTGCTGCGCTATACCAAGAAACTGAACGACTTCGACCTGAGCGCATCGTTCGGCGGCAACAACATGATGCAGTCCTACCGTTCGAACACCTCGCTGGCCGAAAGTCTGGTCGTGGACCGCGACTACCGCCTGAGCAACTCGGTGGACCGTCCCAAAGTGACTTCCATACGCCGTCAGAAGTCGATCAACAGCTTCTACGGACTCATATCGGCCAGCTGGCGCAACATGATATTCCTCGACGTCACCGGCCGCAACGACTGGTCGAGTACGCTGGCTCCGGGCAACAACTCCTATTTCTATCCTTCGGTCAGCGGCAGCGTCATTCTCAGCGACCTGCTGCACATCGACACCCCGATGGTCAATTTCCTCAAGGTGCGGGCTTCGTGGGCCAACGTGGGTAACGACACGTCGCCCTATCAGCTGCTCAACTACTACAACAACTCCTCCTTCACCGGCGGTTTCAACATGCCGACCAACAAGGCGAACTACAACCTCAAACCCGAAAACGTCGAGAGCTGGGAGTTCGGCGTCGAGGGCCGCTTCTTCGACAGCCGTCTGACGTTCGACGTGGCGTTCTACAACGCGACCACCACGAACCAGATCATTTCGGTGCCCGTAGACATCACCACCGGCGTCTACAATACGATCGTGAACGCGGGCGAAATCAACAACCGCGGCTGGGAGGTATCGGCCCGCATACAGCCCGTGAGGAACAAGAACATCCGCTGGGACATGAACTTCACGTGGTCGCGCAACCGCAACAAGGTCGTGGAGCTGGCCCCGAATCTGGATTCTTGGACCATCGCAACCGGTCCCCGCGGCGAAATCCGCGCCGTTCCGGGCGGATCGCTGGGCGACCTGTACGGTTCGGGCTACGAGAAGGCCCCCAAGGGTTCCTACGTCACGGCCGACGACGGATCGACGATCGACGTATCGGGCTGGGACATCGTCGATTCGGACGGTTATCCCGTACTGGCTTCGGAATTCGAGAACCTCGGCAACACGCAGGCCGACTGGAAGGCGGGCTGGATGAACTCGATCTCCTACAAGAATTTCCGCCTGAGCTTCTCGTTCTCGGCGCAATGGGGCGGGCAGGCCTACTCCTTCACCAACGCCATGCTGGGCTATCAGGGTAAGATAAAAGCGACGCTTCCCGGCCGTTATGACGGTCTGATCCACAAGGGCGTGAACCAGAACGCCGACGGCACCTACTCGATCAACAAGACCGTGACGGCCAGCATCGAGAGCTACTACAACCTGCGCGTGTTCAACCGCGACAACGTGGTGAACAACACCTTCAGCACGTCGTTCCTGAAGATGAAGGACATACGTCTCGAATATTCGCTTCCCAAGAAGATCGCGGCCAAGACCAAGGTGCTGCAGGGCGCTTCGATCGCCTTCTTCGCCACGAACCTCTTCTGCTGGACCAACTGGCCGCAGTTCGACCCGGAGATCGCGACGATGAACGGTTCGAAAATCACCAAGGGTTTCGAAACCGCGGCGTTCCCGATGACACGCACGTATGGCGTTAATCTTAAACTTCAATTCTAATAAGACGATGAAACGAATCAATTCATATATATTGACCGGGGGAGTGATAATCTTGGGATTGTGCGGCTGTACGAGCAATTTCGACGATTACAACAAGGACCCCAACCGGGCGGAGGTCGGCAAGGCCAACTCCTCCCAGATGCTCGAAGACCTGATTTTCGAGGGCGCCGGAAGCATGAAATACCGCACGTGGCGCCACAACAACGAGTTCATGCAGTATACGGTGGAGACCAGCACGCTGAATCAGCTGCACCGCTTCGTGCTCACCGACCGCGAATTCAAGGGCGCGTGGAACTTCTGCGGACGCTGGGCCGTCAATGCCATAGAGATGTATAAGCTCGCGGAGAAGGAGGAGAATACCAACGCGCAGGCCATAGCCCTGACCATGAAGGCGCTCTACCTTTCGAACATGACCGACCTGTTCGGCGACATGCCCTTCAAGGAGGCGTTCAAAGGCATCGACGAAAACATCATGCAGCCGAAATTCGACGATCAGAAAGTCATCTACGACTCGCTGCTGATGGACCTCGAACGGGCCAACACGCTTTACACGAAGACCTCGACCATAGACGCCAAGCGCGACCTGCTCTACAACGGCGACGTGACCAAATGGCGGAAGTTCACCAACTCGCTCTATCTGCGCCTGCTGATGCGCGTGAGCAACCGCAGGGACATGAATTCGGCGGAACGCATCAAGACCGTATTCGAGAACCCCTCGCAGTACCCCATATTCGAGAGCAACGACGACAACGCCACGCTGAAATACAGCGGCACGCGTCCGTTCGTCAATGATTTCGGCGACAACGCCACCGACGACAGCGCGATGGGCGAACGTTTCATCAACATCATGGTGGACTCAAGCGACCCCCGCATCTCGGTTTACTGCAACCGCGTAAGCTCCGGAGCCAACGCGGGCGGTTACGTGGGAATCACGAGCGGCGCCCCGGCTTCGGTCATCTCCAAACAGTCGGCCGACGGCGCGTCCAACAGCAACAATACGACTTTCAGGCAGTACACCTCCCCGTACACGTTCATGACCTATTCGGAGGTGCTGTTCATCAAGGCCGAGGCCATTCAGCGCGGAATGATGGACGGCGAAGCATCGGAGACCTACTATGCTGCGGTCACGGCGTCGCTCAAGCAGTGGATTCCCGACATCTCAGAATCGGCCGTCGAAACCTTCCTGCAGAACGGAGCCGTGGCTTACGACGCTACGACCGAAATCATCATAACCCAGAAATACGTTTCGCTGTTCACGGTGGGCTACGAGTCTTGGCACGAGTACCGCCGGACGGGTTATCCCCTGCTGGTGATGGGCGAAGCCATCCGCAACGACGGCGTGCATCCGACCCGTTTCCCCTACCCGCTGGTGCTGCGTTCGTCCAACAAGAACTATGCGACCCAGCTGGCCAAAATGGGCGAAGACAACATGAAAACGCCGGTGTGGTGGAGCCGCAAGGCCGTCAAACTGGAGAATCCGGAGGAGGACAACAACCTCGGTTACACCGGCCACAAATGGGATGCGGACATCAAATGGTAAGAGTGTCCGTAAAACGAATCGCAACCGGAAAGGCAACGCAGCATCCCGGTCGAGTTTTGAATTTAACCCGTAAATAACGAAAAAACAATTCATATGAAAATAAAACAATTCATCTCCGGAAGATGGCCCGGCCTGAAGGCGCTCGCTCTCTGCGCGATGGCGGCAACGGCATTCGTCGCCTGCAAGGACGACGAGACCGACGTTGTCCAGGATCCCCATATCACGCTGTCGGAAGACGCTTTCCTGTACAACGCAGCGGGAGAGACGCACAGTTTCACCGTGTATTCCAATATCGACTGGAAGGTCGAAATGGCGGACACCTCCCAGACGTGGGTCAATATCTGGCCCAAGGAGGGTTCCGACGACGGCGTTTTCGCCGTGAAGGTATCCAAACAGCCGGCCAAGGACCCCGTACTGCGGGAGGCCCGCTTCCGCGTCGTTGGCAAGCACGAGCACGACAACATCATTCAGGAAATCACGATTTCGCAGCGGGACGTCGATCCGGCGCTCAAACTCGGAGTGACCACGACGCCTCCCAAGGTGGTCATCAACAGCAACGGCGAGGAGAAATATTCGGTAGGCGTCACCTGCAACGTGGAGTGGACGGCCAAGGTCGGCGACTCCGGCGAGGGCTGGATCACGATCGACGAGATCAGCGACAACGAAATCAAGTTCTCCGTTCCCAAATATGCGGGAACGGTGCCCCGCACGGGACGTATCGAATTCAACGCCACCACCGAGCGTATGACGACGGTAGAGCTGATCGTCTACCAGAGCATTCCGCTGGATATCGGCGAAAACGCCGAACTCAAGACCATTGCCGAGGTGTACGAGAAGCTGGGCGGCCTGCAGGGAACCGTTCGTGAGAACGTCAAGATACAGGGCACCGTGATCAGCGACCGCGTATCCGGCAACTGCCCGAATCCCGCCGCGTTCTTCGTTCAGGACGCCAGCGGACGCGCCATTCAGTTCCGCGTTCAGGAAGGCTCGCACTCGCTCCAGCTCAATTCGCTGGTGACCATACCGCTCATGAATACGCAGTCGGTGATCGACGACGACGGACAGCCCTACATCACCATTTCGACCGAACGCATCCGCGACGTCATCACCACGGGCGGCGCTCCGATCGAACCGAAGGTGATGGAAAGCACGCAGGGCCTGACGGACGAAATGCTCGGTACGCTGGTAACGATCAGAAATCTCCAGTTCGTATTCCCGCACGGAACCTACTACAATGCCAACGAAGGCTCCATTTACGGCGGCGGACGTCCTACCGACCTCGCCCAGTTGCTTCTGGACCGCGACGGCAACACGATCAGCCACTACGTCTACGGCGGCACGAGCGTCGAGACGGGCGCCATGTTCAAACATTACGAACTGCTGACTGACGATCCGATGCTGGATATAACGGGTATTCTGATCAAGGTCGAAAACGAATGGGCGATCAGGATGCGCAACATCAACGACCGCGACAAGCTGACCGAAGCCCGGCGTTACGTGCCCGTCACCGAATTCTACTGGCCCGAAACGCTTCCCGACAAGGAGATACTCGTTCCCAAAGTCGGCACGGGACAGCTGTTCGTGAACTTCGCCCCCAAGGCCGTCATCGCGCAGAGCACCACCTTCCGCCTTTACAGCGGCGCCGCCTATGTCCGCGTCGATGCGTCGGTCAACGGCACCGAGAAGGGATACTATTCCGCCAACTGCGGCGGCTGGGGCGCCCAGTCGAACGACACCTATACGCCGACCCAGAAGGCATGGTACTTCGAGACTTCGACGGCAGGCATTTCGGACGACCTTTACGTATGCTTCTGCACCACCAGCTCGCAGTCGGGCCCCGGTCCCTTCTCGATCGAGTGGGCTGCGGCCGAGGCCGGTCCGTGGACCTTCGTAACCGACTACAAGGCCGGAAACTGGGAGGTAATACCCGGTCCCAAGAACTTCGCCTTCAAACTGCCCGACGGTTGCAAGAACCAGTCTTCGCTCTGGCTGCGGTTCCGCGTCAATTCCGACGAGCGCGTGGACGGCAAGGCCGCCAACAGCGCGACGGGTACGAACCGCATGATCTATACGAGCCTGAAGAAAAAAGTCAATTAATCCGGTGTAACGCAGGATAATCTTGCCGGACCGCTCCCCTCCCGGAGCGATTCGGCAGGATTAGACAAAAATCTAAACAATGAGAAAAATGAAACGATTGATAAAATTCAGATTACCGTATCTGTTCGCAGCCGCATTTCTGCTGTTGTGCATCGGAATCAGCTGTTCGGAAGATCCGACATGGACCAAACCGACGCCCGAACAGGAGGAAATTATCCCCGCCGTCTTCATCGAAGATCTCGTGATGCCCGATGCGGAGGAGATCTTCATCCCGGAGGACCCCATCAAGATCATGGGAACCGGATTCGACAAATACGACGTATTCCTGTTCCGCTCCACGTCGGAAGACCCTGAAGAGGAGACCAAATACTTTCAGGCCGAGATCAGCGAGGTGGCCGAGGATTACGTCATAATAACCGTTCCCAAGACGATCGACCTGCGCTCGTACGAGCTTATCCTGAAGCGTTACAACAAGCAGCAGGTGCTGGGGCCGATGACCATTTACAAGGCGCACTTCCCCGCGATTCCCGATCAGGCGGGCATGACCGTCAAGGGCCGCGTCTACTGCGGGAAAAAGGCGGTTGCAGACGTGGTGGTGTCCGACGGAGTCATCGTCACCAAGACCGACAAGGACGGCGTCTATTACCTGCCCTCGGAGAAGAAGATGGGGTACGTATTCGTTTCCATCCCCTCCGGATACAACATCGAGAGCGAAGCGGGTTATCCGGCCTTCCCGGCCATGAGCCAGCAGCTGCTCAACGAAGACAACGAGCAGCACGATTTCGCGCTTACGGAGATCCCCGGTGGAAACACGAACCATGTGATGATGGTATTCACCGACCTTCATCTGGCGAGCAAGACCCCGAACACGGCCGGCAAATATGCCGACATCGACCAGTACAAGAACAAGTTCATGCCCGACATCACGGCCGAAATGGCGCAGTATGCGAACGTGTATGCGCTCTGTCTGGGCGACATCACGTGGGATGCGTTCTGGTACAAAACCATGAATCAGGGTCCTGAGAACATGGTGGAGGTACGCTACCAGCTGCCGAACTACAAGGAATTGATGAAGAACTTCCCCTGCCCGGTTTTCAACGTGATCGGCAACCACGACAACGATCCGAAAGTGGTCGGAGACTATTTCACCGAGCTGCCTTTCAAGCAGCACATAGCTCCCACCTACTATTCGTTCAACATCGGCGACGTACATTACATCGTTCTGGACAACGACCAGTACGACAATTACAACGGCGGCAGCCGCATCGAACGGATCGGTCTGCTCGGCGACTCCGACCCGCAGAAATGGCAGATGGCATGGGTGGCCGAAGACCTGAAATACGTGGACAAGTCCAAGAAGATCGTGGTCGCCATGCATGCCCCGATGACCTCGGCCGGCCTGAACCCGATCGTGACGCTTTCGGGCGGAAACGACCTGCTCGGTCTGCTGCAGGGTTATCAGGTGGAATTCCTCACCGGACATACGCACAACAATCACCACGCGAAGATCGCCGAAGGCGTACGCGAGCATAACGTAGCGGCCGTATGCGGCACGTGGTGGTTCAACGTGAAAAGCGCCAACGGAGGCGCCGACTACGACTTGTGCAAGGACGGCTCCCCGACGGGATACGGCGTATTCAAATTCAACGGAACGGCCGTGCAGTGGTACTATAAGGGGATCGAGGTGGCCCGCAACGAGCAGTTCGCCGTATACGACATGAATTTCGTGAAGAGCGACTACAAGAGCGCCGTGGGCGCCAAGGCCAACGAAGTGCTGGTCAATGTCTGGAACTGGGACGAAGACTGGACGGTATCCGTGACCGAAAACGGACAGCCGCTCACAGCGACCCGCGTATACCGCAAGGACCCGACGCACTACACATGGCAGAAAGACGTACTGGAACCGGCCCACGCCCCCGGATCGCCCAACAGCACCTACCTCACGGGCTACAATGCCCATATGTTCTCCGCCATAGCGCAGGTTCCCGGCTCGACGATCAAGGTCGTCGTAACGGATCCGTTCGGCGGCGTCTACGAGAAGACGATCGTACGGGAAATTCCTTCGAATCTGCCGGCGCAATGGGTATTTACAAAGGGCGTCAACGTCGATGAGTTCGTCGTGGACAACAAAATGCCGTCGGCAACCGGAAAGGGCTATATCAGCTATATCAGCAACTGCGATCCGGCACTCGACGTAAACAACAAGATAGCCCGCGCCAATACGGCCGGCGAGCCTTATATCACGGGCGGATGGCCGGGCGACTGGTGGCTGTTCACCATTCCGGAAATGACCATAAAGGCCGGAACGGTCATCAACGCCAAGTTCCACGCACGCGCATCCGGAACCGGTATGAAATACTGGCTCACCTGCAAAGTTCCGTGTTTAAGTTATCCAAAGATCTTATAGATTCTATACATGAAGAAGGTATAGTCGCTTAC
>PPYE01131067.1_pt1 | contig 15929 bp, 16 predicted proteins | sample 1559881 | NCBI WGS metagenome assembly PPYE01 (sample SAMN08240022, study PRJNA423297) | Human gut metagenome, whole genome shotgun sequencing project. | reverse complement strand
CGCTTATAGCTGGTTGAACTCATTTTCTTAAAAATCTTATTGGCAACAGGCTGGATCGTCTTTTCCACAAAGGTCGCGCTTTCAGGCTCGCTCTTTTGCTCCTTTTTCTCGACGCGCTTTGCCTCCTGATCCCTGGCCACATCCTTTGCGATTTCCTCGGCCTTCTCCGTATCATGCCGACTGACGGCGTCACGGTACTCCCCTACCCTGTTCTGCAGCAGGCGGATTGCGTTTTCACACTCCGCAAACGCAGTCTCCAGGCGCTCGTCCCGCTCATCCGGCTCGTTGGTTTTTCTGGCTCTGTCAATAGCCCGGATAAAGTCATAATGTATGCTGTTGCATTCCTGCAGCAGACGCTCCCGGGCATCGGTGTCACAGTTGCTCACATCAACCGCGCTCAGCAACAGATAGCACTGCGCAATTTTATGCTGCACCTCCGGCTCCAGCGTGATATAGCTTTCACACTCCATGCGGGTCAGGAACTTGTTATCCAAAAGGCGAAGCAACTCTTTGTCCAGCTTTTCCTCAATGCGGAAATCACGGTCGATCTGCTTGGCTGTGGTTGCACTCACTTCCTTAATTGCCTTTTTAGCGTCCTTTTCCGTCATATTGAACGGCTCGTTCTGAAGGCAGATCACAAATTCTGCAACGGCCTTGCGGCGGATCTGTTCATCCGCAAAGCCGCCGCGGACCTGCAGGTTCGCACTGTATAAAAGCACCTTTTTTTCATTTTCCGAAAGACTGGTTGTGATCACATTGCAGTTTTTGATGGTGTTCCAGGTGGCGTCTCCTCTCTTTTCGAGGTACTCCATCGCGCGGTAGCGGCGCTCACCGGAGAGAAGGACATACACTGTTTTTCCATTTTCTTCCTGCGGAAACACCACCAAATTATGCATCAGGCCGTTGCGCTGAATATCCTCCGCCAGCTGCACAATATCCTCTTGGGTATCTGCCTGCCGGAAGATTTCGTTGTCCGCGTTTACGCGAATATCGTACAGTGCAATATCCCGTGCTTCGTATTCAATGCTTTTATGCCCTGCGGTCAGATCACTGATAATTTTTCCTGCATCGCCATTATTGGAATCAATTTTGCCAAGCTCTGCATCCGTCGGGCGGGAACGTTTTACGATTTCCTTCTTTTTGGCGGGGCTTTTCATTCCCATATCATTTCACCTCCAGACGCTTTTTCAATTCTTCGTAGGCTTTCATATAGGCTTTTGCCACAGGCTGCGTTTTTGCCATATAGCACACAGGCAAAAAGCGGGAAATGGATGTTTTCACCGTCTTGCTTGTGGGAATTGCAACACTGAACAGCGATGTGCCGAGTTCTTCTTTAAAGTGCTCCTGAATCTTCTTGTCTGTTGCTGCGCTTTTATCTACATTCACCAACAACACACCGGCACCCATCAGGTGAGAAGTGGAGCTTTGCTTCATCTTATTGCATTCATAATAAAGACGAAATGCTGATTCTTCGGAGTTATCCTCACAGCCGGCTGGAATCAGGATATAATCCGCTGCATAGATTGCATTGGAAAGCAACAGGCTATCCCGCGTAGGCTGTGTGTCAATAAGAATGTAATCGTACTCATCACGCACCTGATTGAGGAAATAGCACAGAAAATCCCCCATACCGGAAACCTTCCTCGGATCTCCGTCCTTCAGGCGCTCTGCATCGCCAATCAGCAGTTCAATGCGCTTATTGATTCGCGGCGTCTGCGCATCGCACGGGATCATATCCACATTTTCATACTGCGTTTCCACAATAAAGTCTCGCGTCTTGCTATGATACAGGAACCCGTCGAAAAGATTATAGAGTGCCTTGCCGTAGAATTCATCACTTGTGATGCTCAAGCCGCCGCTGAGTGCTTTGGTGAGATTTCCCTGCGGATCAGTATCCACGCAAAGAACTTTTTTCCCCTCATCGCCCATCAGGTAGGCAAGATTGGAGGCTGTTACGGTTTTACCCGTGCCTCCCTTTTCAATTGCAATTGTAATAATTTTTGCAGACATTGGGCAATTCCTCATTTCTGTAAAGACTGTTATTTGTGGATGTGTCCGTCAATTCTTGTTGCTGTGAATTATCATTCTGTAATTCTCTTGTAATCGATTTTCCATGTCTTTTTGCCATTTCCGGTTGTATGATTTTATCATACTTCAGTGGCTGAATATGTTGAAGCCTATACCTTACCACAAAATAGTTGCAGCCATCTTTTGCTGCTTATTGTGATTTCAATTATAACATAGATATAAGTAAAGTCAATTCTCTTTTCCGGGTATCATCCTGCCATAACGATATTTCAAGTCTATCAATTCTTGTTGCTATTTTTTAATATATCTGCATTCGTATAGGCCATTTTTTTACATACTCGCACCGCGCTTTACAGCACGAAACAGAGTCCAGACCGTTAAAAAATTGCATTCTTGCCTTATTGTATGTGTTGGGGCGACCATCGGTCGCCCGTCAACTTATCGCAGCAACGCATTTTCTGGGATAGTTTGCTTACAAGGCAAACGGGCACGGGCGAGCAATGCTCGCCCCTACAAGAGTTTTTCGACAGTCTGACAGAGTCAACATATCTTTCAATTCTTGTTGCTGTTCTCGGTTTGTATTTATTTGTCACTTATAAGCTTTGTTTTTTTCTTTACAGCAAAAAGCAGCAGCCTGCATGTTGCAGGCTGCTGCCAAATAATACTTATACATCCTCAAAGACAGACATATCAAACTTAAACACTCCCGCCGGATCCAACGATGCGAGCTTCTGCTTGCCAGCCGCGATGATCAAAGCACTGTTTTCAATCGTATCGTTATAAACAACCGTGCGATAATACTGTGCAGACTTCCTTTCGGTTGCTTTTTCAAACATCTCCGTAAATTTTACACACAGTCCCAGGGCCCATGTTTTCAGCCCGGCATTGTCATGAATGATTCGGTTTAAAGAATCCAGTGTTTCCTCCGCTTGGTCACACCTGTTGGTGTTTGTCAGAATCTTAGCCGTGTATGTGAAAATATCATTGCAGATATTTTTCTCGTTGTCCGTCAGCTTATCCTCATACGAAGCATAGTCTGCTTTGTTTCTGATCTCCGTAGTTGCTTTTCTATACTTCATTTTCAAAATATCTGTGCTAAATGGCTCTGTAATATGCTGGGCTGCTTTTTCCGCACTCTGGGTTTTCTTCTTTCTGGAATCCCTTACAATTTCGTCATCGTGCGTATTTCTATCATGATAGGAGCGGACATCCCTCATTTCCGCTTTGGTCTTGTATTTGATGAAAATATACAGGTATTCATATTTGCGAACACCGCGCTTGCGCGCCGGGGCATAGTCAAACCAAAGATCCGTCATCTCATTGATTTCTTTCTTAACGGTCTTTAAAACATTCTTTTCAAACTCTGTAAAAGTCTTGTACTTTTCAGACAGCGGTTTTTCGCGGTCAAACTTTTTCTTGTCGGCAGATGCCGGATCCTTTTTCTTTTTGCTCTTTGTGGACTCTCTCTCTGCCTCTGTAGGTGCAGAAAGCAGACCTTTAAACTCATCAATATTGAATTTTTTATACTTATAACCCGTCAGCTCGTCTCGCTTTGAGGAGAACTTATTCAGGATCTCATCATTTACCGGCTGGAACACAAGCCCGTTCGTATAGCCATAGTCTCTGTTTCCATTGTCATAGGAGAGTATGATTTCATAAACGCGCATAGAGTAAGTGCTTTTCATCATCAGCAGATATTCGATGCTGTAAGAGGTATAGTTGCTGGTAAGCTGCGCAATATCCTTCCAGATGTCCTGGTTAAAGCGCAGGCGAATCTCTTTCTTGTCGAAATCGACCTCAGAACCTTTTTGCAGCCAGGAAATGGAGCGATACACCTTACTGCCGGGTTCTTTCTTGACCCAGAAGGTACGATTTTCCAAATTTTCTATAGTTTCTTTCAGATTCAGTGCATAGGTCGTATCCACCGTGCGCACTCCGGTCAACTTGGCAAAATCGTTGAAAGTGATCGAATAATATTTGGATGCATCCTTATCATTTTTCTGGTCGATTTTAGACATGAGCATAAAGAGAACCTTTTGCTCATTTCTGGGCAGAGAGTACTTTGTCCGCTGAATCAGGTCATTACTTTTGGTAATGTAAGAGCCAAAGCCGACAGGGGAGTGCTGCCATTTCGCAATCGCTTGCTTTTTCTCGCGGACCTCATCATCAGAAAGGACCTCTCCAACTAAAGATTCTTCGTTTTCATCAATGGACGAATTCGTTTTGTTCATATCCATTACTTATAGCTGTACAAGGAGGGGCTTAAAATAATTACGATATACAGCTATATATTCCTTTCGTTAGATGTTACAATACAAATAGGTACAAAAATATCATTATACTGATAATATTACTATACTATTTGCCGACTGTCAACGAAAAATGTTTGGAGCTTTTCTATTTTTTTAATTTTGCTTTTTTCTCTTCTACAATTATTTATCTTATATCTTACTTTTTACTTATTTATTATAATATGTAGAAAGAGAGGTTTCCACATGCCAGCGGAGAGGAAAAAACACTTGGCGAAAGAGATTTCCACACCGGATGCAAGAGGTTTAAAAGTCTGTAGAAAGAGATTGCTACAGCCCAATCAGCCAAAATAAGCATGTAGAAACCTCTTTTTTGCAGTGGAAGAATCTCTGTTTTCAAAATTTTTTCTGTATACTGCCTGTTGCGGCTACAAATTGTGCAGGGCGGAAATCTTGCCTTTGCGATAGCGGGAGAGCATTGCCGTGCAAACATAGGTGGAGAGTGCGATAGCTGATTTTTCCGGTGTAGAAACCTCTCTTTGCGCAAGCAACGGAAAACGCCGGCGCTTGAATTAGGATAGTATGCATAGGGGCAGGGGAAAGAGTGAGACAAAAATTTCCCCTTCCGCGAGTGTAGAAACCTCCTTTTGCTGCTGCAAGTGATCTCTGCGGTAGGAAGTGCTCAAATTTTTCCGGTGTAGAAACCTCCTTTTAGAAATTGCTTCAAAAACACTATATATTGGTGTTGTGGATCAACTAACATACTTGTTCTTGCACAAAGAGAGGCTATATAGGCAGAGACAGGAAAGGTAATAGTGGCGAACCAAGAGGTTTATACACATAAACAGCGTAAGATTTTTAAACAGAATAATCGGCGATATACCGATATATAATTGGGCTACGAAAAAGGAATTATCTGCACCAAAAAGAGGTTTCTACATCAAAAGAGCGAAGAAAAGATGAAAAAACACAGCCATGTACAGAAGGGTACTACCAAAGCAGCGTAGTGATAAAAGGATGTAAAACCACAATATATAGATATAGAGAAGAAAATAGCACTTGAAAAACCAAAAAAGCTGGGAGAGAAGATAGTAGAAATGGGAAAAATCGTTGCAGATGAAATACAATAAGGAAATATTATTATAATGTATACAGCATGTACACAGCGTAATGCGAAGATGATCCAGAGAGGTCCATAGTGGTGCAAAGTATGGCATAATGCAAAGTAAACATTTTTTTCGGGAATGAGATGTAGAAACCTCTCTTTTCACTGGACTTCCCGACTTCTTGATGAGAAAACCTCTTTTTGACGGACTTATCCACTTTTTCGGCAGTAATCCACAGGGATTGCGGGCTTAATGAACTTACATAAAGTGGATAAAAAGGATAGGTGAGTGGCTGTATAAGATACAATTTAATATACTAATAGGATAATATATGAAAAATATACAAATTGGTACATACAATCTGTTCCAAAAAGGGAAATTATCCGATTGTTAATGTGTAGAAACCTCTCTTTTAGGTGGGAGGGGAAGCCTTCGCAACACGAAACAAGCTGAATTTGAGAATGGACCTTGCAATAGGTAGAAAGCCGGATTATCGCCCCGTAGGTTATATGGCACATGACGAAGGAAGAAAAAGCATAAAGCAAACACCATCCAATAAGGTAAGGGTTATATCAAGAGGGCAGGGGAGGGGACTGGCAGCAGGATTTGGGAAAGTTGCGATATGCTATAGCAGCGAGAGCAGTCGCCTTGGCAGTCAAGAGATCTCTTAGCGAACACAACAAAAAATCAAAAATAAAGTTACAGCAACAGGAATTGACGGAAAATAAAGCACGATGATTTTTTACAAGTAATCAGAAGCCCTTTTCATTTTGCCACTTGCGATGCCGTGCTCCGGGGGTGTAAAATAGTAGACATAAGTAAGCCACTGCAGTGGCGCAGACTGTCGAAAAAGGTGTGCTCACCCCTTGGCCCCCTCGCAGAGGGAGGTTTTTCGACAGCCTGAGCCGCTACAGCGGCAGGGCATATAGCGACAGGGGATGTAAGGTATGAAACGAATTTTGATCATTGATGGGCAGGGCGGCGGCATGGGCGCACAGCTTGCAAAGCTGCTGCTGCCTAAACTGCCTGCGGATTGCGAGCTGCTGGCAGTGGGCACGAATGTGCTGGCAACCAGCGCCATGCTGAAGGCGGGTGCAGTGCGCGGTGCCACCGGGGAAAATGCGGTGGTGTACAACGCCGCCAGAGCCGATGTTATCCTTGGGCCCATCGGTATCTTGATGGCCAACGGAATCATGGGAGAGGTTTCTCCCAACATGTCGGTGGCGATTTCCGGCAGTGAGGCAGCCAAGGTTTTGATCCCAGCGTCCGGCTGCGGGATCTTTGTGGCGGGCACGCAGGATTGCCGCCTTGACGAGTATCTGCAAAATGCCGTAGCACTTACGCTGCGTGCGCTGGACGCATGACGCCGCTGGCAACAGCCGCCGCCCCGATCCTGCAGGCCGCACAGTTGGCCGCAGAAAACGGCCCGGCGCTGCTGGCCATTGACGGGCGTTGCGGCAGCGGCAAGTCTACACTGGCGAAATTTCTGGCGGGGCAGCTGGGCTGCCGGGTAGTGCATACCGATGATTTCTATCTACCGCTTGCTACGCGCTGCGCGAACTGGCAGGAGCAGCCCGGCGCGAATATAGATTTCATTCGGCTGCGAAACGAGGTTCTGCAGCCGCTTTTGCGCGGCGAAACGGCGCTCTATAATGCATACAGCTGTGCGGCGGGAGCTTTCCTGCCGTCTAAGCCGTTTGCTGCCGCGCCACTGACGATTCTGGAGGGCAGCTACAGCCTGCATCCGGCGCTGCAGACTGACTTTGCGGTGCGTGTGTTTGTTACCTGCCCGCCCGATGTGCAGGCGGCGCGCCTGCGGGCGAGAGAGGGCATACGCTACGCAAATTTTGTGCAGCGGTGGATCCCGCTGGAGGAAGGGTATTTTGCTGCCCATGATCCAGCCGCACGCTGCAATTTTGTACTGGACACGGCGGAGATTTTTGTGTAATATAGTAAGCGGACCTATGGCATAACTGCATGGTTCCCGCTATAGCGGGCTTGAAGGATGCAGGAATGCCCTTATGAAAAAGCCAGGAAGGCAGTGCCCAGAAGGGTGCGCGGTTCAAACTTTTTGATAAGGGTGATATGTTGTGAAAAACCAGAATACAAAAAAATTGGCTTATGCAGCGCTGTTTTTGGCGCTGTGCCTCGTGCTGCCCATGCTGACGGGCCAGATTCCGCAAATTGGCAGCATGCTGCTCCCGATGCATATTCCGGTGCTTTTGTGCGGCCTTGTCTGCGGCTGGCAGTACGGTGCAGCGGTGGGCTTTGTTGCGCCGCTGCTGCGCTCGGTCCTGTTCGGGATGCCTCCGATGTATCCGGTGGCTATTGCGATGGCCTTTGAGCTGCTGACCTACGGCCTTGTAATCGGGCTGGTATACCGCCGTATGGCTCAAAAGGGCGCGGCAGGGGTGTATGCAGCGCTGCTTACCGCCATGGCAGCGGGGCGGCTTGTCTGGGGCGTGGCTGAAGTCGTGCTGTTGGGCTTGGGCGGCAAGGCGTTTACCGCCCAGGCATTCTTGGCGGGCGCACTACTCAATGCCGTGCCGGGCATTATCGTACAGCTGGTTCTGATCCCCGCTGTGATGGCGGCCTTGCAGAAGGCTGGAGCCGTTAAAGAATACGCCAAATAAGGCCGTTTGCTAAGAGGCTGCGCAGGAAGCGCAGCCTTTTTGCTGTGTGCGGCTGTATTGCAGCTCGCTTTGCACGATACAGCAACAGGAATCGCTCGCCCCATATTTTCGCAAATGAAAACAAAAAAAGCTTGCAAGTACAGGCATTTTAGCTTTATCTTGCAAGTTTTTGCTGTTGCAGCGGTGAAAGTGGCCGACAGCCACTGCCTGCTGCTAGAGGAGCTCAGCCATACTGATCTGATCGACCAGCCAGCTTTCCTGTTTTGCCTCGTGGATCACATCGCCCGGCTGGCTGTGCCCGACCAAAAAGGGCGAAGCGGGGTCGTGCATACGCATATTCTGCGCTACAGTCACACGGCTGGCGTTGGCGTAGCAGTATAGGCAGCCGTGGCCGCAGGTATTGTAGGCACCGATATCCGCCGTAAGGCAGCAGGCGCACTCCTTGCGGGCTGGCTTTTGCGGGGGCAGCCGCAGGGGACGGTGCAGCGCGGCCTCGAAAGTCCGTTGCGTCATGCAGCCGCTGCAATCAGCACCATAGCGGGCCAGCGCAGTGCCCTCGGCGCAGGGTCGTATCATCATGCCGTATTTTTTGCCGATTTCAACAAAAGCCTTTCCCAGTGTTTCGCGCGCAGTGAGTGGGACGCTTTTCACCTGCGGAAAATTCCGCCGTACCTTCTCGTAAAGGTCGATAAAGCTGATCACACAGGTCCTGGTATAGCCGGAAAGTACAGATGCCATCTGCTCGAATTCAGCGGTATGTCGCGCAGCGGTGTAGGTGTCGGAAAGAAAAATGGGGTCATACCGCCATGCGATACAATCGGGACCGACAATTTTTGACAGGGTGATAAAGTCCTGCAAGACCTGCGCCTTCGGCGGTACATGCGGCTCTATCTCCGGTCCGTAAGGGGTGATCGTGACAAACCAGTACTGCCCATAGGGGCGCAGCAGCTCCATGCGGGGGAGCATCGGTGCAGGATTTTTGGTGCAAAAGCCGATCAGGTCTACCACATCCGGGTTGATGGCATACCGCGTGACGGACTGCGGGTCATAAGGGTTGCGCACCAGCACAAACCCTGCACGCAGGCGGTTCGCAAACCACGTGCTGTAAAAGCCGGGTATATCGGTGCGGAAACCTGTTTGTAAAATCATAAAATGCCCTCCTGCTGGTGCAGCATACAGCTTGCCGATTCTATACAAATTATAATACCATGCTGCAGAGCATTGCAAGGAGTCTGAGCGCCGCTGCAAAATTCTTCTTTTTAGCTGGTTCGTCTCTTAGGCCTCGATGGCTTTCTACCGGGCGTAGTGGGACAGCGTCTCTTCTATGGTGCGCTTGAACAGGCAGGTAGGGTATAACCGGGATACCTACCTCCTGTGCCGCCTGTGTGATCGTGTAGTGATGATACCGGAGCAGGTTCGCCGCAAACTGGATGCGGGTCAGGGTCACATAGTCGGTCAGGTTGCTGTGCACCTCCCGGTGGAGCCGGTCGGACAGATAAGAGCGGCTTAGGTTGAAGCGGGCAGCCAGCGTGGAAAGGGTCAGGTCCTCCTTCAGATGCAGGTTGATATAGTGGATGATATTGCGGATGACCACCGAATAGCCGGCGGTAGAGTACCGCGCCACCCGGTCACAATATTGCTGCAGCATCTCGACCACAAGGGCCTGCTCTTGCTGCCCGGTGGTGATTTCACCGGCGGCGAGCAGATAATCGTTATAAGAGGAAAGATCTGTGTAGTTTACCCAGTGGGTGCGGAAGGTGCTGCAGTTCATCGGTGCCAAATTTTTCTACAATCTGGACAAAAAGACGCTGGCCCAGATGGAGACCGAGCTGAAGGAAAAGCGTGGCTGATTTACTGTAATAAGACACGGGAGGTTTTTCCGGGGATCTCCGGAAAAGCCTCCCGCGCTTTTTGCGGTGCGCCGAGAATGAGTGCCTCCTGCGTGTTGAAAAGCACAGCGGGAACATGGTACAATTATCAAACCAAAGCACAGTACGATGAGGGAAGGAGAATAAGCACATGACGATTTTGATCGATGCAGACGGTTGCCCGGTGGTCGATCTGACCCTGCGGAGCGCAGGGAAAAAAGGTGTGCCGGTTGTGATTCTGTGCGATACATCCCATCGTATCGAGCGGGAAGGGGCACAGACGCTGGTATTTGACAAAGGCGCTGACAGTGTGGATTTTGCACTCGTCAACCGGGTGAAGCCCGGGGACTTGGTTGTGACGCAGGATTACGGTCTGGCAAGTATGTGCCTGGCAAAATGCGCGCGGGTGCTGAACCAGAACGGTTTGGAATATACGGCGGATAATATAGATGCGCTGATGCTGCAGCGGCATGAAAACAAAAAGCTCCTTCGCGCCGGCAAGCATCCAAAGGGGGCTGCAAAACGCACAAAAGAGCAGGATATCCGGTTTTGCGATGCGCTGGAACGGATTTTAAGCGGCACATCCGGCAATCAGCCGACGGAATGTGAAAATGTGTCATTTGCAAGGCGATAAAATGTACAATGTGCATTTTTTACAGGTGAATGGTAATTACAGAGTGTAGCTATGTGAAAAAAAGCGCAAAGAAGAAATGTGCTTTTTGGGTGGATTTGTGCAGAAATGTACACTTTTCAAGGCGGCAAAACAGCACATTTTTGCCGATATTGCCGCTTGCTGCATGAAATGTGCGATTCACCATAAAATCATACGATATATCAGCATAATTCACCTTTCGGAATGTGACATTTGGCACATGCTATGCGTAAAGAAGCTGCACACCGCCATAAAGAACCTATGGGGGTGAACATAGTTTAGCTGCAGAGAAATGGGATACGGTACGCGATTCCGGCACGGTAACGCTGCTTTGAGTTGGTTACAAAAGTTTATGCGGAATGCTCCGCACAGCAATACTGGTTTGAAGCGCAATACAACAGATTCCTGGGCTTCAAAATACAACAATTTCCGGGAGACAAAAATGAACCCCGGAAAATGTTGTACTCTGCGTATTGAAAACACCGGTGAATTGGGTGCTTGTTCGATGCCTACTGGTCCGCAATAGCAAAATAAGGATACAAATCAAAGCGTACAAAAGAAAGAAAAGCGCAAGCAGCATATCCCTGCCCTGCAGAGAGAATGGATTGCGGTATTCTTCCGCTGAAAGCAAGATAACAGGGCTAATTTTCCGGATTTTCCCTTGTGATTTGGTGGCGCGATAAACTATAATAAGCATAAGGCAAGCAAATGCGATGCCGGCAACAGATACTGCGCAGGCAAGTGAAGGGAAGTAACGCAATGAAGATGCTTTTCAAGCAACGGATGTTCTCCTGGTTCGACAGCTATGATATTTACGATGAATATGGGAATACCCTGTTTGTGGTCAAGGGTCAGCTTTCCTGGGGGCATTGCCTGAGAATCTTTGATGCGGCGGGCTGCCCGGTTGGCTGCGTCAAAGAAAAGATATTTACATGGATGCCCCAATTTGAGCTCTACACAGGTGAGGATGATTATGTGGGGTGCCTGAGCCGAGAGCTGACGCTTTTCCGGCCCAGCTACCATATCGACTGCAATGGCTGGCGTATTGAGGGCAGCTTTTGGGAATGGGACTATGACATCCTTGCCCCCAGCAGGCATACCGTGGCGCATATCGCCAAGGAGCTTTGGAATTGGACCGATACATACACCATTGAGGTTGCCGACCCAAGAGATGCCCTCTGCGCGCTGATGGTCGTGCTTGCGATCGATGCAGAAAAATGCTCGCGGTATAACCATACCTGACAGGCTGCACACAAAAAATACTCCCTTATTCTGCTGCGCACGCAGCAGGGTAGGGGAGTTTTCTGGTTCGTGAAGCAGCACGCCGGTGTATAAAGACCGAACAGAAAAAGCAGCAGCCCACTGCGGGCTGCTGCTTTGCGGTAAAAGGCGGACGGTCAGCCAGCTGTTTTTTGCTTCGCCCAAAGTGGCGGCGTCGCGGCCAGCCACCATCTGGCTGTAGACATACGGCTCGGTGCGGTGGATCTCACTGATGTCCTCAATGTATGCCGGGCAGGTCTTTTTGTAGATCTCAAACGTGCGGTCACCGTGACCGACTACAGTCTCGGCACAGCTGACCCACGGGTTGTTGTGGCAGAAGATACCGGCGTTCTCCTTGTAGCCCGGGGGATAGCTGGAAATCTCGCCCAGCTCAAGGTGATACTTGGTGTAAGCGGGCTGCAGCAGCACAATGCCGTACTTTGTGTCGAGCTTGTCTTTCACACTCTGCAAAGCGGTCACGGCCTCACCGGTGTCCACACCAATACCCGCCATGACGCACATGCCCTGCGGCTCGATGAAGATCTTGCCCCTGTGGCAGCACGCCGCCGAGGAAATGAGCCGCTGCGGTGCCGCCATACGCGACCCCGCGCAGATACGCGCCTACGGAAAACAGGTGGAAGCGCAGCTTGCCGACTTTGCCCAAACGGTTAAGGCGGGCAGCCGCACCGAGCTTGCCATGCTCTACCGCCTGCGAGATATGCTGCTAAGTCAGCGAGCCTACCTGACTGCCATGACTGACTACACCGCCCACGGCGGCAAAAGCCGCGGCAGCGCCCTGCACACCGACCTGACGGGCTGGGTCAAGCCGTTTGGACAGCTCCCTGACACCTTCACCTTTGCCTTTGACGAGACCGAATCCCCGCTGATTCAGGAGCTGTGGTTCGAGGATGGTACCTGCCGCACCGCTTGGCGCGCCCCGCGCCCCATCCCCGGGGATGACGACTTTTTTGAAAACGTCTGGCGCGGCTACCGCGAGACAGGGAACATTGACTGAATAGATGGTTCTGCTTGGCCTGATAAACACAACACTAGTATATCATGAAAACGAATATCCCGGGCCTCATTACATGCGATGCAGAAGCGCTAAATCATGGGGCGTATCCCTGTTATCGACCTGCTTGCATACATCTGCATCCTGATATCGGCAAAACGACACGGCATCGTTTTGATAGTAGGGAATCAGTCTGATTTGCTCATCAACGATTCGTTCTTTCATATCTGTACACCGGCCAATGCCAGAAACTTTTTGTCGGACTGGATACCCTGCGTCAGGAATACGCCGTCCCGGAACAGTGCGTAGGTTGTGACGGGTGCGGATACATTCTGCGCGGCTTCTTTGTCGGTGATGTGGATGGCCCGGAACGGGATGTTATTCTGCTGCGCGGCCTGCTGCACCTTCGGCACCCAGTAATAGGTAAAGGGACACTGATCGGTGTAGTAGAGGACGAAGCCTTCTCCATCAGCTTTAGGGTGCTTAGCGCAGTTCTTGAATTTCGGCAGTGCTGTATCGGCGTTGAGCGGGAGGCACATGAGGGTGATTCCACAGTCCGAGACATCTGCGACTTCAAATCCCTTGTGGGACAAAAACTTGGGGTCGGCGAGAAATTCCCGCTTGCGTCCCTCGGCGCACAAAATGCAGATGCCCTTTTTGCCCTGCGCTCTTGCATCGCTGAGGCATTTTTCCAGCAGGTCATTTGAGCAGCCGTGCCCTTTCATGGAACCGGAGACCCACAGGCAGTTGATGTACAGCCAGCCGTCCGCTGTAATGGGCACCCATGCGTTTTCTGCCGGGATGTACTCGATAAAGCACTTGCCGCGCTCAACACTGCGGTAGAAAACAAGCCCCTCAGCAAAGCGCTGCTTGAGCCATTCTTTTTTGGCAAGGCTCTGCTTGCCGGACATCGCGCAGCAGATATGCTCCTTGTCGATGTTCTCTTTGGTGATTTGGATGTAGTCCACAGGTGGCCTCCTTGCAGAAAAGGCGCAGCATGCCCCAGCCTCTGGGGTACACTGCGTCTTGAGCGTCTGGTGAAATAGTGTTTATACGAATTACTATATGCCAAACAGCTCGTATTGTCAATAGAGCGTTAAAAACTGCGTTACAAAGTATGATGACAGTGGACATTGCTGCAAGCACAAAGAACATCCTGTGCAAGGCGGCACATGCCTGACAGAGAAGCGGCGGAATCTGCAGACCGCTCGAACCGTAAATATTTCATGAAATTTCGCAACAAGCAATTTACTTGGCGCGAGTTTGTGATACTATAAAGAAAATACGGGGCTGCAGGGGATAAGAAATGAACTCGCGGGCAGGTTGGCATAGCGTACCCAGCAGGCAAACGGTGGAATGGAGTTGTGTTGTGATGATAATTCGTAAGGCAGAAGAAAAGGACATCCCAAGAATTATGGAGCTGCTCGGTCAGGTACTGCAGATCCATGCAGAGATACGCCCGGATGTGTTTATCCCCGGCACCACAAAATATACCGACAGCGAACTGAAGGAACTGCTGGAGCAGAAAGATAAGCCCATCTATGTTGCAGTCGGTGAGGATGATGTGTGTATGGGGTATGCTTTCTGCCAGCTGAAGGAGCAGCCGTTTTCTACCAATATGGTACCGTTTAAGGCACTGTTTATTGATGATCTGTGCGTTGACAAGCAGACGCGCGGACAACATATCGGGGAAAGCCTGTTTGAATATGTGAAGCAGCAGGCAAAGAAGCTTGGCTGCTATGAAGTCACCTTGAATGTCTGGGCAGGGAACACATCAGCCGAAAGCTTCTATGAGAAGATGGGTATGAAAACAAAGGAACGGCAGATGGAGTATATTCTGTAAAGATAGAATGATGGAAAGGGTTTGCGTCAGCAAGCCAGCAGACGAGGTGTGAAGCGGGCACAGTGGCCCATAAAGAACAGGAGGGGCAAACGCCATGAAGGAAAACAGAAAGCTGCTAAAAGAAGTGCTCAAGGACATCCGCCATGATATGAGCGATGAGGAAGTGTTAAATCTGCTGGCAGACAGCAAAATTTCAGTTAGCCCCGAAAGCGAAAAGGAAAAGTATACGCTGGGGCAGCGTGCTGCGGATGTAATAGCAAAATTCGCCGGTAGTTGGGCATTTATCTTTTCCTTTACCGGCGTTTTAGTTCTTTGGATGATTGTCAATACTCTGCTGGCGGCCAAGGCGTTTGACCCATATCCGTTTATTCTGCTGAATTTGGTGTTGTCTTGTGTGGCGGCAATTCAGGCGCCGCTTATTATGATGAGTCAGAACCGGCAGGAGGAAAAGGATCGACGCAGAGCGGAAAATGATTATAAGGTCAATTTGAAAACTGAAATTATGATTGAGGATCTGTACGATAAAGTGAATGCTATTCTTGCTAAGCAGTCGGCACGCTGCACAATCGTGATTTCGTTGTGTGGACAGGGCATTTCGTGTCCCTCCTTTCGGTAATTGGTGGATGGGGTGGCGTTTTTCTACCTCATTTTGGGCAGAAAAAAAGCAGGAGACCTTTTTCAGATTTCCTGCTCGGTGTGCCGCTGTGTGAGCGGCGGGTATTTAGTTGTAAAAGTTTGGGACAAGTTGACCCGATGTGTGTGGAATAACAAACTGGAAGTTTTCTATTTTTTCTTCTCCTTTTTTAAAAAATAAACAGCAATAGCTCCAACTAATAGTGGAAAGATAACCCTCCCATAATTTACACCACCTATTCCTCTTGCACTAATACCTGAGATCAAATAACTAATACCATTCAATAACCCTGTAATTGCTAAAATCAAAATTACTATACATACTATCTTTTTCATACAATCACTCCTTTATCAAATCCCGATTTGTCGTTGACTTCATTATACTTTATTCGACCGTCAAAGTATAGAGAGATTTTGTAAAACTTGTCGGCTGGGAACAGCTTGCAACGCAAGGTGTCCCCAGATGGTAAGTCCACAAAAGGGTAGCTGGCGGCAGCCAGCGCAGGGGTGCAAAACGTCCAGTGGACGTTTGCCCTGCACCGACCGAAGCGGAGCGAAGACGGCGCAGCGTCCCCTGTTTGATTTGGAGCAGACCATGACTGCGGAAAATCACAGCCCTCCGGCGAGGAGCCTTCGGAGAACGCA
>PPYE01047496.1_pt1 | contig 15929 bp, 10 predicted proteins | sample 1559881 | NCBI WGS metagenome assembly PPYE01 (sample SAMN08240022, study PRJNA423297) | Human gut metagenome, whole genome shotgun sequencing project. | reverse complement strand
CGCCACGGGAATATCTGCGGCAGTGGGCCAGTGATGGGTTAAGTGATAACAGGTGTCTGGAAATATAGGGGCAAATCCAGGCGGGGGCAGCAAGCCAGAACACTGCCTGACATGCTTTCATCAGACGCAGGTCCTCTCTCATATCCTCTGATTTACTCCAGTAAGGTGATGATCATATCTTTATTTGATAGTACGGTAATGCCAGATAAATACAGACACAATGGTAAATAATATAGTTGCAAATAATGCTGCCATAATCAGCGCGATTGCGACACCTGTTTTCGATACCAGCGGCACCAGCAAAGCGCACAGTCCATAGCCAAGTGTGTGACTGGTAGCGAGCCAGCCCGCGCCTGCGCCATCAGCCAGCTTATCATTCAGTAGAAGTTGATAAGCGGGTGTTGCCAGAGCTGCTCCAAATGACAGCACTGCACAGCCCGGGTAAAACAACCATAGCTGTTCGGAGAGCATGATAGCCAGACCACCACTCATCAACACTCCGGCACTCAGGAGCAGGGCCACCGGAGTCAGGCGCTGCGGACGGAGTACCCCGAACTGCGCGATAAGCGCAGCTACTGCGGACAGACCCAACAGCCAGGCCACCTGTTGGCTAATGGCGGTGGTATCCGTGGCGAACTGGCGAGTAAGGGCAGGCGAAAGTCCAAGCTGCATCATGCTCACCGCCGCAGCCAGTAATATTGCGCAAAGCAGATAAGGCAGACAATCCCGCTTCAGACTGACGCTCTTGCACTCCGGTGTGGGCTGTGGTGGTGTGCCGGGCAACCGCAGCAGCATCAGCAGCGCCAGCACTGGGGCTGCCATCAGCAGCCCCAGTGGCGCCAGAGGATGAATGGCCAGCATTGCTGCCGCGCACAGCGGCCCGAATAGCCTGCCGCAACTCAGGCCGGAGCTGATGGTTGCCAGAGCGGCCATGCGATTCCCTTCTCCAGCTCTCTGCAATGCCCAGACCTGACAGGCTGGCACCATTGCCGACACGGTCAGCCCGTAGGCGATCCGGGCGATGATTAACATTCCCAGTCCCACCGCTGTTGTTATGGCGCTGGTAGCCATCAGCACGCTTCCCAGCCCTAGCAGGGTAAAGCTTATGCCATATCCTCCCAGAGCCCACAACACCACAGGTTTACTGCCAGTACGGGAAATTTGCTTTCCCCACCACGGGGACGATGGCAGAAACAGCATTGAGCCAAGCATCAGCAGGGCAGCCCATACAGACAGACTCAGATTTGTCTGTATGACCAGAACAGGGAGCACAACCAGCAGACCGTTCTGTCCGATACCGAGAAGCCCGGCACTGAACGCAAGTGGCCAGCAGGACAGTGGTTTTTGGGGCGTATCTTCGATCCCTGGTGACATTATAATGTTTCAACTCCATGTATTAATTGTGTTTATTTGTAAAATTAATTTATCTGACAATAACATTTATTGTTGATAATGAGAATCATTATTGACATAATTGTTATTATTTTGCTGTGTGGGAGCTGTTTGACTATGACCCTGCCCTCTGAAAAACCAGCCACAGATGTGGCTGCGCAGTGCTTCCTGAATGCACTGATTCGTGAAACCACAGACTGGAAACTGACAGAATACCCGCCAGACGAATTGCTCATCCCGCTGGATGAGCAGAAATCGCTCCATTTCAGAGTGGCTTATTTCTCCCCAACCCAGCATCACCGCTTTGCATTTCCTGCACGTCTGGTCACGGCATCAGGCAGTTATCCTGTCGACTTTACCACTCTCTCCCGGCTTATTATTGATAAGCTACGCCATCAACTGTTTCTGCCCGTTCCCCTCTGCGAAACTTTCCACCAGCGCGTGCTGGAAAGCCATGTCCATACGCAACAGGCAATTGATGCCCGTCATGACTGGGCCGCTCTGCGTGAAAAAGCGTTGAATTTTGGCGAGGCTGAGCAGGCGCTGCTGACAGGACACGCTTTCCACCCTGCGCCTAAGTCTCATGAACCGTTTAACCGGCGGGAGGCTGAACGCTACCTGCCTGATATGGCACCCCACTTCCCACTGCGGTGGTTTTCGGTGGATAAAACGCAAATCGCCGGTGAAAGTCTGCATCTCAACCTTCAACAGCGGCTGACGCGATTTGCCGCAGAGAATGCGCCTCAGTTACTCAACGAATTAAGTGACAACCAATGGCTGTTCCCGTTGCACCCGTGGCAGGGGGAATATCTTTTGCAGCAGGGGTGGTGCCAGGCACTTGTTGCTAAAGGGCTGATTAAAGACTTAGGTGAGGCCGGCACGTCGTGGCTGCCGACCACCTCTTCCCGTTCCCTCTACTGTGCCACCAGCCACGATATGATCAAGTTCTCCCTGAGCGTACGGCTGACCAACTCCATCCGTACTCTGTCCGTGAAAGAAGTGAAGCGTGGGATGCGCCTGGCACGCCTGGCTCAAACCGACGGCTGGCAGATGCTACAGGTCCGCTTCCCGACTTTCCGGGTAATGCAGGAGGACGGCTGGGCCGGGCTGCGCGATCTTAACGGCAACATCATGCAGGAAAGTCTGTTTGCCCTGCGTGAAAATCTGCTGGTGGATCAGCCGAAAAGCCAGACTAACGTACTGGTCTCCCTGACTCAGGCCGCACCTGATGGCGGTGATTCGCTGCTGGTTTCGGCGGTAAAACGCCTGAGCGATCGCCTCGGTATCACTGTGCAACAGGCCGCCCATGCATGGGTCGATGCATACTGTCAGCAAGTGCTAAAGCCGCTGTTTACGGCTGAAGCGGATTACGGCCTGGTGCTGCTGGCGCATCAGCAAAATATTCTTGTCCAGATGCTTGGGGATCTGCCGGTCGGATTTATTTACCGTGACTGTCAGGGCAGCGCTTTTATGCCTCACGCGACAGACTGGCTCGATTCTATTGGCGAGGCGCAGGCGGAAAATATTTTCACCCATGAGCAGTTGCTGCGCTATTTCCCTTATTACCTGCTGGTTAACTCCACTTTTGCTGTGACCGCTGCGCTGGGGGCTGCCGGGCTGGACAGCGAATCGAATCTGATGGCTCGTGTACGAGCATCGCTGGCTGAAGTGCGTGATCAGGTGACTCATAAAACCTGTCTCAACTACGTGCTGGAAAGTCCGTACTGGAACGTAAAAGGTAACTTTTTCTGTTATCTGAACGATCATAACGAGAACACCATTGTTGACCCTTCGGTGATCTATTTCGATTTCGCTAACCCGCTGCAGGCTCAGGAGGTCTGAATGTCTGAGGCAAACATTATTCACAGCAGATATGGACTGCGCTGTGAAAAACTCGACAAGCCCCTGAATCTTGGCTGGGGACTGGACAATAGCGCGGTGTTGCACTGTCCCGGGGAGCTGCCGACAGGGTGGCTGTGCGATGCGCTGGATCAGATATTTATCGCCGCACCACAACTGTCAGCAGTGGCTCTCCCCTGGGCCGAATGGCGTGAGGAGCCACAGGCGCTGACGCTTTTTGGGCAGGTAAAAAGCGACATTATCCATCGTACTGCCTTCTGGCAGTTACCATTATGGTTGAGTTCACCGGCAAACCGGGCCTCCGGTGAAATGGTTTTTGATGCAGAGCGTGAGATTTATTTCCCGCAGCGCCCACCCCGTCCACAGGGTGAGGTTTACCGCCGTTACGATCCACGTATTCGCAGGATGCTGAGTTTCCGCATTGCCGATCCCGTTTCTGATGCAGAACGTTTCACCCGCTGGATGAATGATCCGCGCGTTGAGTATTTCTGGGAGCAAAGTGGCTCACTGGAGGTACAGACCGCCTATCTGGAGCGCCAGCTCACCGGTAAACATGCATTCCCGCTGATTGGGTGCTTCGACGATCGGCCATTCAGCTATTTCGAAATCTACTGGGCGGCGGAAGACCGCATTGGTCGTCACTATTCGTGGCAGCCCTTTGACCGTGGCCTGCATCTGCTGGTTGGTGAACAGCAATGGCGCGGGGCCCACTATGTGCAAAGCTGGCTGCGCGGGCTGACACATTACCTGCTGCTGGATGAGCCCCGTACGCAGCGCACAGTACTGGAGCCACGCACCGATAACCAGCGCCTGTTCCGCCATCTTGAGCCTGCGGGATACCGGACAATTAAAGAGTTCGACTTCCCACATAAGCGCTCGCGCATGGTGATGGCGGATCGTCATCACTTCTTCACGGAGGTCGGTCTGTAATGAATCACAAGGACTGGGATTTTGTTAACCGTCGGCTGGTGGCAAAAATGTTGTCTGAGATGGAGTATGAGCAGGTTTTCCACGCGGAATCTCAGGGCGATGACCACTACTGCATTAACCTGCCGGGAGCACAATGGCGCTTCATCGCTGAACGTGGTATCTGGGGCTGGCTGTGGATTGATGCTCAAACGTTGCGCTGCACGGACGAACCAGTACTGGCGCAGACGCTGCTGATGCAGCTAAAGCCGGTGCTGTCAATGAGTGATGCCACTGTTGCAGAGCATATGCAGGATTTGTATGCCACGCTACTGGGCGACCTGCAACTGCTGAAGGCCCGTCGCGGACTGAGTGCCAGTGACCTGATTAATCTTGATGCCGATCGTCTGCAATGCCTGCTGAGCGGTCATCCTAAATTCGTTTTTAATAAAGGTCGCCGTGGCTGGGGCAAAGAGGCGCTGGAACGATATGCGCCAGAGTATACCAACACCTTCAGACTGCACTGGCTGGCGGTAAAACGTGAACATATGATCTGGCGCTGCGATAACGATCTGGATATTCAGCAGTTGTTGACTGCCGCAATGGATCCGCAGGAGTTTACACGCTTCAGTCAGGTCTGGCAGGAAAACGGGCTGGATCACAACTGGCTGCCGCTGCCGGTACATCCGTGGCAGTGGCAGCAAAAAATCGCTACCGACTTCATCGCTGATTTTGCCGAAGGCAGGATGGTGTCTCTCGGCGAGTTTGGCGACCAGTGGCTCGCCCAGCAGTCGCTGCGTACCCTGACCAACGCCAGTCGCCGGGGCGGGCTGGATATCAAGCTGCCGCTGACCATCTACAACACCTCATGCTACCGGGGGATCCCTGGCAGATACATCGCTGCCGGACCACTGGCTTCACGCTGGCTACAACAGGTTTTTGCGACCGACGCCACCCTAGTGCAAAGCGGCGCAGTGATACTTGGTGAACCGGCTGCAGGCTATGTCTCCCATGAAGGCTATGCCGCGCTTGCCCGGGCTCCCTATCGCTACCAGGAAATGCTTGGTGTTATCTGGCGGGAGAATCCGTGCCGCTGGCTGAAACCGGATGAAAGTCCGGTTCTGATGGCAACACTGATGGAGTGCGACGAAAACAATCAGCCGCTGGCAGGCGCATATATAGACCGCTCCGGGCTGGACGCTGAAACCTGGCTTACGCAACTGTTCCGGGTGGTCGTGGTTCCTCTGTATCACCTGCTTTGCCGCTACGGTGTCGCGCTTATTGCACATGGACAAAATATAACTCTCGCCATGAAAGAGGGGGTTCCACAGCGTGTTCTGCTGAAAGACTTCCAGGGCGATATGCGACTGGTGAAAGAAGAGTTCCCCGAAATGGACTCTTTGCCTCAGGAGGTTCGTGATGTTACATCCCGCCTGAGTGCGGACTACTTAATCCATGATTTGCAGACGGGTCACTTCGTGACAGTACTGCGTTTTATTTCGCCACTGATGGTTCGTCTTGGCGTACCTGAAAGGCGATTTTATCAACTGCTGGCAGCAGTGTTGAGTGATTACATGAAAAAACATCCACAAATGTCAGAGCGTTTTGCGCTTTTCTCACTTTTCAGGCCACAAATCATTCGCGTGGTGCTGAACCCGGTAAAACTGACCTGGCCTGATCTGGATGGCGGCAGCCGCATGCTGCCGAATTACCTTGAGGATCTGCAAAATCCGCTGTGGCTGGTAACTCAGGAATATGAATCATGAAAAAAAGTGTCGATTTTATTGGTGTAGGGACAGGGCCATTTAATCTCAGCATTGCTGCGTTGTCACATCAGATCGAAGAACTGGACTGTCTCTTCTTTGATGAACATCCTCATTTTTCCTGGCATCCGGGTATGCTGGTACCGGATTGTCATATGCAGACCGTCTTTCTGAAAGATCTGGTCAGTGCTGTTGCACCTACAAATCCCTACAGTTTTGTTAACTATCTGGTGAAGCACAAAAAGTTCTATCGCTTCCTTACAAGCAGACTACGTACAGTATCCCGTGAAGAGTTTTCTGACTACCTCCGCTGGGCTGCTGAAGATATGAATAACCTGTATTTCAGTCATACCGTTGAAAACATTGATTTCGATAAAAAACGTCGATTGTTTCTGGTGCAAACCAGCCAGGGAGAATATTTTGCCCGCAATATCTGCCTTGGTACAGGAAAACAACCTTATTTACCACCCTGTGTGAAGCATATGACACAATCCTGTTTCCATGCCAGTGAAATGAATCTTCGTCGGCCGGACCTTAGTGGAAAACGGATAACCGTGGTTGGTGGAGGACAGAGTGGTGCAGACCTGTTCCTTAATGCATTACGCGGGGAATGGGGAGAAGCGGCGGAAATAAACTGGGTCTCCCGGCGTAATAATTTTAACGCACTGGATGAGGCTGCTTTTGCTGATGAGTATTTTACACCTGAATATATTTCAGGCTTCTCCGGACTGGAGGAAGATATTCGCCATCAGTTACTGGATGAGCAGAAAATGACATCGGATGGCATCACTGCCGATTCTTTACTGACCATTTATCGTGAGTTGTACCACCGTTTTGAAGTTCTGAGAAAACCAAGAAATATCCGTCTGCTACCCAGCCGCTCGGTAACAACTCTGGAAAGTAGTGGTCCTGGCTGGAAGTTGCTGATGGAGCATCATCTGGATCAGGGCAGGGAGAGCCTGGAAAGTGATGTGGTGATTTTCGCCACAGGTTACCGTTCTGCGTTGCCACAAATACTTCCCTCACTGATGCCCCTGATCACCATGCACGATAAGAACACCTTTAAAGTGCGTGATGACTTCACTCTGGAATGGAGTGGCCCGAAAGAGAACAACATCTTCGTGGTCAACGCCAGTATGCAAACCCATGGCATCGCCGAACCCCAGCTCAGCCTGATGGCATGGAGATCTGCACGTATTCTTAATCGCGTAATGGGACGTGATTTATTCGATCTCAGTATGCCGCCCGCCCTGATTCAGTGGCGCAGCGGCACCTAGGGAAAACGCAGCCGGAGGCTGCTTCTTTAACTCGCTACACAGCATCTTTGGGCTGATTTTTTCCGCCCGTATGGAGGAATAATGATGATAAGCAAAAAGTATACGCTTTGGGCTCTCAACCCACTGCTTCTTACCATGATGGCGCCAGCAGTCGCTCAACAAACCGATGATGAAACGTTCGTGGTGTCTGCCAACCGCAGCAATCGCACCGTAGCGGAGATGGCGCAAACCACCTGGGTTATCGAAAACGCCGAACTGGAACAGCAGATTCAGGGCGGCAAAGAGCTTAAAGACGCACTGGCTCAGCTGATCCCTGGCCTTGACGTCAGCAGCCGGAGCCGCACCAACTACGGTATGAATGTGCGTGGCCGCCCGCTGGTCGTGCTGGTTGACGGCGTGCGTCTCAACTCTTCACGTACCGACAGCCGACAACTGGACTCTATAGATCCTTTTAATATCGACCATATTGAAGTGATCTCCGGTGCGACGTCCCTGTACGGCGGCGGCAGTACCGGTGGCCTGATCAACATCGTGACCAAAAAAGGCCAGCCGGAAACCATGATGGAGTTTGAGGCTGGCACCAAAAGTGGCTTTAGCAGCAGTAAAGATCACGATGAACGCATTGCCGGAGCTGTCTCCGGCGGAAATGAGCATATCTCCGGACGTCTTTCCGTGGCATATCAGAAATTTGGCGGCTGGTTTGACGGTAACGGCGATGCCACCTTGCTTGATAACACCCAGACCGGCCTGCAGTACTCCGATCGGCTGGACATCATGGGAACTGGTACGCTGAACATCGATGAATCCCGGCAGCTTCAGTTGATCACACAGTACTATAAAAGCCAGGGCGACGACGATTACGGGCTTAATCTCGGGAAAGGCTTCTCTGCCATCAGAGGGACCAGCACGCCATTCGTCAGTAACGGGCTGAATTCCGACCGTATTCCCGGCACTGAGCGGCATTTGATCAGCCTGCAGTACTCTGACAGCGCTTTTCTGGGACAGGAGCTGGTCGGTCAGGTTTACTACCGCGATGAGTCGTTGCGATTCTACCCGTTCCCGACGGTAAATGCGAACAAACAGGTGACGGCTTTCTCTTCGTCACAGCAGGACACCGACCAGTACGGCATGAAACTGACTCTGAACAGCAAACCGATGGACGGCTGGCAAATCACCTGGGGGCTGGATGCTGATCATGAGCGCTTTACCTCCAACCAGATGTTCTTCGACCTGGCTCAGGCAAGCGCTTCCGGAGGGCTGAACAACAAGAAGATTTACACCACCGGGCGCTATCCGTCGTATGACATCACCAACCTGGCGGCCTTCCTGCAATCAGGCTATGACATCAATAATCTCTTTACCCTCAACGGTGGCGTACGCTATCAGTACACTGAAAACAAGATTGATGATTTCATCGGCTACGCGCAGCAACGGCAGATTGCCGCCGGGAAGGCTACATCCGCCGACGCCATTCCTGGCGGCTCAGTCGATTACGACAACTTCCTGTTCAACGCCGGTCTGCTGATGCACATCACCGAACGCCAGCAGGCATGGCTCAACTTCTCCCAGGGCGTGGAGCTGCCGGACCCGGGTAAATACTATGGTCGCGGCATCTATGGTGCTGCAGTGAACGGCCATCTTCCTCTAACAAAGAGTGTGAACGTCAGCGACAGCAAGCTGGAAGGCGTGAAAGTCGATTCTTATGAGCTGGGCTGGCGCTTTACTGGCAATAATCTGCGCACCCAAATCGCGGCCTACTATTCGATTTCTGATAAGAGCGTGGTGGCGAATAAAGATCTGACCATCAGCGTGGTGGACGACAAACGCCGTATTTACGGCGTGGAAGGTGCGGTGGACTACCTGATTCCTGATACTGACTGGAGTACCGGAGTGAACTTCAACGTGCTGAAAACTGAGTCGAAAGTGAACGGTACCTGGCAGAAATACGATGTAAAGACAGCAAGCCCATCAAAAGCGACAGCCTACATTGGCTGGGCACCGGACCCGTGGAGTCTGCGCGTGCAGAGCACCACCTCCTTTGACGTGAGCGACGCGCAGGGCTACAAGGTCGATGGCTATACCACCGTGGATCTGCTCGGCAGTTATCAGCTTCCGGTGGGTACACTCAGCTTCAGCATTGAAAACCTCTTCGACCGTGACTACACCACTGTCTGGGGGCAGCGTGCACCACTGTACTACAGCCCGGGTTACGGCCCAGCGTCACTGTACGACTACAAAGGCAGGGGCCGAACCTTTGGTCTGAACTACTCTGTGCTGTTCTGACGGGGATGCTTTTGCAACAAGGGTATGCTGTAAACAACATGGTCCTTGGTGGCCATGTTGTTTACAGCCAGTATAATATACAGCCTTAACAAGATATTCCGTCTCCGGAATGGACTGTTCACCACTGAATAGCATTATGTCTGTTTTATGGATCTTTGACTGAAATTTATCGCATATCCTCATTTCATTGTCCGTCTGAAAACTAACCTTACAAGTAAGCGTCGTCTCAGCACCGTCTGGCAGATCCTGAAATTCCTGAGAGGATGATCTGCGCCCAATATCCTGAGCCGGAACTTTGCTGCAATGAAGGCCAACGAAAAATGGGGGAGTATGTTATAGAGTACTTGCTACAGGGTAAAAAGAGGTACCTGTCGCTGGTTCTCCGTTCAGTTTAACCGGGAGATTTTCTCCTGCGCCTGTCATAAAGTCCGGTAATGGAGATTGTTAATACGATGGTGCACGATGCATTGTCAGTGCCCGGCCCGGAGGATGCCCCGTAGCTACATACGGATCAGGGTTGGCAATATCGAATGGCAGGCTATAGGCAAAGTTAAAGCCCCATGGAGTAGCACAAAATATGCCGCACAAAGGAAACGGTCTGAATAACGCAGCGATGGAGAACTTCTTCGGCACACTGCAAAATCGCATCGTGGTCGATCGCTAATTCGTCGTGAATCACTGAACGATGTTCCATGCGAACAGATATTCGATCATATCGAAATATTAAACATTACCCCTCCCCACATTGGGCAAAAAAAAACAAAAAACGATCAATTAACGATCAATTAGTATTGATTCACATAATCTCTCATCATTAATGAGAACATTGTCACATATTTACAATATAGAACTGTTACTTTTAGCAAGCTGTTAGTAACCAACCGTTACTAATAATTTTAATTCTTAATACTTTGTTCATTCAATAAATGAGTTGAGAGAATATATGAATAAAATATACTCCCTTAAATATAGTGCTGCCACTGGCGGACTCATTGCTGTTTCTGAATTAGCGAAAAGAGTTTCTGGTAAAACAAACCGAAAACTTGTAGCAACAATGTTGTCTCTGGCTGTTGCCGGTACAGTAAATGCAGCAAATATTGATATATCAAATGTATGGGCGAGAGACTATCTTGATCTTGCACAAAATAAAGGTATTTTCCAGCCCGGAGCAACAGACGTAACAATCACTTTAAAAAACGGAGATAAATTCTCTTTCCATAATCTCTCAATTCCGGATTTTTCTGGTGCAGCAGCGAGTGGCGCAGCTACCGCAATAGGAGGTTCTTATAGTGTTACTGTTGCACATAACAAAAAGAACCCTCAGGCCGCAGAAACTCAGGTTTACGCTCAGTCTTCTTACAAGGTTGTTGACAGAAGAAATTCCAATGATTTTGAGATTCAGAGGTTAAATAAATTTGTTGTGGAAACAGTAGGTGCCACCCCGGCAGAGACCAACCCTACAACATATTCTGATGCATTAGAACGCTACGGTATAGTCACTTCTGACGGTTCAAAAAAAATCATAGGTTTTCGTGCTGGCTCTGGAGGAACATCATTTATTAATGGTGAATCCAAAATCTCAACAAATTCAGCATATAGCCATGATCTGTTAAGTGCTAGTCTATTTGAGGTCACCCAATGGGACTCATACGGCATGATGATTTATAAAAATGATAAAACATTTCGTAATCTTGAAATATTCGGAGACAGCGGCTCTGGAGCATACTTATATGATAACAAACTAGAAAAATGGGTATTAGTCGGAACAACCCATGGTATTGCCAGCGTTAATGGTGACCAACTGACATGGATAACAAAATACAATGATAAACTGGTTAGTGAGTTAAAAGATACCTATAGTCATAAAATAAATCTGAATGGCAATAATGTAACCATAAAAAACACAGATATAACATTACACCAAAACAATGCAGATACCACTGGTACTCAAGAAAAAATAACTAAAGACAAAGATATTGTGTTCACAAATGGGGGAAATGTCCTGTTTAAGGATAATTTGGATTTTGGTAGCGGTGGTATTATCTTTGACGAAGGCCATGAATATAACATAAACGGTCAGGGATTTACATTTAAAGGAGCAGGAATTGATATCGGAAAAGAAAGCATTGTAAACTGGAATGCATTGTATTCCAGTGATGATGTTTTACACAAAATAGGCCCCGGTACTCTGAATGTTCAAAAAAAACAGGGGGCAAATATAAAGATAGGTGAAGGAAATGTTATTCTTAATGAAGAAGGAACATTTAACAATATATACCTTGCAAGCGGAAATGGTAAGGTAATACTAAATAAAGATAATTCCCTTGGCAATGATCAATATGCGGGGATATTTTTTACTAAACGTGGTGGCACGCTAGATTTAAATGGACACAATCAGACTTTTACTAGAATTGCCGCCACTGACGATGGAACAACAATAACTAACTCAGATACAACGAAAGAAGCCGTTCTGGCAATCAATAACGAAGACTCCTACATATATCATGGGAACATAAATGGCAATATAAAACTAACGCACAATATTAATTCTCAGGATAAGAAAACTAATGCAAAATTAATTCTGGATGGTAGTGTCAACACAAAAAATGATGTTGAAGTCAGTAATGCCAGTCTTACCATGCAAGGCCATGCAACAGAGCATGCAATATTCAGAAGCACAGCGAATCATTGCTCCCTGGTATTTCTTTGTGGAACGGACTGGGTCACCGTTTTGAAAGAAACAGAGAGTTCATATAATAAAAAGTTCAATTCTGATCACAAAAGTAATAATCAGCAGACCTCATTTGATCAGCCAGACTGGAAAACCGGGGTGTTTAAATTTGATACATTACACCTGAACAATGCTGACTTTTCAATATCACGCAATGCCAATGTTGAAGGAAATATATCAGCAAATAAATCAGCTATCACAATCGGCGATAAAAATGCTTACATTGATAATCTTGCAGGGAAAAATATTACTAATAATGGTTTTGACTTCAAACAAACTATCAGTACTAATCTATCCATAGGAGAAACTAAATTTACAGGTGGCATCACTGCACATAACAGCCAAATAGCCATAGGTGATCAAGCTGTAGTTACACTTAATGGTGCAACCTTTCTGAATAATACTCCTATAAGTATAGATAAAGGAGCAAAAGTTATAGCACAAAATTCCATGTTCACAACAAAAGGTATTGATATCTCCGGTGAGCTGACTATGATGGGAATCCCTGAACAGAATAGTAAAACTGTAACGCCGGGTCTCCACTACGCTGCTGATGGATTCAGGCTGAGTGGTGGAAATGCAAATTTCATTGCCAGAAATATGGCATCTGTCACCGGAAATATTTATGCTGATGATGCAGCAACCATTACTCTGGGACAGCCTGAAACTGAAACACCGACTATATCGTCTGCTTATCAGGCATGGGCAGAGACTCTTTTGTATGGCTTTGATACCGCCTATCGAGGCGCAATAACAGCCCCCAAAGCTACAGTTAGCATGAATAATGCGATCTGGCATCTAAATAGCCAGTCATCAATTAATCGTCTAGAAACAAAAGACAGTATGGTGCGTTTTACTGGTGATAATGGGAAGTTTACAACCCTTACAGTGGACAACCTTACTATAGATGACAGTGCATTTGTGCTGCGTGCAAATCTGGCCCAAGCAGATCAGCTTGTTGTCAATAAATCGTTGTCTGGTAAAAACAACCTTCTGTTAGTCGACTTCATTGAGAAAAATGGAAACAGCAACGGACTGAATATCGATCTGGTCAGCGCACCAAAAGGAACTGCAGTAGATGTCTTTAAAGCTACGACTCGGAGTATTGGCTTCAGTGATGTAACACCGGTTATCGAGCAAAAGAACGATACAGACAAAGCAACATGGACTCTGATCGGCTATAAATCTGTGGCCAACGCCGATGCGGCTAAAAAGGCAACATTACTGATGTCAGGCGGCTATAAAGCCTTCCTTGCTGAGGTCAACAACCTTAACAAACGTATGGGTGATCTGCGTGACATTAACGGTGAGTCCGGTGCATGGGCCCGAATCATGAGCGGAACCGGGTCTGCCGGCGGTGGATTCAGTGACAACTACACCCACGTTCAGGTCGGTGCGGATAACAAACATGAACTCGATGGCCTTGACCTCTTCACCGGGGTGACCATGACCTATACCGACAGCCATGCAGGCAGTGATGCCTTCAGTGGTGAAACGAAGTCTGTGGGTGCCGGTCTCTATGCCTCTGCCATGTTTGAGTCCGGAGCATATATCGACCTCATCGGTAAGTACGTTCACCATGACAACGAGTATACCGCAACTTTCGCCGGCCTTGGCACCAGAGACTACAGCTCCCACTCCTGGTATGCCGGTGCGGAAGTCGGTTACCGTTACCATGTAACTGACTCTGCATGGATTGAGCCGCAGGCGGAACTTGTTTACGGTGCTGTATCCGGGAAACAGTTCTCCTGGAAGGACCAGGGAATGAACCTCACCATGAAGGATAAGGACTTTAATCCGCTGATTGGGCGTACCGGTGTTGATGTGGGTAAATCCTTCTCGGGTAAGGACTGGAAAGTCACAGCCCGCGCCGGCCTTGGCTACCAGTTTGACCTGTTTGCCAACGGTGAAACCGTACTGCGTGATGCGTCCGGTGAGAAACGTATCAAAGGTGAAAAAGACGGTCGTATGCTCATGAATGTTGGTCTCAACGCTGAAATTCGCGATAATCTTCGCTTCGGTCTTGAGTTTGAGAAATCGGCATTTGGTAAATACAACGTGGATAACGCGATCAACGCCACTGAGGTAGCCTGAGTTTAACGGACACTCCTTCCTGAAATAGAATGGCATCAGAAGGAGCTAATAATGAGCAGAAAAACCCAACGTTACTCTAAAAAGTTCAAAGCCGAAGCTGTCAGAACGGTTCTTGAAAATCAACTTTCGATCAGTGAAGGCGCTTCCCGATTATCTCTTCCTGAAGGCACTTTAGGACAATGGGTTACCGCCGCCAGAAAAGGGCTCGGTACTCCTGGTTCCCGCACGGTGGCTGAACTGGAATCTGAAATTCTGCAACTGCGTAAGGCGTTAAATGAAGCTCGCCTTGAGCGAGATATATTAAAAAAAGCAACTGTAGCTTCAATTGGTCAACGCAACAGTTATGTGAAAACATGGGGTTGCGGAGGTTTTTTGAATGAGACGAACATTTACAGCAGAGGAAAAAGCCTCTGTTTTTGAACTATGGAAGAACGGAACAGGCTTCAGTGAAATAGCGAATATCCTGGGTTCAAAACCCGGAACGATCTTCACTATGTTAAGGGATACTGGCGGCATAAAACCCCATGAGCGTAAGCGGGCTGTAGCTCACCTGACACTGTCTGAGCGCGAGGAGATACGAGCTGGTTTGTCAGCCAAAATGAGCATTCGTGCGATAGCTACTGCGCTGAATCGCAGTCCTTCGACGATCTCACGTGAAGTTCAGCGTAATCGGGGCAGACGCTATTACAAAGCTGTTGATGCTAATAACCGAGCCAACAGAATGGCGAAAAGGCCAAAACCGTGCTTACTGGATCAAAATTTACCATTGCGAAAGCTTGTTCTGGAAAAGCTGGAGATGACATTGGGAGGGCGATTTAGTCTCAGGTACAAAAAACTCTCATATAGCCACACTTGTAGACCGAAAATCACGTTATACGATCATCCTTAGACTCAGGGGCAAAGATTCTGTCTCAGTAAATCAGGCTCTTACCGACAAATTCCTGAGTTTACCGTCAGAACTCAGAAAATCACTGACATGGGACAGAGGAATGGAACTGGCCAGACATCTAGAATTTACTGTCAGCACCGGCGTTAAAGTTTACTTCTGCGATCCTCAGAGTCCTTGGCAGCGGGGAACAAATGAGAACACAAATGGGCTAATTCGGCAGTACTTTCCTAAAAAGACATGTCTTGCCCAATATACTCAACATGAACTAGATCTGGTTGCTGCTCAGCTAAACAACAGACCGAGAAAGACACTGAAGTTCAAAACACCGAAAGAGATAATTGAAAGGGGTGTTGCATTGACAGATTGAATCTACAACAGCGTATTTTGCACAGGAGTCGCTGAAAAATACGCGTTAATCGAACAATGGCGACAACAATTTCCCATTGAAGCGATGTGTCAGGTATTTGGTGTATCCAGGAGCGGTTATTACAACTGGGTACAGCATGAACCCTCAGACAGAAAACAAAGTGATGAGCGGCTAAAACTGGAGATTAAGGTGGCACATATCCGCACTCGCGAAACATATGGAACCCGGCGGCTCCAGACGGAGCTGGCAGAGAATGGCATCATCGTTGGTCGTGACCGACTGGCACGTCTTCGTAAGGAGCTAAGGCTACGCTGTAAGCAGAAACGCAAGTTCAGAGCGACTACGAACTCGAACCACAATCTGCCAG
>PPYE01662241.1_pt1 | contig 15930 bp, 7 predicted proteins | sample 1559881 | NCBI WGS metagenome assembly PPYE01 (sample SAMN08240022, study PRJNA423297) | Human gut metagenome, whole genome shotgun sequencing project. | reverse complement strand
ATCCGGTCTGTTTCCTTCAAAAAAGTAAGAAATTAAGAAAATCTTCATAATCTATTTAAGGAACATTCAAACATTTTCCAGCAGCCTATGCTATACTAAGACCATAAGAAATGCACAAGCAACAATCCTTTAAATCCTTTTTGAAATTGAAAATCCAAAAGAAAAGCAACCCCGTGGCGTCACACACGGGGTTTTTTCTGTCCGCGGGAAGGTTTCCCGCGGACTTTTCATGACGATTCTGCACTTATTTTATGTCTTTAAAAAAATCGGTAAAATCAAACGTAGCAAAGTAATCCTTCGGCGTCTCCGCTCTCCGGATCATTTCCACGGAACCATCCTCCTTTAACAGAAGCTCTGCAGACCGCAGCTTTCCGTTATAATTATATCCCATGGCAAAACCGTGGGCGCCGGTATCATGAATAACCAGATAATCGCCTTTATCGATGGCCGGAAGCATCCTGTCGATGGCGAACTTGTCATTATTCTCACACAGAGAGCCTACTACATCATACTTGTGATCTGCTGGCGCATCTTCCTTTCCTGCCACGGTAATATGATGATAAGCGCCGTACATAGCCGGCCGCATCAGGTTCACCGCGCATGCATCCACACCGATATATTCCTTGTGGGTATGCTTCTCATGAATGGCCTTCGTCACCAGGCAGCCGTAGGGCGCCAGCATAAAACGGCCAAGTTCTGTGTACAAAGCTACATCCCCCATACCTGCAGGAACCAGCACTTCTTCATATACCCTGCGCACGCCTTCGCCGATTGCCAGGATATCATTCGGCTGCTGGTCCGGGCGATAAGCCACGCCTACACCGCCGGAAAGGTTGATGAACGTAATCTTCGCTCCAGTCTCCTTCTGCAGACGGACAGCCAGTTCAAAAAGCGTGCGTGCCAGAACCGGGTAGTATTCGTTGGTCACCGTGTTGCTGGCCAGAAACGCATGAATTCCGAAATTCTTCGCTCCCTTCCCCTTCAGAATGCGGAATGCCTCAAAGATCTGCTCCGTAGTCATGCCGTATTTGGCTTCCCCCGGATTATCCATAATGTCATTACTGATAGAAAAAGTCCCGCCGGGATTGTACCGGCAGCTGATGGTCTCCGGAATATAGCCCAGGGTCTCCTCCAGGCAGGCGATATGGGTGATATCATCCAGATTGATGATGGCTCCCAGTTCCGCCGCATAGGCAAATTCTTCCAGAGGGGTGTCATTGGAAGAAAACATGATATCCTTCCCGGGAAAACCGCAGGCTTTCGACATCATCAGTTCCGTCATGGAGGAGCAGTCGGTGCCGCAGCCCTCTTCCTTAAGAATATTTAAGATAAAGGGATTGGGCGTAGCCTTTACGGCAAAATACTCTTTATATCCCTTGTTCCAGGAGAATGCCTGGTAAAGTTTTCTGGCATTTTCTCGAATTCCCTTTTCATCATATAAATGAAAGGGTGTCGGATAGGTTCTGGTAATTTCCTGGATCTGCTCCAGGGTAACGAATGGTTTCTTTTCCACAATACTTCTCCTCTCTTGCATCGTAATGCACAAAGGCCCATGACAGGACACAATAGCTCTTTCGGCCAATTGTACCCTATCATGGACCTCATTGTCCAGTACTATATTTTTTTATTTCCCCAGGCAGTGCGCCAGACAGCAATGTCTCTGTAATTATCCGGCATCTGTCTCCGGGATCAACTGCCCTGCAAGCACTGAGCTTATCAGGAATGGGAAACGGCCGCTTTTATTCGATGGACACAACCCGCATGCTGTTGGTCTGCGTGGCCGGCTGATTCCGGCTGGCATAAGTTACCATACCGGCAGTTACCACTACTACATCGCCAATTTCCACCAGTCCCCGCTCCTTAAGTTCCTCAATGGAAGATTCCACCAGTTCATCCGTAGAATCGGCTCTTCTGGACCAGATGGGTTTTACGCCCCAGTATATCATCATCTGACGCACGGAAGAAGCGCTGGGAGACATACCGATAATATGGCATCCGGGACGCCACTTGGAAAGCATCTTTGCCGTATAACCGGAAATGCTGGGAGCAGCGATCACCTTTGCCTTAAGATCATGGGCTGTAGAAACGGATGCATGACATACCGCATTGGAAATCACGTGATGCATTACCGCTGCCACCTTGCCTTCCCGATAAGAATTATAGTCCAGATGGGATTCGGTATCTTCCACGATGGTAGCCATCATCTTCAAAGCCTCAATGGGATATTTGCCCATAGCGGTCTCACCGGAAAGCATAACGGCATCGGTTCCGTCATACACGGCATTCGCCACATCCGTTACTTCTGCTCTGGTGGGGCGGGGGTTGCGGATCATGGAATCCAGCATCTGAGTGGCGGTAATTACCACTTTGCAGGCCTCATTGCACTTACGGATAATGGTCTTCTGAATATAGGGAACCTTCTCCGGTGGAATCTCCACACCCATGTCGCCTCTGGCTACCATGATGCCGTCTGCGGCCTCAATGATTTCGTCCAGGTTCTCGATGCCCTCTGCGTTCTCTATCTTTGCAATGATCTGCAGGTTTGCACCCTCCTCCTCCAGGATCTGGCGGATCTCGTGGATGGCATCTGCCGTCCGCACAAAGGAAGCGGCAATAAAGTCAAATCCCTCTTTGATTCCAAAACGGATGTCCTCTTTATCCTTATCCGTAAGCGCCGGCAGCTTGATCTTTACGTTCGGCACATTCACGCCCTTCTTCTGGCCCAGCTCACCGCCGTTTACTACATCACAGATAATATCCTGTCCGTCTACACGTTTTACCTTTAATTCGATCAGACCGTCATCAATGAGGATCATATTTCCTTCTGTTACATCCTCATTCAGGCCTGCGTAATTGATATGAGCGATGGTCTCGTCACCGATAATATCTCTGGTGGTCAGGGTAAATTCCTGTCCGGTTACCAGCGTTACCTTTTTATCATCCTTCAGAAGGCCGGTACGAATCTCCGGTCCTTTGGTATCCAGCAGAGCTGCAATGGGACGGCCCACTTCTTTGCGTACTTTCTTAAGAAGCTCCAGTCTTCCCCTCTGCTCCGCATAATCCCCGTGAGAAAAATTAAAACGGGCTACGTCCATTCCATTCTCAGCCAGGCCGCGCATGATTTCCTCGTTATTCGTATTCGGTCCCATGGTGCAGATAATCTTTGTCTTTTTCATGCTGTTTCATCCTCCAAATCAATTTTCATTTTCTTTGTGGGGGAAATCCAGAGGATTTCCGGTAAATTTGTCCGCAGTCGGCGGCATGCCTTCTGTTGTAACATGCTGATGGGTATACAGGTGATCCTGACAGTATTCATAACTGCCCACACATTTGGAACAGAATCGGAACTCCATCTGCGGCCCATCCTCCTCCGTTCTTCCACATACGGCACATCGGTGCCGAACCTGCCCGGCAGGCCGGATCTTTACCTGGGTTCTGAATTCCCTCCGGCGCTTTACTTCCTTCGGGGAATAACGCTGAAAGTTCCTGGTAGTAAGGAAAAATACTGCCACATTCAACAGGGACAGACCGATTTCCAGCCGATAAACAAGACCACCGGTTATAAACAGGTAAAGATAAATCGCTCCTTCGGCAATGGCCAGGTATTTTACCTTAACCGGTATCAGTCCCCAGATATACAGCTGAATATCCGGGAATGTCAGTGCAAAAGCCATAAACAGGGAGAAATTCAGGAATACCGGCGTAATCATCACGGAAAAACCTGTAATCAATGCAATGATAATGGCTCCCGCAACATGGCCGATGATTCCCAGAAGAAAATAAACATTAAAACGGAAGGCTCCCCAGACATTTTCCAGTGAACTGCCAAGACGGTAATAGGTAAGGCCGATCAGCATATTCAGAATAACGCCGAAAACATCAAACCGGCTGTTAAGACTGAAAAGCGGATAGAACATAAATGTGACAATGCGCCACACCTGTCCTCTTAAAAGCGCCGCGCCATTCAGACAAAGATACCGGTAATAAATTTCCGGACCGATCATCTGGATCAGCAGACCGATCATATACATTCCTACAATATACCGCGAAAGATCCGGGATGGCATATCGGCCCAACTTCCGCTCCAAACGATTAAAAAAATTCATATTGTGCCTCCGGAATTTCAATAAAGTGTTTTCATTCAAAAGAACTTACAGCTCCGGCAATATCAGAACAGGTCCTTCTTCCAGAAAATCCATGCCACCAGAAGGGAAAGCAGAGCAGCAAAACCAAGAACAATTACGAAGCCATACTGGCTGTTAGCAAAAGGCAGGCCGTCCAGATTTACATTCATTCCGTAAAAGCTGGCTACCATGGTAGGGATAGACATAACAATGGTGATGGTCGCCAGAAATTTCATGGAAATGTTCAGATTATTGGAAATCACAGACGCAAACACATCCATAGTTCCCGACAAAACGCCGCTGTAAATATTCGCCATCTCGATGGCCTGCTTATTCTCGATAATAACATCTTCCAGAAGTTCCGTGTCCTCCGGGTATTTCTTGATCCGATCGCTCTTTAAAAGCTTTTCCAGCACAACTTCATTGGACCGGAGAGATGTGGTGAAATACAGAAGGCTCTTTTCCAGCTCCTGCAGTTCCAAAAGTTCCTGATTCCGCTGAGACTGATGAAGCTTTCGCTCAATGGCCTCGCTCTTTTTATCGATCACTCGAAGGTACTGCAGGTACAGAGATGCATTCTTATACAGAATCTGCAGAATAAACCGCGTTTTCATAAAAGTGTGAAAGTCCCGGACCCGTCCGTCCATAAAAGCGGAAATAACCGGATTCTCCTCCAGACAGACGGTAATGATCATATCTGCCGTCATCACAATACCGAGAGGAATCGTCACATACCAGTCTTTGCCGCCTCTCTCCTCGATGGAAGGGATATCCACAACTACCAGAATATACTGGTCTTCAACCTCGATACGAGAACGCTCCTCCTCATCCAGAGGAGCCCGCAGGTGGTCACTGTCAATCTCATAGGCATCTGCTATTTCAAGGATCTCCGTGGCAGTGGGATTTGTCATAGCAATCCAAGATCCCGGCGCCCTCTCATCCGTCTGATGGACGATGCCGTCTTCTGTCTTGAATATCTGTATCATACTGCCCGGCCTCCTTTCTAAAATTTTGCCTGCTATGCCTTATCATTATAGTTTCTGTCATTCCGTTTGTCAAACGAATTGGCCCGGTTTTCCTTTTTCCACATATTTTTTTCACATTCTTTACGCATTTTTAACAGTGACTACCAATTGTTTTCTGATATAGATTATGGTAAACTAAAAATCGTTTCGTTATGCTTAACACAAACGTAATTTCTTCCTATTTATTATATAGTTTTTTATGCAAAGGAGGTATGGGGAGATCCCCAAGTTATGAAAAGACCACATACCCTTGGAATCGACATCGGTTCCACAACTGTAAAAATCGCAATTCTGGATCCGGACTCCCATATATTATTTTCCGACTATCAGCGGCATTATGCAAATATCCAGGAAACGCTGGCCAGCCTTCTTAAGGAGGCCAAAGAAAAACTGGGGCCTCTGGATGTAATTCCTACCATCACCGGTTCCGGCGGCCTGACTCTGTCCGGGCATCTTAAGGTGGATTTTGTGCAGGAAGTGGTGGCTGTGGCCACTGCTCTTCAGGATTACGCACCGCAGACAGACGTAGCCATCGAGCTGGGAGGCGAAGACGCAAAGATCATTTATTTCTCCAACGGCATTGACCAGAGAATGAACGGAATCTGCGCCGGCGGTACCGGCTCTTTTATTGACCAGATGGCATCCCTTCTTCAGACCGATGCTGCCGGATTAAATGAATATGCAGCCAATTATAAGGCCATCTACCCCATTGCGGCCCGCTGCGGCGTATTCGCAAAGTCCGATATCCAGCCCTTAATCAACGAAGGCGCCACCAGAGAAGACCTTGCTGCCTCTATCTTTCAGGCTGTGGTAAACCAGACCATCAGCGGACTTGCCTGCGGAAAACCCATCCGCGGAAATGTGGCGTTCCTGGGCGGACCTCTTCATTTTCTTCCGGAACTTCGGAATGCCTTTATCCGGACTCTGCATCTGACCGGTGAACAGATCATCGCTCCGGAACATTCCCATCTTTTTGCCGCAGTAGGCGCAGCCATGAATGCAAAGGCAGATGCAAGACCGGTTTCTCTGGATTATATGATTGAAACTCTGACCCACGGCATTAAGATGGATTTTGAAGTAAAGCGCATGGAGCCCCTTTTTATAGATCAGGCTTCCTATGACGAATTCCGCCGCCGGCACGATGAAAGCCGTGTGGAAACCGGCGACCTTTCTACATACAGCGGCAACTGCTTTTTAGGCATCGATGCCGGCTCCACCACTACGAAAGTGGCGTTGGTGGCAGAGGACGGAAAACTTCTCTACCGCTTCTACAGCAATAACAACGGAAGCCCTCTGGCCACCGCCATCCGCGCCATGAAAGAAATCAGTGAGCAGATTCCTGACACAGCAAAGATCGCCTGGTCCTGTTCCACCGGATACGGCGAAGCCCTTCTTAAGTCTGCTCTGATGCTGGACGAAGGGGAAGTGGAGACCATTTCCCATTATTACGCCGCTTCCTTCTTCGATCCCAAGGTCGACTGCATCCTGGATATCGGCGGACAGGACATGAAGTGCATCCGCATCAAGGACGGCACTGTGGACAGCGTACAGTTAAATGAGGCCTGCTCCTCCGGATGCGGTTCCTTTATCGAAACCTTCGCCAAGTCCTTAAATTACAGCGTGGAAGATTTCGCCAAAGAGGCGCTCTTTGCGAAAAACCCCACAGATCTTGGCACCCGCTGTACTGTGTTTATGAATTCCAACGTAAAGCAGGCCCAGAAAGAGGGCGCTTCCGTGGCAGATATTTCTGCCGGCCTGGCTTATTCCGTAATTAAAAACGCCCTCTTTAAAGTAATCAAGATCACCAGTCCCCAGGATCTGGGAACCCATGTGGTGGTACAGGGCGGCACCTTCTACAACGATGCCGTTCTCCGCAGTTTCGAAAAGATTTCCGGCTGTCAGGCAATCCGTCCGGACATTGCCGGCATCATGGGGGCTTTCGGCGCAGCGCTGATTGCCAGAGAGCGCTACGATGCATCAAAGGCTTCCTCCATGCTGCCCATCCAGAAGATTCTGGATCTGTCCTACCGAACCGTTATGACCCGGTGCCAGGGCTGCTTAAATCACTGTGTACTGACTATCAATCAGTTTGACGGCGGCCGCCAGTTCATTACCGGAAACCGCTGCGAAAGGGGTCTGGGACAAAATAAAACGAAAAAGGAAGTTCCAAACCTTTTTGACTATAAGTATCACCGGATGTTTGACTATGAACCCCTTCCTGCCGATGAGGCCTTCCGGGGCCAGGTGGGCATTCCCAGAGTCCTGAACATGTATGAAAACTATCCTTTCTGGGCTGTTTTCTTCCGGAAGCTGGGCTTTTCCACGATACTGTCTCCCCAGTCCTCCCGGCAGATTTACGAACTGGGCATCGAATCCATTCCCAGCGAATCCGAATGTTATCCGGCCAAGATCGCCCATGGACACGTATCCTGGCTGATCCGGAAAGGCATTAAGTTTATCTTCTATCCCTGCATCCCCTACGAGCGGAATGAGACGCCGGATGCGGGAAACCATTACAACTGCCCCATGGTTACCTCCTACGCAGAGAACATTAAAAACAATGTGGAGGAGATTGCCACAGAACATGTAAACTTTATGAATCCCTTCCTGGCCTTCACCAACGAAGAGATCCTGACCAATGCCCTGGTGCGGGAGTTCCTGGAAGCATTCGGCCCCCACTCCAAGACAGATCATCCCATGACCCGGGAAGAGATCACAAAGGCCGCCCATGCCGCATGGCAGGAGCTGGAAGCTTCCCGTCATGACATTGAGCAGAAGGGCGAAGAAACCCTGGCCTGGCTTAAAGAAAACCACCGCCACGGTATCGTCCTGGCTGGCCGTCCCTACCATGTGGATCCGGAAATCCACCACGGAATTCCGGAGTTAATCACTTCCTACGGCTTTGCCGTGCTGACAGAGGATTCCATATCCCACCTGACGGATGCCGAGAGGCCTCTGGTGGTAACAGACCAGTGGATGTACCACTCCCGTCTGTATCGGGCAGCCACTTTCGTAAAATCCTGCCCGGATCTGGATTTGATCCAGTTAAATTCCTTCGGCTGCGGCCTGGATGCCGTAACCACAGACCAGGTAAGTGATATCCTTACCCGATCCGGCAAGATTTATACCGTCCTTAAGATCGATGAGGTCAACAATCTGGGGGCCGCACGGATCCGGATCCGTTCCCTGATTGCCGCTCTCCGTGTGCGGGATCAGAAGCATTACCAGCATCGTGTGGTTTCCAGCGCCTACAACCGGGTTGTCTTTACCAAAGACATGCGCAAGGATTACACCATCCTCTGCCCTCAGATGTCGCCCATTCATTTTGACCTTCTGGAGCCGGCCATCCGTTCCTGCGGCTACAACATCGAAGTGCTGCAGAATGACAACCGGACGGCCATTGACACCGGTCTGAAGTACGTCAACAACGACGCCTGCTATCCCTCTCTGATCGTCATCGGCCAGATCATGGATGCTCTCCTTTCCGGCAAGTACGACCTGGACCACACGGCCATTTTCATGAGTCAGACCGGCGGAGGATGCCGTGCCTCCAACTACATCGGATTTATCCGCCGTGCTCTGGAAAAAGCCGGCATGGGCCAGATTCCGGTCATTTCCGTCAATGCCAACGGAATGGAAACAAATCCCGGCTTTACCATCACCCTGCCTCTGCTGATCAAGGGTCTTCAGGCTGTGGTATACGGAGATGTCTTCATGCGGGTGGTATATGCCACAAGACCCTATGAGCAGATTCCCGGCAGCACCAACGCCCTCCACGAAAAATGGAGACGCCGCTGCATCCACTCCCTGTCTCAGAAGAATCCGGATTTCATCGGATTTGCCCGGAATCTGCGGGCTATCATCCGCGACTTTGACCGCCTGCCCCGAACGGATGTCCGGAAACCGAAAGTGGGCATTGTAGGCGAAATTCTGGTGAAATTTTCGCCTCTGGCAAACAACCATATCGTGGAACTTCTGGAAGATGAAGGCGCCGAAGCCGTGATGCCGGATCTGATGGATTTCCTTCTGTACAGCTTCTACAACAGCAATTTCAAGGCGGAGCATCTGGGCGGCAAACGTTCAACCGCATGGATCTGCAACATGGGCATTTCCCTTCTGGAATTCCTTCGGAAGACTGCCAGAAAAGAACTGGAAAAGAGCACCCATTTTGCCCCGCCCGCCCATATCCGCAACCTGGCAGAGATGGCCAAAGATTACGTTTCTCTGGGCAATCAGACCGGTGAAGGATGGTTCCTCACCGGCGAGATGCTGGAGTTAATCCACAGCGGCGTAAACAACATCGTCTGCACCCAGCCCTTTGGCTGCCTGCCAAACCATATCGTAGGCAAAGGCGTAATCAAAGAGCTGAGAAACCGCCATCCGGAGGCCAATATCATTGCTGTGGACTATGATCCCGGAGCCAGCGAAGTAAACCAGTTAAACCGGATCAAGCTGATGCTGGCCACTGCCCAGAAAAATCTGAATCAGAAGAAGAACGCATAAAGATAAAAGGAGACTGCAGTCCATGAAAATCGTTGTCATTGACGGCCAGGGAGGCCGGATGGGAAAATCCATTATCGAACAGATCCGGAAAAGCTGCACCGATACAAACCGGTATCAGCTGTACGCCATCGGAACCAACAGCACCGCCACCCAGGCCATGATGAAGGCCGGGGCAGATTACGGGGCCACCGGCGAAAATCCCATTCTGGTCAATTCCCGGGATGCAGACCTGATTATCGGTCCCATCGGCATCATTATTGCCGATTCCCTTCTGGGGGAAATTACCCCGGCCATGGCCTCTGCCATCGGCTCCAGCGGCGCATTCAAAATTCTGATTCCGGTAAGGCGGTGCAGCCATATGATTGTTGGCTGCCAGGACGCTCCCCTGAGCGAATATCTGCGTCAGGTTTGTCAGGAAGTAACGGCGCGGATCATGGATCAGCCCGGTTCCCCTTCCTGAATCTGCCGTTTCCCTTCTCCTTCAGACAGGGCCGGTGAAAAACGCACCTGCGTTTTTCACCGGCCCTGTTTTTCTGTTTTTCTGCCGATATTTTTTCTCCCTCCATCCCGAATTTTAAAGGATTAATCGCTTTTCATTAACGTTTTTTCGTAGTATAATGTACGTATATCTGTTATGATGCCGCAGTCAAAAATAAAGGAATTGGACCCGGCACCCATAACCAAAAGGAGGTTTCTTATGAGAAAAAACATTCTGGCAAAAGGTGCTGTCCGGCGCACCATCGCAGCCGCATCGGTATTTATGCTTACCTGCAACGCCGTTGCCGGCGGGGCAGTTCCGGGACCAAATACGGCCTACGCCCAGACAGCATCCGGCAGCACGGGAGGGAACACCGCCAGCTCTTCCAATGCGGAACGTGAACCGCAGACAAATGATGATGATGAAAGCAAAGGCTCTTCCGGAAAAACAGCCAGCTCTTCCAATGCAGAACGTGAACCACAGACAGATGAAGAGAAACAGGATGATTACATACTGGCCTCAGACAGCAACGCAGATCGGGAAAACAGCTGGTATATTCCCACCGGCGGGTATACCAAACAGGACGATGGAACGTATGTGGATTTGACGACACAAGAAAAGCTTACCGACACATACCTTGAAGTGGAAACGGAAGACGGCGAGACGAAGATTATTTATCTGAATGAAAATGGCGTCCAAGCCACCAACGAATGGATCAAGTGTGAAGACGGCCAGTTCCGTTATGCAAACAGCGAAGGCTACATTCTGGTAGATAAAGAAGCAAAAGCTGCCGGCGGCTATTACGGAAGCTTTAACGCAGAAGGCTACTGGACGCCCATCGAAAATATCTTTTTTGTTTCCGATGATGAAACCATCTACAAATTTGCAGGAACAGGCGGTCAGATCGCTGTAGATGAGGAGAAGCAACAGTATTATTTTACCCGCGATGAGGATGGAAATTATATCTGCCATCAGTCTGACGGAACCCTCGAAGTATCCGGCTGGGTCAGTAAGCAGCTTTATGTCGATGAAAACGGCAAAGTTCTTATGAATCAGCAGGGTGTAAAAATTGACGGCACTTATTATGATTTTAACGAAAACGGTTTCGCTTCCCCGACTACTTCTGCATTCGTAACCGACAGTGATACCGGAAACCGTTACTATCTGGATGAAAATGGCGAAATAGTCAAGGAACAGTTTGTAGAAGACGGCGAGCACATGTATTATATGGATGAAAATGGTCTTATCGCCAAAAAGAAATGGATTCTTATTAAAGATACAAATCTCTTCCGCTATGTTGATAAAAATGGTTACGTTGTCAAAAATGACACCCGCGCTGCCGGCGGCTATTATGGAAGCTTTGATTCCCAAGGATACTGGACTGCTATTGAAAACCAGTTCTTTACTGCAACACTTAATGATCAGCAGGTGCTGCTGTATTCCGGCGCAGAAGGATTAATTGCCCAAACTTCCGACAATCGTCAGTATTGCTTTATCCACAATGACGACAATTCCATTTCCGTCTTCCTTTTGGATAAAGACAATTCCATGGTAAGCGACGAGCAGCCCACAAATACCTGGATCAGCAATACCTTCTATGCCGATGAAGCAGGCAAACTGGCCACCAGCACGCTGATCACCGATAATAACAGTCAGTATTACCTTGATGAAAACGGCCAGAAGGTAACCAGCCAGAGTACATATCCCATCAAAGGATATTACTATGACATTGATGAGAACGGCGTTTGCACCATGATTACCGCTTCCTTCATTACTCTTGAGGGAAAACAGTATTATCTGGATGAAAGCGGCCAGAAGGTAACCAGCCAAAACAACTACCGGATCGGCAATAAGTTCTATAACATCAACGAAGACGGTATTTGCGACATAGTTATCTCCACTCTCATTACCACTGAGGACGACAAGCTTTATTATGTGGATGGGGAAGGAAACATGGTAACCAGCCAGAGTACATATCCCATCAACGGATATTACTATGACATTGATAAGAACGGCGTCTGCACCAAGATTGTTTCTGCCCTCATTACCATTGACGGGAATCAGTACTACCTGAACGAAGACGGCCAGAAAGTGACCAACCAGGACAAATACCGGATCGGCAACAGCTTCTACAACATTAATGCGAACGGTATCTGCACCATAATTACCTCCGCCTTCATTACCGCCGCAGACGGCAGCACATCCTATTATGTGGATGAAAACGGCAGTCTGGTAACCAATAAGACCAACTACCGCATCAACGATAAATTCTACAACATAACCGCAGACGGTATCTGCACTCTGATCACCTCCGTTCTCGTTACCGCCGAGGACGGCTGTGACTACTATGTGGACGAAAACGGTACAATCATCACCAGCCAGACCAATTATCTTATCGGCGGCTGTTACTACAACATTGACCAGAACGGCGTCTGCACCATGATTGTTTCTTCTCTCATTACCATTGACGGGAACCAGTACTGTCTGGATGAAAACGGCCAGAAGGTAACCAGCCAGACCAACTACCGGATCGGCGATAACTTCTACAACATCAACGATAACGGCGTCTGCACCCTGATTATCTCCGCCCTCATCCCTGGCGCAGACGGCAACCTCTACTATGTGGATGAAACCGGCGCACTGGTCACCGGAAGAAAGGGCATCCGAATCAACGATAAGTTCTACAACATCGGCGCTGACGGCGCCTGCACCATGATTGTCTTCTCCCTGTTTACGGCAGAGGACGGCCGTCTCTATTATGTGGATGAACAGGGCGCACTGGTAACCGGCAAAACCGGCTATCCCATCAACAACTGCTTCTACAACATTGACGCCAGCGGCGTCTGCACCCTGATCTTCTCCACCTTCTTTACCGACAGTGACGGACGGCTCTTCTATCTGGACGAGAACGGTGCAAAGGTGACCAATCAGTTCATGGACAAAGACGGCGATACCCTTTACTTCGGCGATGACGGCGCTCAGGTGTTCAATCAGTGGATCTTCCAGGATGAGATCTGGCGTTATGTGAACGGCCAGGGCGTTGTAATCAAGAACAAGACCCGGATCACCGGCGGCTACTACGGCACCTTTGATGCAGCGGGAAGCTGGACAGCCATTGAAAATACCTTCTTCCAGACAACGCTGGACAATGGCGAAGCCGTCACCCTCTATGCCGGCGAAGGCGGCAATGTTTCCGGTGCGGCTGACACCCAGGCGCCTCTCGGAAAACGGTTCTACTCCTTTGCAACCGGCTCCGACGGCTCCGTTTCCGTCTTCCTGCTGGATGGGGAAAATTCCGCTGCAACCGCCGAACAGCCTTCGGGAACATGGCTGACTGGTACGGCCTTCTATGCGGATGCCAATGGAAAGCTTCTTCGCAGCACCACAAGAAAAATTGACGGCTTCTATTATATCTTTGACGGAGAGGGAAAAGGTATCCTGGCCGCTTCCTCCTTCATCGTGGATGATGAAACCGGAAACCGCTATTATGTGGACGCAAACGGCGCCGTTGCAGTGAACCAGTTTATTGAGGACGGAGCCAACACCATTTATGTAGGAGAAGACGGCCTGGCCGTTTCCCGTCAGTGGATCAAGGACGAAAAGGGCTGGCGGTATGTAAACGACAAAGGCTATGTCATCAAAAATTCCACCCGGGCAGCCGGCGGCTCCTACGGAAAATTTGACGCTGACGGCTACTGGACAGCGATCGAAAATACCTTCTTCTCCGTGACTCTGGACGACGGAACCATGATCTGGAAATATTCCGGAACAGAGGGGCTCATTGCCGGCAATTCCGACAAGCGGCAGTACTGTTTCGTAAAGGATAACGCCGGAAAGATGCGCTGCTATCTGGGCGATGATAACGGCAATCCCTCCAGCCAGCTGATTACCAATCTGTGGTTACAGGATTACCGGATCAATGCCGACGGTTATCTGAACCAGAGCACTACGGACCTGATCGACGGAATGTATTACCGGTTTGATAATGCGGGACACGGAAGCGTTGTCACCTATTCCGTATCCTATGTATTAAACGGCGGAACCAACAGCAGTTCCAATCCGAAGAACTATGACGGAACCGTATCTTCCATTGCTCTGACGGAACCCACCAGAGAAGGTTATACTTTCAAGGGCTGGTTTACGGACAGCACCTTCAGCACCGCAGTCACCGAACTGAAGAGTAAAGCCTCTTCCGATACCCTCACCCTGTATGCGAAATGGGAGGCAATCCCCGCGGCCGAAGAAGGAACCGGAAGCTCCGGATCATCCGGCGGAAGCAGCGACCGGGATACCTCGGATCTGACCACTGCAGCGCCCTCCACCACCATTGTCTCCGGCTCCTCTTCCGGCTCAACGGGATCTGCCGGACAGACAACCTCTGCCGCTGCGGAATCGGCTGAACGGGCCGCTGCCGTAACCGGAGCTGCCGAAGGAAGCAGCGTAACCATTCCTGCCGGACAGACTGCCGTTTCCGCAGTCGTATCCCAGACTTCCGCAGGAAGCATCAGCGGAAATACTATTGTCTCTGCAGCAGCAGGTTCCGCCGTGGTTCTGTCGGAAAGCGAAACGGCACAGATGGCTACCATTGCCGTAGGCACCGACGGTTCAGCCCGCGCACTTCTTGCATCTGCCGTACAGGGCACAACGGTTTCCCAGATCACCGTCGCCACAGCTCAGGGCACAGCCGTACAGCAGAATGTGGTTCTCTGCGCTGACGGAACTCAGATTGCCCAGAAATCCGGCGCAGCGGAACTTGTCGGCTTTGACGCCACTGCCGCAGCAGCGGAAACCGCTATTCAGAACGGCACCCTTACCCTTGCTGCAGCTTATCAGGCAAAAACGACGCTGGATCTGAGCCAATATGTTCAGTCCGGAGCAGCCGTAACCTATGAGGTAACCGCCGGAGCAAACGGTCCTGCAGCCCAGACCCTGATGGAGCAGACCAGCTTTGCCGCCGGGCAGCAGCTCCTTGTGCTGATCACCGACGCAGCCGGCAATGTCACCGTCACCCCGGTTACCGTAGGCGCAAACGGAATCATTCAGTATCCGATTCCCGGCATCAGCTGCATCGTCCGTCTGCTGCAGCCTGCAGGCTGATCGTTGTTTTCTTAATTCAAATCCGGTATTCTTAAAAACATGACCGGACAGCAAAACCCCTTACGGAATCCCGGAAATCCGGGACCCCGTAAGGGGTTTCTTTTTACCGTCTGCCCTTCTGAAACGGCTTAGTCTTCATAAAGGGGATACTTGCTGCAGATCTTTTCCACTTCGCCGCGAATGTAATCTGCCTTTGCCTCAAAGTCTGTGGCTGCAAGCCAGATGCACTCAGCAATCTTTTCCATATCTCTCTCCACAAGGCCTCTGGTGGTCACAGCAGGGGTTCCGATCCGCACACCGGAGGTCACGAAGGGGCTTCTGGGATCATTGGGCACCGTATTCTTATTCAGGGTGATGAACACCTCATCACAGCGGTTCTGCAGTTCTTTTCCGGATACATCCATACCCCGCAGATCCACCAGCATCAGGTGATTGTCCGTACCGCCGGTAAGAATGGAAAATTCCTGCTTCTCCAATGCGGCAGCAAGGGCCTTGGCATTCTTCACCACCTGCTCCTGATAAGCCCGGAATTCCGGCTTCAGAGCTTCTCCAAAGCACACTGCCTTACCTGCAATAATGTGCTCCAGAGGGCCGCCCTGTGTTCCCGGGAAAATTGCCTTATTGAAGTTAAACTTTTCAGCAGCCTCCTTGTTGGCCAGAATCAGGCCGCCTCTCGGTCCCCGCAGCGTCTTGTGAGTGGTGG
>PPYE01740507.1_pt1 | contig 15931 bp, 9 predicted proteins | sample 1559881 | NCBI WGS metagenome assembly PPYE01 (sample SAMN08240022, study PRJNA423297) | Human gut metagenome, whole genome shotgun sequencing project. | reverse complement strand
CTCACCCCGCAGCTCGATGATGCGGTCACGCAGCACTGCCGCGTACTCGAATTCCAGCATACGGCTGGCTTCCTTCATTTCCTTTTCCAGGCGGGCGATCTCCGCGGCGCGCTCCTGGTCGCTGAGCTTGCGCTTCTTCCGGCCCTTGCCGGACTCCTCCTCCGCCGAGCGGGAGATCTCCAGCACCTCCCGGACGCCTTTGATGATGGTCTTGGGGACGATGCCATGGGCCTCATTGTAGTCGCTCTGGATCTTGCGGCGGCGCTCCGTCTCATCCATGGCAAGGCGCATGGAGGGCGTGATCTCGTCGGCGTACATGACCACCAGGCCGTCTGCGTTTCGGGCTGCCCGGCCGATGGTCTGGATGAGGGACGTCTCCGAACGCAAAAAGCCCTCCTTGTCCGCGTCCAGAATGGCCACCAGGCTCACCTCCGGCAGGTCCAATCCCTCCCGCAGCAGGTTGATGCCCACCAGCACGTCGAACTTGCCCAGCCGCAGGTCCCGGATGATCTCCATACGCTCGATGGTCTGCACGTCCGAGTGCATATACCGCACCCGGATCTCCGCATTTTTCAGGTACTCTGTCAGGTCCTCCGCCATCTTCTTGGTAAGGGTGGTCACCAGCACCCGCTCGTTCCGGGCGGCGCGGGTGCGGATCTCCTCCATGAGGTCGTCGATCTGCCCCGTCACCGGGCGTACCTCCACCCTCGGGTCCAGCAGTCCCGTGGGGCGGATGACCTGCTCCACCACCTGATCCGCCCGCTCCCGCTCGTAGGGGCCGGGGGTGGCCGAGACGAACACGGCCTGTCCGATGCGCTCTTCAAATTCCTCGAATTTCAGCGGACGGTTATCGTAGGCACACGGGAGCCGGAAGCCGTACTTCACCAGAGAGTCCTTCCGGGCCCGGTCGCCGTTGTACATGGCCCGCACCTGGGGCAGCGTCACGTGGCTCTCGTCCACGAAGAGCAAAAAGTCGTCCGGGAAGAAGTCCAGCAGCGTCATGGGGGCGGAGCCCGCCGGGCGGTCGGAGATGATGCGGGAGTAGTTCTCGATGCCGGAGCAATAGCCCAGCTCCGCCATCATCTCCATGTCGTACTCCGTCCGCTGGCGGATGCGCTGGGCCTCCACCAGCTGGTTGTTGTCGGTGAATACCTTTACCTGCTGCTCCAGCTCCTCACGGATCTGGCCGATGGCCTTGTCCATCTTCTCCTTGGTGGTGACATAGTGGCTGGCCGGGTAGATGGCGATGTGGTTGAGGTGGCGGTTCACCGTGCCGGTGACGGGGTTGAAGTCGCTGATGCGGTCGATCTCGTCCCCGAAAAACTCCACCCGGATGGCGTGGTCCTTATAGTAGGCCGGGTACAGCTCCACCGTGTCCCCCCGGACCCGGAACATGTTGCGCTGGAACGCCACGTCGTTGCGCTCGTAGCGGATCTCCACCAGGCGGCGCAGCAGCTCGTCCCGGTCCCACTGGGCGCCTACCCGCAGCGACACCACCATCTGGGCAAAGTCGTCCGGCTCGCCCAGACCGTAGATGCAGGAAACGGAGGACACCACGATCACGTCCCGCCGCTCCAGCAGCGCGCAGGTGGCAGAGAGGCGCAGGCGGTCGATCTCCTCATTGGTGGAGGCGTCCTTGGCGATATAGGTATCCGTGTGGGGGATATAGGCCTCCGGCTGATAATAATCGTAATAGGAGACAAAATACTCCACAGCGTTGTTGGGGAAAAACTCCTTGAACTCCGCGCACAGCTGGGCGGCCAGGGTCTTGTTGTGGGCCAGCACCAGCGTGGGCCGCTGGACAGCCTCGATGACCTTGGCCATAGTGAAAGTCTTGCCGGAGCCGGTGACGCCCAGCAGCACCTGCTCCTTGAGTCCATTCTCAATGCCCTCCGCCAAAGCGGCGATGGCCTTGGGCTGATCGCCGGAGGGCTGGTATTCGGAAACCACTTTGAAATCTGGCATAGCGTTCCTTTCCGCTGCATGGCGCCACGGCTTGGGTCAGGCAAAGCAGCTGCTTACAGGATAACAAAAAAAGCAGAAAATTGCAACAAATGTTCGATATAGTTTTGGGCGGCTATCCCAGATAGCCGCTGTCCGCCATGGAGACGAAGTCACCGTCGGCGGCGATGATATGGTCCGCCAGCTGCACGCCGATGCTCTCCAGCGCGGCCTTGGCCCGCTCCGTGGCGATGAAGTCATCCTGGGAGGGCAGGGCCACACCGCTGGGGTGGTTGTGGGAGAGGATCACCGCGCTGGCAGAGGTGAGCAATGCCGCCTCCAGAAGGCGGCGGATATCCAGTCCCGCGGAGGCCATGTCGCCCTCCCCCAGCCGCTTGCAGGCAATGAGCTTGCCCTTGCGGTCCAGGCACAGGGCATAGACTACCTCATGCTTTTCCCCGGCGAAGCGCTCCACCAGGTACGCCCCCGCCTTTTCCGAGGAGTTGAGGATCTGCTCCTGCTGGGCCTCCGCCAGCCTGGCCCGCAGGTAGATTCGGGGCACCAGCGACAGCAAAACGGCCGCGCTCTCCCCGATACCCTCCACCTTCTGCAGGTCCTCCACCGGGGCGGTCAGTACCGCCGCCAAGGAGCCGTACCGCTCCATGAGGGCGTGGGCCAGCGGGTTGGTGTCCCGTCTGGGGATGGCGTAATACAAAAGAAGCTCCAGCGCCTCATGATCGGCGAAAGCATCCAGCCCGCCCCGAAGGAACCGCTGGCGCATCTTGTCCCTGTGTCCGTCGTGGATCCCCAAACCAGAGTGCCTCCCCTCATTGGAACATGCTTTTCTGAATGTTTCATTATAGCACGCAGGACAGCACTTCACAAGGGGATTTGCCTTTGTAAAATTCTATGTGCGGCCGGAGCCCCCGCCTTGACAGGCCGCACCTTTTGTCTTAAGATAAAGAAAGAAATGCATCATCATACAAAATCCGGTAGGTAAGGCTACCGCAGGGATATGGATCGCTGCCGCGAAGTGATGGAAACATCATAAGAGGGTCGAACAGGTGCTATCGAACAGGAAGGTATCATCTAACGCGATTTCACCGCCTTGTGGAGCTAAAGCTTGAACGGTTGCGGGAGGCGCTGCCCCCGCTTTTGGGTTCCTCTGTTCGTACCGGTTTGGTCGGACAGAGGGCTTATTTTTCATTTGCAGTCAGCATACGGAAGGGAGGACGCACAGCGTGTTTGAGCTGGAAGAAGACCGGGACGCTCTGGTGGAAAAAATCGAGGATCTGCTGTCCCGAAAACAATACGCTCCCCTGCGCGACCTCCTGCTGCCGCTGGAGGCGGCGGACATCGCCGCGCTGTGCGGTGAGCTGGGAGAAAAGGTACCGCTGGTATTCCGCCTGCTGCCCAAGGAGCTGGCAGCAGAGGTGTTTGTGGAGCTGGACAGCGACCAGCAGGAGCTGCTGATCCAGAGCTTTTCCAACACGGAGCTGAAAGAAGTGCTGGACGAGCTGTATCTGGACGACACGGTGGACATCGTGGAGGAGATGCCGGCCAATGTTGTCAAGCGTATTTTGCGCCACTCGGACCCGGAAATGCGCAAAAGCATCAACGAGATCCTCAAATATCCCGATGACTCCACCGGCAGCATCATGACCACGGAGTTCGTGGACCTGAAAGAGACCATGACCGTGGAGGACGCCCTCAAGCGCATCCGCCGCACCGGCCCGGACAAGGAGACCATCAACATCTGCTATGTCATCGATGATCAGCGCCACCTGATCGGCGTGCTGTCCATCCGGACGCTGCTGCTGGCGGAGGAAGACGACGTCATCGGCGACATCATGGAGCGCAACTTCATCTGTGTCCAGACCCTGGACGACCAGGAGTCCACCGCCCGCGCCCTCAGCAAGTATGACTTCCTGGCGCTGCCGGTGGTGGACACGGAGACCCGTCTCGTGGGCATCGTCACCGTGGACGACGCCATGGACGTTCTGCAGGAGGAGGTCACGGAGGACATCGAGAAGATGGCCGCCATCCTCCCCTCCGACAAGCCGTATCTGAAAACCGGCGTGTGGGAGACCTGGAAGGCCCGCACCCCCTGGCTGCTGGTGCTGATGCTCTCTGCCACCTTCACCGGTATCATTCTCACCCACTTTGAAAGCGCCCTCATGTCCTGCGCCATTCTGACCTCCTTTGTGCCTATGCTCTCCGGTACCGGCGGCAACAGCGGCACCCAGGCCTCCACGGCGGTGATCCGCGCCCTCTCTCTGGGAGAGGTGCATTTTTCCGACGTGCTGCGGGTCCTCTGGAAGGAGTTCCGAGTGGCGCTCAGCTGCGGCGTATGCCTGGCGGCAGCCAACTTTTTGAAGATGCTGCTGGTAGACCGCTGGCTGCTGCAAAACCCCGCCGTGACGCCCATGGTGGCACTGGTAGTGTGCATCACGCTGGTGGGCACAGTGCTGTGCGCCAAGCTGGTGGGCTGCTCGCTGCCGCTGCTGGCAGAGAAGATCGGCTTTGACCCGGCCGTCATGGCCTCCCCCTTTATCTCCACCATTGTGGACTCCATTTCCCTGCTGATCTATTTCCAGGTCGCCTCCCTGATTTTGGGTGTCTGAGCGGCCAACGCGACCAAACGGAGAAATCCATGAAAATTTTCGCTTACGAAGTACGCAAAGACGAGATCGCCGCCTTTTCCGCGGCGGCCGCCAAATACCACGTGGACATTACCACCAGCACTTTGGTCCCCACACTGGAAAACGCAGCCCTCGCCGCCGGATGCGACGGCGTGACCATCTTGGGCCAGGGCCGCATCGACCGCCAGCTGCTGGAGCGCTACCGGGTGCTGGGCATCCGCTGCCTGTCCACCCGCACCATCGGCAGCAACCACATCGATCTCCAGGCGGCTCACGATCTGGGGATCCAGGTATGCAGCGCCGATTATCCGCCCAACGGCGTGGCGGATTTTACCGTCATGATGATCCTTATGTGCCTGCGGCATTATAAGCAGGCCATGTGGCGGGGACAGGTGAACGACTTTTCCCTGGAGGGACTCCAGGGCCGGGACATGCGGAGCCTGACCATCGGTATTTTGGGAACAGGCCGCATCGGTGTACAGGTGCTGCGGGAGCTGTCCGGCTTCGGCTGCCGCCTGCTGGCCTGGTCCCGGCACGAAAATCCGGATGCCCTGCCCTACGCCCAGTACACTGACCTGGATACGCTGCTGCGCACCTGTGATGTCATCAGTCTGCACATGCCTCTCACAGCGGCCACTCATCATATGATCGACCGTTCGGCCATTGCAAAAATGAAAAACGGCGTGATCCTCATCAATTGCGCCCGAGGCGGCCTTACGGACATCGATGCGCTGATCGGGGGGATCGAAACGGAAAAAATCGGTGCCCTGGGCATGGATACGGTGGAAGGCGAGGAGGGCATCGTTCACGGCGACCACCGGACCGACATCCTCAGCAACCGCAACTGGTTCTATCTGCACCAATTCCGCAATGTGATCATGACGCAGCATATGGCTTTTTACACCCGGGAAGCCGTAGAGAGCATGGTGCGCTGCGGGATCGAGGGCATCGTGGAAATGGGCCGTACCGGCACCTATCCCACCAAGCTTTGATCTCCCTCAAGGCTTCCTAGATTGCTGGACACCCCGGCAGGTTCCAAATGCGGAGCCCGCCGGGGTTCTTTTATAATGGTCGGAGCGCCGGAAGGAAAACAAACCGTCTCCGCCTTGATCCTCCGGAAACATAAAACAAGACCCCGCACCATAAGGTGCGGGGTCTTGTCTATCGCAACACAGATGTGTTTTTGATAATCTCGGGAAGAATTACTTCTTCACGATGACAACCATATCCACATCGCCGTCGTCCAGCGTGTAGTAGATGGTGCCATAGGGATCCTTGGCAATGTTCTTGCCCTCGCCGTTATCCTCGCGGATATCGGAGACGCTGCCCTCAGTGATCTCATCGCCGTCGACGAAGAAGACCTTCAGGTCGTCGGTGTAAGACAGAGTGTAGGTCTTGTCGGAGGTGCCGAAGGTCAGAACACCGTTGGACTCCTTCTTGGAGACGGTAGCGGTGTAGACGTCCTTCTCCTCGCCATAGGGGTTGGTGCTGGTGGTGTAGGAAGTGCCGGCATCGCCCAGATCGTCGGAGTCATAGGACACCTTGTTCAGGACGATCACGCCGTCGATCAGCTTCAGGCCGTCCTCGCTGAACTCGTTAGCAGCGATCTTGACGGTCTCGATCTTGCCGCCGACAACAGCCTGGAACTCGTAGTAAACGACATCGTCGCCATCATCGATGGTCTTCATGTCATCCTCGACAGCCAGGAAGGTCAGGTCAGCGGAGGTGCTGTGCATGTCGCTCTTGCCAACCTCGACGAACACGATGGAGGCAGCGGACTTGTCCTTGCCGGTGTAGGCGTTCACAACAGCAGAGCCGTTGAAGCTGGGAGCGGACTTGTAGCCGGTGTAGACATTGTAGTCGGTACCGTCGCTATCCTTCACAGCGTACACGAACACGGTCTTGGAGTCGACCTTGCAGATGGTAGCGCCACTCTCACCCTTGATGCGGGTCTCGCCCTTCTCAAAGCTGCTGGTAGCGGCCTTGGCGTTGGCGTCGGTCTTCTTGGTCAGCTTGTAGGTGCCGTCGTCCTCAACCTTGAAGGAGACGATCATGCCCTTGTCAGCAGTGGTAAAGGTCTTGGTGGTGTCGACAACCTTGGTCTTGCCGTCGGAGAACAGCAGCTTGGCCCAGTCGGTAGCACGGTCGGTGCCAGCGTCCAGGATCATGGCCAGGTTCTCAACGTTGTCGCTCTCCTCAGCCACTTCGATCTTCACGATGTAGCCATAGGAATCCAGGTAGAAGTCCACGGTGTCCTTCACGGCCACTTCGCTCAGCTCAGCGCCCTCGGAAGCGGACAGCTCGTAAACAGTGCCATCGATGGTGTACTTGTCGCCAGACTTGCGGGTCAGCTCGCCAGTCAGCTTCTCCAGAGCGACCATGGTCTGGATGCGCTCATCCTTCTCAGCGTCGGCGTCCTTGGTGTACATGACCACGTCGTCCTCTTCGAACTCCTCGGTCACATAGTCCAAGCCGTCAACAGTCACGATGCGCTCGTCATCGTCGTTGGTGTCAACGTCGCTGACCTCGCTCACGTAGGTGTTGATGATCACGATGCGCTGATCGCTCTCGCGAGCGTCATCGCTGTCGTCATAGAAGACCTCGACCAGGATGCCCTTGCCGCCGATCTCGGTGCTGGAATCCTTCGCGATCTTGACAGTCTCATCAGCCTCTTCGCCGTCGGTCCAGACATAGAACTCGTTGCCGGACTTCAGATCAGCATCCTTGTACAGATCCTTCTGCTTGACAGACTTGGTGTAGGACACGGTAGCCTCGTCAGCGACAACGCAGATCTCGTCGCCGTCATAGGTCCACTGCACGGCGGGACGACCGAACTTGTCGTACTTGCCGTCCTTCTTCTCCAGGTCCTTGAAGTAACGCTCACCGAACTGGACAACATAGTTGCCGTCCTTCTCAGCGTTGATGGTGTCGGACTTGGCAGTGCTGGTCACGACCTCAGCCTTGGAGGGCTTGGTCACGATCTCAACGCCGCCCACGGTGATGGAAGAACCAGCGTCAGCGTACTTGACCATGTCAGCCTGCAGGGTGTTGAAGGCATACAGGCAAGCCTCTTCACGGGTCACAGCCTTGGAGCCGTTGAAGTCCTCAACCAGGCCGTCAGCCAGGCCGATGCCGATAGCCAGCTTAGCCACGTTCACGGACCAGTTGGCACCGGTGAAGCCCTCGATGGAGCCGTCATAGCCCAGAGCGCCCAGCAGCATCTTCATGAAGGCATAGCCGTTCAGGGTGCCGGAGGGACGGAAGGTGCCATCACTATAGCCGTTGATGATGTTCTGCTGAGAGCAGTAAGCGATGTAGCCAGCGAAGGTGCTGCCAGCGGGGACATCCTTAAAGGGAGCCACGGAGGTGGGCAGAGCGCCAGCGGTGGTGGGACCCAGGATCATGTTGCAGATGATCTTGGCAGCCGCGCCACGGGTCAGGGTGTTGGCGGGACGGAAGTCGCCCTCGGCATAGCCGTCGACGACCTTGATGGTGGACATCACGTTAACAGCGTCAGAATAGGTGATCTTGCTGTTGTCGGTGAAGTCCTTGGCGCCGGCGCTGATGGTGACCAGAGACATGGTCATAACCAGAGCCAGAGCCAGAGAAAGGAACTTCTTCATGGGGTTTTCCTCCTTTTGAATTTACCGTCGGAACTTCGGATCGTTCTTCGGAACCAGCCGCTGCATGCTGACCGCTTCGGCCGGATCCTCCGGCTCACCTTGCTTCCGCCGGCATTGAAGTTGAACATTCAAGGGAACCCCGTCTTCACGGCACACATACCGTGGCTAGCCGGTCCTGTATCTGCGCCGGGCTGCCGGAGTGATCTCTCGTTTGTTCATGATGCATGATAGCAAATCCAAATTTGAATTGCAAGGGGTCCGGCGGTTTTGTAACACAGCCGTAACAAAACTCCCCCGGGGGGCATGGCAGCCCCGTCAAATCGTCCTTTGTGTGGGAAAAAGTCCGTTTTTCACCAGAAAAACGGACTTTTCGCCTACTCAAGCGGTACGCAGAGTCACGCCGGACAGGCAGAACCAGCCGCGTGCATCCCGGCAGGCGCCGGTGAGCGTATCCCGCAGTTTCCAGCCTGTATGGCGGGTATAGAGGGGCGCCAGAGCGGCGTCATCCAGCAGCAGCACCTCCGCGTCATGGAGGCAGCCCATCCGGGCCGTGCCGTCATCAGCCTTGGCAATGATGGAAAGCAGCGTATCGTAGGCGCTGTTGGCGTAGCCCACCACATTGCTGCCCTGGTCAGAGGTCCACTGCTTCAAAAAGCACTCGGCATCGTTGCCCACGGCTTTCAGGTCCAGTCCCGCCAGGGTATAGTCTCCGCTGCGCAGGGCCGCCCGCAGCTCCGTGCCGCTCACCGCCACAGGTGTGACGTGCACCCGCAGCACCTCGCTCCACTGCCGCGCCAGCTCCTGGGCCACGGCGGTGTTTTCCGGCGTGTCCACATAGAGATATTCCAGCTGTCCCAGATAGCTGCCGCTGTCATACCCGGCCTGCTCCAGCACCTGACGGGCCTGGGCACACCGCTCGGCATAGGCGTCGGGATCGTTGTCCAGCAGCACCGCATCTGTGCGGAAATCCGCCTCCCCCTCGCCGGGGACGCCGGGCGGCACCAGTCCCTCTGCGGGCCGGGCGGTAATGCCCGCCGCCTCCGCCGCAGCGTTGCGGTCAATGGCCATCACCATGGCCTGACGCACCTGCTGATCGGCAAAGACGCTCTGGTTGCAGTTGAACAGCACCGTGTAGGTGCCCAGCTCCGTCAGCGGCGTCACCTCCGCCTGGCGCTCGATCTCTTCATCCGTCAGCGGCCACACCAGATCCACGGTCTTATTATCATAGAGGGCCGCAGCCTCCTCCGCCGTGTCCGCAAAATAGAAATTCAGCTCCCCGGGACCGGTGATACTGCCGTAATAGCGGTCATTGGCCGTCAGGGAAAAGCGGTCCTCCTCCATACGGCCAGTCACATAGGGGCCGTTGGTCACCAGCGCAGACGGGTCCGACCACCAGCGCTCCGTGCCCGCCTGGCCGGTTTCTTCCTCCGCGGCCCGGTTCCGCTCCACTGCCGCGTCCCGCAGCGTGGTCACCACATCTTCCCGCAGGGGCAGCGTGGCCGGAGAGGTGCACACCTCTGTCAAAAACCAGTCGTAATTGCCGCCCAGCACCACTTCCAGCGTGTTGTCGCTGGGGGCGCTGACCTGCAGCAGCGACGTGTCACCCGTCTCGCGCACCTGGTCGTATCCCTCCACTACCGACAAAACGGAGGCATACGCTGAGCCGCTGGCGGGATCCGCCAGACGCCGCCAGGCATATACAAAGTCATTGGCCGTCACAGACTGACCGTCCGACCATTTGGCACTGCGCAGGCGGAACGTCCAGGTGACCGTTCCGTCGGCGTTGTGCTCCTGAGAATAGCTTTTCGCCATGCCGCCGGTGACCGCGGTACCGCCGGAGGTGTCCAGCGTCACCCGCATGAGATTTTCATACAGGTGCATCAGGATGGTCTGGTCTCCCTCCTGCGTGGCATAAATGGGGTCCAGTGTCTCCACGTCCGCCCCCACGCATACAGACAGCGCCGGGTTCGCCTCCCCCTGCGCACAGCCGGACAGCAGGCCCATGCACAGCGTCAGCGCCAGCACCGCGGCGCTCCATCGCTTCCAACATCTCATGGATTTTCTCCTTAATATAAATATGTGTATAAACATGAAAGAACCGGGCACCGCAGCGGCACCAGGTTTACGTAATGAAATGATTATAAAGATTTTTTGCCTGCTTGTAAAGCTTCCCAGGAAAAAAAGTAACAAAAAATTACAAAATTAAGGGTTTATTCACAAACTGCTCCATGGTATACTGAATATATTCACCCGGCCGCAGCCGGGAACACCATCCTTTTTGATCGGGAGGATCTCCATGTCCAACGGATTTTTCAGCGGCTCCAATCCCCTCTTCCGCCTGACGGGGCGGTTTTTGGATCTGGTGGTCCTCAGCTTCTTCTTCCTGCTGGCCTCGCTGCCGGTGGTGACCCTGGGGCCTGCCGCCGCCGCCCTTTACTATACCTCCGTCAAGTGCCTGCGCCGGGGAGAGGGCAGTCCCTACCGCAGCTTTTGGGCGTCCTTCCGTCAAAATCTGCGGCCGGGCATCGGCGCTACGGTGATCCTGCTTCTCGCGGCTCTGGCTCTGGACGCGCTGTTCGTCTTTTTGACCATGGCCGCCGCCACCGGCTCCGCCGCCTGGACGGTGGCCCGGTGGGCCTTTCTGGTGTTTTTGCTGCTGCCTGCGGCCATGTACGCGCTGGTCTTTCCTCTGCTCTCCCGCTTCACCTGTACCACCGGCAGTCTGCTGGCAAATGCCCTGCGTCTGACGGTGCGTCATCTTCCGGCAGCGGTGGGTGCGGGCATCATCCAGACCGCACTGTTGGTGCTGACGCTCAAGACCTGGTTTTACGGTTCCGTGCTGCTGACGCCTGCCCTGGGTGCCTTGGCGGTGTCCTTTTTGCTGGAGCCGGTGCTGCGCCGCTACGCGCCCCAGGCCGCCGAGGGGGAGGACGTTCCCTGGTATCTGCGATAAAACAGAATCCGCCGGAGGCAAAGGCCTCCGGCGGATTCCTTATATAAATACACACACGATCAACACGCTTATTTCCGCAGCTCCGGCAGACTGGCCGCCGCCACGGACTGACCCACCCGGCGGAACTTCTCGTCGGGCAGCGCCAGGTGCACCTGCCGCTCCACCTCCGGGTACTCGTCGGAGAGGACCTTGCGGCAGGTATCCAGCAGCAGATCGCCGCCCTTGCCGCTCATGACCCGGCCCAGCAGCAGCACATGGCGGTAGCCGTACAGGTGATGGTACAGTGCCAGGGTATGGGCCAGGTACACCCCGATGCTCTCGTAGATGCCGGCGGCGCGGGGGTCATCCTGCTCCATGAGGCCCTGGACCACCTTCAGCTTCTCCGCCGGAGAGAGGCCCTCGTCCAGGTCGATGCCTGCGGCAGGCGCCAGCTTGATGACGGAGTCCTGGGAGAAGTACTTCACACCGCAGCCGATGTCGCCGCTCCACTCGTCCACCATGGCGGCGGGGGCGGCGTCCACAGGCACGAACGCCAGCTCGTTGAGCCAGCCGGTGACCTTGCCCTCTTCATCCACATAGCCCACAGCCTCACTGGTGCCCATGGCGATCCCCAGCACGTTGTTGTCCTCCAGGCTCATGGCGCCGGCCAGGGCGGACACGTCGCCGTCGTTGACCACGGCGTAGGGCACATCCCCGAAGGTATCGGTGATGGCCCGGATATAGATGTCCTTGACCTTGGCGTCATACTGCTCCTTGGGCACCTTCAGGAACAAGGAGGCGCTCATGGTGCGGTTATCGATATAAATACCGGCGGAGCTGACGCCCACGGCGTCCACCCGGGGCATGTGGGCCGCGGCGGACTTGAGGGCGGAGACGATGCCCTCATAGTGGTAGTCCGGGTCGGAATTGATCTTGGGGAACCAGACCACCTCTTCGCTGTACACGCTCTCTCCGTCGATGACGGCGGACACCTTCCGGTCGGAGCCGCCGGCGTCAAAGCCGATGCGGCAGCCGTCCAGGTGGCGGCCGATGGCCTGGGAGACGCTCTTCTCCTCCGGCACCGCGTCCACCCGCACCACCTCAAAGGGATGCTCATACACATTGCCCATGTAGTCAAAGTCAAAGGCACGGGAGCCGGAGGCGGAATAATGCTCCTGCATGGCACGGCACACGGCCTCATTGCCGGCCAGATACACCCGGAAACCGCCTTTCATCCAAAGCAGGGTCTTGATGATCCGGTCGATATAGTAAATATCCGCCTCGCGCAGTTCCTCCGTTCCATGGACGCGGGTGCGGTACACGGCCATCTGGCCGCCGCTGCGCTCCACCGCCACGTCAAAGGGCTCCTGGGCATCGCGCAAAAACGCCTCGTAAAAGCGGCCCAGAGGAATGAATGCCGGGTCCAGAGGGGGAAGATGCTTGACGGTCACGTCAATGCCAAGATGCTTCATGACAAAGATCCTCCTTATATTGATAATGGATGCGGAACCAGCCGCACGGCGGCCGGAAATATCTGGATTCAAATCTAGGCTAACAGTTTTTTTCATTTTGTCAAGTATTTGAAAAAATTTTTCCTCTTTTTCTTGACGGGTTGCACAAAAGGAAATATGATGGAATCATCAAAAGAAAGGAAGGTGCCCAAGTATGAAGGACACAGCAAGATTGCAGGCCTACCGGGACTGGGTGCAGCAGCAGCTGCAGATCTGCACGGAATTCTGGCTGAAAAACGGAATGGATCACAAATACGGCGGCGTGTATACCTGCCTGGACCGCAAAGGCGAGATCTACTCCACGGATAAGAGCGTGTGGATGCAGGGCCGCTGCGGCTGGATCTTCGCCTACCTTTGCCACATGTACGGCAGCCGTCCGGAGTGGCTGGATGCCTCCAAGAGCTGCCTGGACTTTTTGGAGGACCACTGCATCAACCATGAAGCCGGCGGCCGCATGTACTTTACCGTCACGGAGGACGGCCGTCCCCTGCGCCAGCGCCGGTACTACTTCTCCGAGGCCTTTTACGCCATTGCCAACGGCGAGTACTACGGCGTGACCGGCGAGCGGGAGCATCTGGACCGGGCCCGCCGGGCCTACGACCTGTACTGGGATCTTGCCCACGGCATGCCCGACCCTGTGGGCATGGGCCCCAAGACCATCCCGGAGACCCGCACGGGCCGCGCCTTCGGCATCCCCATGATCATCCTCAACGTCACCAGCGTGCTGCTGCGGGTGGACCCGGAGCGCAAGGCCCTCTATGAGGAGCGGGCCGCCCAGTGCGTGGACGAGATCTTCAAGTACCATGTCAAGCCCGAGCTCAAGTGCGTGCTGGAGAACGTGGCCGAGGACGGCACCCCCCGTCTCTACTACACCGAGGGCCGCACAGTCAACCCCGGACACGACATCGAGGGCGTTTGGTTCCTGCTGGAGCACGCCAAGCGCACCGGGGACAAGGAGCTGGTGGAAAAGGCCGCCCAGATCTTCGACTGGGCCATTGAGGCCGGCTGGGACACCGAGTACGGCGGACTGCTCTACTTTACCGACTGCCTGAAAAAGCCCCCCGAGGCCTACGAGCACGACATGAAGCTCTGGTGGCCCCACAACGAGATCATGATCTCCTCCCTCATGCTCTACCGGGATACCGGCCGGGAAAAATACCTGGACTGGTTCGACAAGACCCTGGAATACTGCAAGGCCCACTTTGCCGACCCCGAATATGGCGAGTGGTACGGCTACCTGCGGCGGGACGGCCTGCCCACCCAGCCCTCCACCAAGGGCTCCACGTTCAAGGGTCCCTTCCACCTGCCCCGGGCGCTCATCATGTGCGACGCCATGCTGGGACAGCTGCTGGAAAGCTGACCGTCCGACGCTGAAACGAGGCAGTCTATGCCAGAAGAAAGCGTATTCAACCGGATCACCCGGGAATATTACCAGCTGACCTCCTCAGAAAAAAAGCTGGCCAACTTCGTGGTGGCCAACGGCCAGCGCACCCAGAGCATGTCCATCTCCGAGCTGGCCGCCGCCTGCGGCGTGGCCGAGGCCACCATCTCCCGCTTCTGCCGGCGGATGGGATACCAGGGATACAGCGCCTTCCGCCTGTCCATCGCCGCCTCCACTGCCGCCCGGCCTGACTCCAGCCCCCTCTCCGGCGAGATCCAGCCGGACGACAGCGTGCCCATTTTGTGCAGCAAGCTGGCCGGTGCGGAGATCGACGCCATCCGGGAGACCCAGGCCCTCATCCGCACGGAGAGCATCCAGGCGGCAGCAGACCTGCTGCTGGCGGCGGACAAGGTATTGTGCATGGGCCAGGGCGGGTCCATGCTGCTGGCCCAGGAGGCCGCTCACCTGTTCACCACCACCTTCCCCTCCTTTTTCCCCGTGCCGGACTCCCACATGCAGGTGATCTCCGCGGTGAGCCTGGATGAAAAGGACGCCATTTTGTTCTTTTCCTACTCCGGCGCCACCAAGGAGCTCATTGACGTGCTGCGCATCGCCAAGGCCAGAGGCACCAAGATCGTGCTGGTGACCCGCTATCCCGGCTCTCCCGGTGCGGCCTTCGCGGACGTGGTGCTCCAGTGCGGGTCCACGGAAGGCCCCCTGCAGCTGGGCTCCATCGCCGCCCGCATCGCCCAGCTCTACCTGATCGATGTGCTGTTTTCCGAAATGTGCCGCCGGGATCTGGATCACTGCCGGCAGCACCGGGAACTGGTGGCCGATGCACTGTCGGAAAAACATGTATGACACCCAGAAACAGGAAGAAAGCCACAATTATTTTCAAAATTTTTTCATATAATGACAGTTTTGAAAATTTTTTCAGGTATCGCTTGACAACCCCTGCGTACAATTGTACAATTTGCACATAGCCAAGTTTGGCACTTCCTGCATTTTTCATCAATTTTTAGGAGGCACAGACATATGAAGAAGATGAAAAGATTTCTTGCTCTGGCCCTGACCATGACCATGGTCCTGGCCCTGGCCGCCTGCGGCCAGAAAGAGGAGACCCCCTCTTCCGAGGAGGGCACTGCCGAGGGCGTCACCGAGATCACCTGGTGGGCCTTCCCCACGTTCGGTGTGGACTCCGGCTACGAGCAGCAGCTGGCGGATGCCTTCATGGCCGCCAACAGCGACGTGAAGGTCAATGTGGAGATCATTGACTTCACCTCCGGCGCCGACGCCCTGACCTCTGCCATCACCGCCGGCACCGCTCCCGACGTGCTGTTCGACGCCCCGGGCCGCATCATCGAGTACGGCAACGCCGGCAACCTGGTTCCCCTGGACGACATGATCGAGTCCCTCAAGAGCGACATCGCCAGCGAGAGCCTGCTGGAGACCTGCGTGGGCGCCGACGGCTCCTACTACATGTATCCCATCTCCTCCTCCCCCTTCTACATGGGCCTGAACAAGGAGGCTCTGGAAGAGGCCAACGCATTGCAGTATGTGAACCTGGAGGGTGACCGCACCTGGACCACCGAGAACTTCGTGAAGATGTGCGAGGCTCTGCGTGATGCCGGCGTTACCACCGTTCCCGGCATCGTGTACTGCGGCGGCCAGGGCGGCGACCAGGGCACCCGCGCTCTGGTGAACAACCTCTACTCCTCCTCCATCGTGGGCGAGGACGGCAAGTGGAACGTGGACGCCAACGGCGTCAAGGCTCTGGAGCTGCTCAAGAGCATGTATGACAGCAAGGCTCTGGACGCCGGCTTCTCCATGGCCGCCGCCGACGAGCTGCAGCAGTTCCAGCAGGAGACCTGCGCCATGACCTTCTGCTGGGGCACCTCCAA
>PPYE01740506.1_pt1 | contig 15931 bp, 19 predicted proteins | sample 1559881 | NCBI WGS metagenome assembly PPYE01 (sample SAMN08240022, study PRJNA423297) | Human gut metagenome, whole genome shotgun sequencing project. | reverse complement strand
GGTAAGAACTTAGTAGCTCTCAAGACTAAAGGATCATATTGTGTACCATCGTCTTTTTTTAGAACATGCAAAAATTGCAGAATAGTTGAAAGTCTCTGCTGACCATCAATTACATCCCATTTACCGTTTGTCTTTTGTGAGACAAAAATAGGGGGAATAGGGATGCCCAATAAGATGGATTCGATGAGTTTTGTTTTTTGCTCCTCATCCCACCGAAAGAACCGTTGAAACTCAGGATGAACATCAATTTCACCATCTTTGTAGAGATTCATTACCTCGCCAATAGACATCGGATATGAGTCCACAATCATATCTTTTCTTTTTTCTGCAATTTCTTCTTTTAGGCTCATTTCTCTGCCTCTTTCCTTTTATTTTCTCGGCCCTAAAAACTTATCACCATTCAAATGTATCATATGATCGGGCATATCTGCGATCCAAACTTCTGTTTCCCAAGCAAGTGTCTCAGAAAACTTCTTGAATGTCTTAAAATCCAGAAAAGCCGTAACATAGATCTTCCCCGCAGTTACGCCGGTGGTCATTTCTTCAATCTCTTTAATGCGCTTCGGCTCCATCGGACCAACGGATGTTACCGACTCTATAAAATACAGCCAATCCTTCTCCTCAGAGTAGAGCACCACATCTGGCATCTTATCATGTAATGTAATAGTAAATCCCAGTTCACGAAGCTTATCCTCGTTCTTCACCAAATCTTTTTCAATGGTATCGCCAACATAGAGGCATTCAGAATTTGGAGCAAAGCGTGGTGCAAATTCTTCGATAATCGCCTTTTGAAGTTGATTATGATCTCCCGGAGAAAAAGTAAAATCTTTACCATTGATCTTAACTGGCATTTTACGCCTGATACGCTTAGAAGCATATAACTGAACAAGCGTTTCGTGATTATTCTGAAAAGAAGCGAGTTTGCTTTCCCACCAATCTGTACCAAAACTCTGCACCAGCTTCAGCATTTCGTCTGTCAACCGATAGCGGTAGTTTGGGCTGTTGGTAGCCTTACCGTTATCTTCGATGAACGCTGCATTTCTGAAATGATGCATAGCCTGCTTGCGGAAGGTTTCACGGCTATTTTCCGCATAGGTGGTCCCATAATTATTATTGGCAAATGCGATTACATCATGAATACGAATCCATCCATTACTCGCATCTATCCACGCAGTGTCCTCAACCAGACCAGCCATGGCCAGCAAGACACAACAGCACATGGCATTTTGCTGCTTTGCCGGAACCTGTAAGGCATTTAAGATTTCCTTTGCTTCATCAATTTTACTCATACATAACTCCTCAAAATGCTGTCACAAACCGGTTCTGACATATCGTGTGCAACAATTAATTCTTTTCCCATGGCCTCAATAATCTCCATGGATGGAATCGGCATAGAGTTCACCTCTGTGGAATTAACCTGTGTCGAGCCGTTTAAAATCCTATAATAGCAGTCATACAATGTGGAGTTGAACAGCACATAAAGACCGTACACAACGCACTCCGAAAGATCGCGCATCCCATCAATAAAATTTATCTTGTTTTGTGTGCTGATCTGGGAATATTCAGGATATTTTTTTGCCAAGTAAACACCACATTGAAGCCGCCTATGTTCTTCTTTTGCTGTAAACCGTTTGACAAAAAGATAATTTTTATTTGGCTGTAATAGTCCCTGCTGCTCAGTAACTAGGTATTCATGTTCCTTCCCAACCGGAAAAACCACTTTGCCATTTTGTATGTGCTGAGAATAGAACAATGGAACCGCCTGTTCTTCAGCTGCATCTCTCAGTGCTTCTCTGTTTCGGAAATCAACTGTAAGTCCGGTTTTCATTTTTAGACCAATGCTTGGCAAGGTGTTTTCCCACTTGTTCAAACTATTAAGTGTTTCTACTTCCTCAGCATTTGTTACCAAATATACATAGGAATCTGGTCCGTTGACAACAGCAGAATATGGGGCCTCAAAAATCGTCTTTTTTGAAAAGTCTGCATTGCTTTGGGTCGTAGTAATTGTGACGCTTTCTGGCTTCGATTTCGTTTTTCGCAACTTGATTATAATCGTTTCCTGTAGTACGCTCTCTTTTTCAAATACTTTATCTCGACTAACAAACAAGTGGATATGCTCTAAAACACCCTCACTCAAAAACTTCTGACGAAATCTCTTGAAATACGCGCCAGAGGTCCAGGAGCGCGGGATAATATAAACCATTTCTCCGCCCTCTTTTAAGTTAAACATGCTCATAGAAGCAAAGAGAAAATAGAGGTTCGGAGCACCATAACAAACATCTGGCATAGCTAAGGCTTCTGGTGCATCCTTTGCTATCTTCATATACGGAGGATTTCCAATTACAAGATCAAATTTGTCAGGCTCCAAATTGGCACCAAGCATCAAATTATAGTCGCTTACTTGGCTTAAAATATAATTATCAGAAACAATTTCGTAGGATATTCTCTTTTGAGATTGACTACATGCGGTCTCCAGATTAGCCCGCAACAACTCCAGTACGTTGGGATCATTCTCATAGCAGACCAATCTAATCTCTTTTATTTCTGAGCAACCTTGTAAGCGTTCCAGCAGTGCAACCGAAAGAATTCCAGAACCAGCACCAGGATCAAGAATGGAGATTGTCTGCTGTTCACCAGAAATTTTAAATAATCCGGCCATAAACACGGCAGTTTCTTTGCTTGTAAAGAACTGGCCATATTTCTTGCGCTGGCTTTTCGGCATGTGGTCAATGTATTCTGTTGTTGCCCTAATGGCAAAGTCAAGCATGCTCATGATTTGTAAACTCCATAATTTCATCAATGCCACAGTCTAAAGCTACACAAATTTTATACAGGCTCTCCATTGATACAAATTCATTTTTTCCCATCTTTGCTAAGACATTAAAGCTAATGCCTGCGGCATCCTTTAGATCCGAGCGTTTCATCTTTTTATCAATAAGGATTTTCCATAACTTATCATAGGATACTGGCATCTTAAATTCTCCAATCATCTTTGGATAAGTTATTATATCACAAACTACACAATACCGCAAGAACTTCTCACGATATAATGAGTTTGCATATGGATGTGTTATGCCACTCCTACTCTGATATACATCGTCGGCTACCTCGTCCTCTCTCTAAAATCAGAGCAAAATAAAAGAAGCCCCACGAAAATGTTCTCTTTTTCAAACATTTCCGTGGGGACTTTCCTTTTTCCTATCTTTATGTTATTGTCACTGCTTCTATCTGTTTTAAAAGTAAAATACACCCTCCCCGGATTTACTCCGAGGAGGGCGTTCTCATGTCAGACTATTTTCTGAAATAATCCTTGATACTCTCAACTACAGCTTTTGCGACGGCAGGCTGATTTGGTGCGTTCAGATGCAGGATTGGGGTCTTGTTGTGGTCATCATAGAACCACTCCTCTTTCTTAGCACGCTCCCAGTTGAGCTGTCTGGAGCTGTTGGTCTGGATGTCATAGCCTGCAGCTTCAAAGTGATCTTTGTATGCAAAGCGGGAACGATCTTCGTCAAAAGTGCGGTTGATATGGTGGCCAAGTCGATCACCAACAAAACCTTCAGCCTTGTATGGGATGATATCACACTCGTTATCCTCCGAAACACTCAGAACATAATCCGCCTTGGCATCTGCAATTGCGGAATAATCAAAGGTTTTCAGTTCCTCTGCTTTATTGAAGTTTGCCTCACGCAGCTCTTTTACAATCTCCTTTGCGAGCTGACAGCCAGTCTCGTTTACTACAAATACTTTTTTGCTTCCCCAAAATGCGTTTGGTGTCATAAAAACTCTTCCTTTCTTTTTACAGATTTGCTTACAGAGTTTGACGGCTTTGCCGCCAAACTCCGGGGGACGGAACACAGAACCGATTTTTATTAGAACTGTAACCGTCCTCATCTTCCTTAAAATATGTAGATAAATTTATTGTAAAGCGGCCTATTCCGCTTCACTGACTATTTTTTATTTGAGATCTGCTTCTGATCCAGCCCCAGATCCTTCCAGGCATTCTCGATTGCGATCTGGATAGTATCGGTATCAATCTTAATTCCATGAGCAGCACATTGTTTTTCAATATACTGCTTGGCTTTCTCAAATTTCTTGATCCCGTTGCCAGCACCGATCAGAATCTCTGCAGCCTGCACACCAGCCAGAGCATAGTTTTTGACGCTTTCCCACTGGGAGTTGGTAAGTTTTGATTTAATAAGTGGGATGACTACACAAGTAACGATGCTACTCAAGAATCCAATAAGAGTCACTACCACGTCTGTGACGTCGATACTCATTAAAATCTGTGCAATAATGTTCATATTTTCCTTCCTTTCGGAGCTGCTGACAACTATTCAGCAAGCATCCAATCCTCTGCCAGCATATCGGCCTGACTTGCCAACCAGCCCATCTGCACTCCAGATGTTCCAATGAAAGCAAAGGCACGGTTTCCAATAGCACTGTGATCTGCATTGACAACCTCACCGTTTGATCTTGTATAGCTGATTGAAGAAGCCAACTCCACATACTGTCCTTTGCCGTTCCAGCCTTTGCGGGAAATCTTATGTCCTGCTTTGGCTGCTTCGATAGCTTCTCCGAAGCTCATACCTTCAGCTGCTTTGTGGTAAACTGCTTCAAACACCTCTTTTGGAGACCAGCTGACATATCCGTCTGGATAAATCACCAGATAACCGTTCTGCTCTGGATTTCCTCTGCGAACCTCTTTTGGATATTTAACCGATTCCCAGTATTCGCCTCGGGTGCTTTCCTCTGCATCGATGACTTTTGTTCCAATGTACTTTTCCATGACAATACCCCTTTCTTTTTTCAAAATCACAGACGTCTGTGATTTTTACCATGTACCTACTGAACCGCTGAAGCCTTTTTTCTTGAGGTCGTCAGCGGTTTTCTGTGCTTCTGCCTGTGTTGCAAACTTACCGACACAGACAACGCTTGCACCACCGCTTCCAGATAAAAAGCAAAAGTAGCCTTTTTTACTAATCTTTTCCTTCAGCGTGTTTGCTTGCGCTGTGCTTGGAAAGCTTCCACATCGGACAGTATAAGGCAAATTATCTTTTTGAGAATTTGCTTCCTTCATCCCTGCAAGGATAGCCGGATAATCCTTATAAGAAAGATTGCGGTCAATATTTCCCGGGATACCATCCACTCTCCCTGTGCTGGTGTATTGCCATATTCCATGCGCATGCTTGGAGGTGCAGGCACTGGCATATTGTGCGATCCATTTGTCATAGGCAGTAAGCTGGCTCGGATAAAGGTAGGTGTCCAGAAAATCTTTGGAACAGTAGAGCATTGCATAGTATCCTGCCGCCTCGATTTCATCCAGAAAAGCCTTGCAGATATCGGTGTTGACCTGCTTGCTGCCTCCAGTGTAGATGCTCTCGTACTCGATATCAAAGGCAATCGGGTAGCTGAGCTTGTACGCTTTGACCGCCTCGATGACCTCTTTAGCTGCCCGTCTGGCTGCCTCTGCTGTGGTGGCGTAGCTGTACAGATACACTCCCACATCCAGACCCGCTGCCAACGCGCCGCTGATATGTTTCTTAAAATGAACATCCTCTTTGAGTGCGCCATTGTTGTAGCACCAGCCAACACGTACAATCGCAAAACCAACGCCAGATGCCTTGACTTTTTGCCAATCCACATTGTTTTGTGCATAAGAAACATCAATTCCGTTTTTTGTCAAAATTCCACATCCTTTTCTTTATCAATTTTGGGAGCTTGAAGCGCTTCAAGCTCGGAGTGATGGGACACTTTGCCCATGTTTCGCACAGGCTAAAACCATCACCACTAGTCCAACAGAGCGTCGATTCCCTGTTTTGTCAGGAACTCCTTCTGTTTGTGTTTGATGTTAGTCGCATACTCGAGCGCTGCGTGCATATCACCGTTACAATGTGCATCCGGAATACGCTGCACCGCTTTTGCAGTTGCTTCCCCAAGTGCAATCGATGCACTGGTGCTCTGGACCAACAAAACAATCAGATCTTTCTGTGATTTATCCTGTTCCTCATGGTCACGCTCCCTCTTGGAAATCCTCCCTTCCAAACGCCAGACGATCAGTCCCATGATTGCGCTTGGAATCCCCATTGCGGCCACAAATCCCGCCAGCAGCTGCCAGATGTTTACTTCCATCATTGGTTTCACCTCCTCCCCTGCTTTAAATTTCCAATTTTCATCCCTATTTTTCTGAAATTTCCCATACTCCCTTCTTCTCAAATGTGCTATACTGGAAAAAAGGGGGTTAGACAATGAACTACATCAAAAACGTACTAAAGCGTATTTCTATTATTCTGCTGGTTGCCTCAATTCTCTTGACCATTTATCTTGTTATCTGCCCTGTCCGCACACTAGGCGAGGTATTGGAAAAGAAAGAAATTGATATTTTCACCGATTCTTATGAGAGGAAAGATTATGAAACAATCTGTATTTTCCCAATCTCCTGGTCAGGATTGAAAAACGACGTTCTTGGTATCAAAGAGAAATCCCCGTCGGAAAATAATTTCTATTTCTCATCCCCTGATGATAAGGATGAACTTTGTAAACTGCTGTCTTCCTTAAAAGTTCGCAAAAAACTGGGCGGATATCAAAGCCATCCCGACGAGGACAGTTATGAATACTGGATTCACTTTTTCTGGAATCAAAACCTCGACATTATGTTATGTCAGAAAGAACTCTGTTTTGAAACAAGTCCCGCTATTCGATACGGCTCATCAAAATTTAACGCCTATTATATCGTCAACTGCCCTGAAAATGAGGAACTCCTTGATGAACTTCTGGACTTTCTCACAGAAAAGGTTCCAAAGCTAGCATAAAAACAGCTCCCAATAGATGAGGGAGCTGTTTTTTTATTGATTAACTATTTCAACAAAATTCTTTTATCCTAATGATACCCAACCTCCGTTTTTAAGACGGAAAGCAATAACTTCCCCTGCTGTACTTATAAAACGAAATCCATCCCTAACATAATCGATAAAAGGCAGATTCAGACGCACTTGGTCAAACTCTGGATTTTTTTCCATAATGCCTCTTACATTATTTAAGAAAAAAGCACCTGTTTTTAAGCTGTTTTCTAAAGTTTCTTTTTCCTTTGGTGCTAAACTAAGGACCAAACCTGCAATTGAATTCGCAATCTGCACAGGAGTTGGCAGAGTAAAAATCAATCCCAGAATCATATTGCATGTACTTAAAGTATTTATCAATCCTCCTTCATCAATCTCTTCTGATACGTATTGAAACATATCAAATTGGGCATGGAAAGTTTTTTCCAGTTGTTCTCTAGTCAATGTAATCTCTTCAATATATTCCTTAATTGCACCTCCTGTATCTGGATTCGGCTTTGCATTCGGATTGCCGATCACAAAGATTTCATGTGTCTCATTGTTGTCGTAGCTGATTTCCGGACAGGATTTATCTCCGTTGACAAGCAATCCAATCTGAGCCACTGCATCTTTAGTAAAGCTCAGAGTAAGCTGAGCCCTGCCACCGGTATGTGCCGAAAGGTTCATTCTAGTTTCTGCCAACATGGTACTGTAAGCGCCCGTCTGATCCTGAAATGCTGCTGGAACCTGTACTAGGAGATTGTTTGCATCTGCAGAACCGATATTGTTAATGGTAAATTCCAGTGTACGTTCTGTATTCAGCGGAAAATAGTTGTCACCGTCATCATTTACCATCGGATGGATGTCCTCCACAGAAAAAGCAACTAGCTCAGCCTGATTGGTATATACAAAGCTTCTGGACAGAACATTGTTGTCGTAGGTGCTTTCTTCGAAGATTTTCGATTTATTTGCTTCCAGTGTCATAACCCAGTTTCCAGCCTCTACTGGAGGAAAGCTGAACTGTAGCAACTGATAATGTCCTGCCGGAATATTGGTAATCGTTGTGGTTCCCTGTTCAACCAATGAGCTGCCCTGTGGATTAAAATAGATCGTTACTGGAACCTGCGCAATATCAGTGTCAGAAAAGTTTGCTACTTGGAAACTATAAACCATTCCAAACTCCGCTGGTAAAATGTTTCCTTTTACAGATACACATTCAATGTCGATAATCCCGACATCGATATTACCAGTTGCAGAAAAAGCAGCTCTTGCCTTTCGTTCTTTCACCTGTTCTTCGCTGATTTTGCCGCACTCCACTACTTCAAAGCCTTCAGGATGTGTAATGTCGCTGCCAAGTGGCTTTTCATCAAAAATGGTCAGGAATGCTTCGCGCACCGCTGTGCACTTTGGGTCAAATGTTAATTTCTGTTTGTACATTTTATCTTCCTTTCTCTTACAATTTCTCTTGCTTCTATTCTTGTTGTCACACCCTTAAATCAATTACATCTTCAATACCTCCTTTCACTTATACCCTATTTGGGGTCAAAAGTTGCATGCAAACGTGCAACTTTCCCTCTATTCCGCGATACTTTTTGCTGCTTGTTCGAGTTTCTGGATAAATTGTTCCAGCAAGTCATTGTTTCCCGCATTAATCGTAATCAGAGTCAATGTTCTCCAAAACTCTGTTTCCAGTATAGTTTTTGTATATCCTTCCCGGCTGATAATCTGCCGGAGAATCTGCTGTTTTTGCTCTCTGTCACTTGTATCAGAACGAAGATGAATCATGCTGGCAAAATCATCCACATAATTGGAATCCAAAAACGCAATCTCTTTTAATGCATCAACAATCTTGCTTTCGTGTTCACCTTCCTGACGGTCAAGCATGCTAAGCAGCTGACGCACAATTGTTTCCTGATCCTCTGGAGAAAATGATTTAATCTGTTCACACTCTTCAGAAACATCTTCCCCGTTATTAAGCTTCAAGACAAGATTGGAAAAGGTAATCATGTACGAAAAATCTGTATCCACAAAAAATTCCTCCTTATGGTACAATCTGCGTTGATAGGTCTTTTAAATACAAAATTGCTGGCTGCCATTTTGATGGCGAAACAACATTTCCCGACTCAAAAACATTTCTCCAATCGTGTTCCGGAAGAGAATCAAACGCATAGATGTCCGTCAATATCTTTTGGGAAATACTGAGAAGTACAAGTTCTTTGGCAGCTGGAACTTTTACGAATGATTCTGGGGCTGATTTTCCTCTTCGAGTATATTCTGCATCAATAGCAGTTTTTAGCTGAAGATATTCGGTTGCTTTAATTGGATTGCCAACTGCAATATTTTCTCCGAGATGTGCAATCAATTCCGCCTGATCCTGAGCAGTACATGCTGTATTACACTTTCCCTGACAGGTATTGACACAGCTTCCGGTACAGGTGCCGGTACAACTGCTGCAGCTTCCCGTGCAGGTTCCAGTACAACCACCTGAGCAAGATCCGCTGCAACCTGAGCATCCCCCTTCACAAGTTCCACTACAACTCGTTCCACATCCTCCGGTACAATCATAACGACAGTTTCTAGAACAGTTTTGCGTGCAATATGTCGTACAAGCCATCGTTACTCTACCTCCTCCGCATAAACTCCGGCGATTGCTGTCCACTCGCTGCCGTTCCAGAACTTTGTCAATCCATTTGGCTGGATCCACAACAGGTTATTTTTTTCCGGCTGAGTGTCACTGACAACAAAACCTCCGCCACTTCCTCCACCTGTGTTCAAACTGGTATAAATCGGGCCGCTTCCCTCTTTTGCCTGTTCTAATGTCAGTTGGACACTGAACGGAGAGGACGGCTTTTGCCCTGCTTTGATAAACCAGTTGACGTTTCCACCATCGTTTTTTATGTATCCGCCTGCATATCCGATTTCAGAAAACGCCGAGAGCAGAGTATCGCTTCCCGGATTGATGGTAAGGTAAGAGGTTGCTGTGATTTTTTCATGTGTGATCGGATGAGAGAACATCCCATCCTCACCTTCCACAGCACTCCAACCTTCTGCATCGATTGACAGGGGAATAATTTCCTTTAAATGAGCAGACGCCATCTGTGCCGCTGTTTCTGCGGATTTTGCTGCCGATTCCGCACTTTTTGCAGCAGCATCTTTGGCACTTTGGGCGTCTGTTTTCGCCTGCTCTGCCGCCTGTTGGGATAATGCCGCATTCTGAGCTGAGGTACTTGCTTCTGATGCTTTTTGAGTGGCTGTGCCTGCCGCAGTTTGTGCAGTTTCTGCGCTGGAAGAAGCAGTCTGAGCACTTTGTACTGCCTGATTTTTCCACTGTTCAACCTGTTTAGCTTGAGTATTTACCGTTTCCACCGCACTGGTCGCTGTTTTGGCTGCATCCTCCGCTTTGGAAGTCGCTTCCTCCACCCTTCCGGTCATCTCGATTACCTGATTGTACTTTTCTGAGACGCTCTTGGATTCGATTACGACCTGTTGCTGGATTTTTTCGGTGTTTTGACGTGCTGACTCCGCACTGGCTGCCGATGCCTGCGCTGCTGTTGCCGCATTTTGTGCATTTGATGCAGCTGCATCAATACTCTGTTTCTGCTTATCCACATACGCGGTAAACTGCGGAATGGTCTGGTTTTCCAGTACATTGATCGTCTGTTCCAGCTTGCTTGAGTGCTCAATCAAGGTATTTGCTGTTTTGGCCGCATCCTCAAGGACAGGAACCATTCCGTCTAAAGAAGCATCTGCTTTTTCCAAAGCACCGGTGATTTTTTCGACTGCCTGGTTAACCTGACTTTCAAACTGTTCCAGTTTATCCGGCGGCGGAACTGGCTGAGTGCCTTTGGGGTCCTTACGAATCTGTACAGGATGTCCGGTCCACTTTGCCACTACGTTGTTTTTGCTGTCGGTGCCAGTAAGGGTAAGGAATGCACGCCCAGGCATTGCGGTAAATTCCCTTGTAATCTCCCAATCGAGCAGGATGTGCTCATCGGTCATTTTCTTTGGCAAAATCCACGCAGCTTCGGTTCCATAGTCCTCCGATACCACTTTGATTTGATAGGACAGAGCCGTCAAATCAACTTCCTCTCTGTTTTTGGGAAGGACAAACTGCACCGGCTCCACATTTTCTTCGCCCTGTGTATAGTAAAACTCTAATTCCGGATAGTGAAGCCAGCCACCTTTTGAATAAATTTTGCGCATGGGTATTCCCCCTTTGCTTTATGCTGCTTTTGGACAGGTTTTGTAAAGATAGATTGCCTTTTTGATACTGTCATATCCAAGCTGCCAGCATGGAGCCTGAAGCGGTACAATCATATCTCCTCCCAGCTTTTCAGCAATCTGGTAATAGATCTTTGCAATATAATCCGCATAGGTTTTGGTATATTCCTCCACAATCTCCTGCCATGCGGTGTTGCTGTCGTTCGGTTTGCCAAACTCGCGGATATACGAACGAAACAGGCTGTCCAGAGCAGAAAGCTTGATGCGGTTTAACTCCATTTCTGCCCCGTCCTCTTCCTTTACCTCAAGATAGGCAATGCTGTTTAATGGCAGCGAAAGGATCTCTTTTCGGATTTCCATGACACTTTTTTCCATCTGTGTTCCCATACATTATTCCTCCGCGCTGTCCCGCAGCTGTTCTACCTTTCGGATAAACTGTGCCAGCAGTTCATTGTCTTTCATATTAATGGCAGCCATCGTCAGGTTTTTCCAGAACACATCCTCCATCATGGTTTTACCGTATGGGGTGCTTCGGGAAAGTACTTTGCGGACAAGTTCCTGTTTTTGGGAGATATCGGTCTGTTTTGCGCTCATTGCCTGCGCAAAATCCTGTACATAATCCGCATCGAGATAGCCGATTGCCAAAACGGCGTCTACATACATCAGTTCTTCTCTGGATGCAATGCGATCCATGAGCTGATGGGTGATACTGTCTTTGTTTTCATCGCTCATCTTTGCAATTTCCTGAAGCTGTTCTGCACACGATTCTCCCTGTTCCAGCTTACTCATTAGATTTGCCAAAGTCAGCATAAAATCAACATCTGTCTTTTTCATATGAAATAACCTCCGTAGAAAATTCAGTTTCATCTTAACGTCATCCTCCAATCAGCTGGTGGCAATATCCGTCATCAAACTTTTGATATGAACGATCACCGGATTCCATTTTGGAGCTGATGCCATATCCCACAGTCCGAAGATTTCTCTCCAGTCGTGTTCCGGAAGTTTGTCAAATTCGTAAACGTCTGTTAAAACCTTCTGCGTGATTTCCAAAGATACCGGTTCTCCCGGGATTGGCTGTTTTATGAATCCGCTCGGGATCTCTTTTCCTCTGCGGCGATACTCGTTATCCATCGCGTTTTTAAGTTCGGTATAATCCATGGCCATGACAATGTGTCCGATGGCGATGTTGTCCCCAAGGTGAGCGATGATTTCTGCTTCACTGTCGGCGGTGCAGGCGTTGTCGCACTGTCCCTGACAGTTTGTCTGACAGCCGCCCGAACAGGTTCCAGTACAGCTTGTACAGGTACCGGTACAAGTGCTGGTGCAGCTTGCTGAACAGCTGTTTTGGCATGTTCCCTGGCAGGAACCGGAACAACCGCTGCAAGAACCAGAACAGCTTCCGGAACATCCGGAACAGCCCCTGCAATTTCCGGAACAGTTCCCTGAACATCCATAGCAGCTGCCAGAACACTCTCCATCACAATCTCCGGAGCATCCACCCGAACAGCTGGAGCAACCACCGACGCAGCTGGTACAAAGGCAGCCATCCGACCTTGCCTGTACTGCACTCATTCGTCCACACTCCTTTCTTTTTATATGACATCCTTTTGAGGGAGAAGTCTTTCAGCCTGTTTTTTTAGTCCTAACTTCTGATAAAGCTTTGTCCAATAGTAGTAATTGGCTGCAACCTGTGCTTTGAGCATTCCGCAGTGATGCTTGGTTTTGCAGTTTGGGGTTCCTGTTGCATCGTACTGCCATGCAATACACGTTGGACACAGAGGTAAAAGCGAACAGTTGCGGCATTCCTGGTCGGCGCTCGACCAGGTTGTAACATCGCAGAGATCTTTGTACCATTTGACGGTTGCCTTATCCTGATAAAATCCCTGTGTAAGCTCCCCGATCGGACGTTCCGGCTGATTGCTCAGACTGTGCTTCATATACCGCAAGCATGGATATACCTTTCCGGAAGGGTCAAAAGCAACCATCCTGCCGTTTCCTCCACAATAAGCGGTCGTCTTCTGACGCTCATATTCTTCCGGAGACGGAATCCGTACAAAGCGTTCCTCAAACAGGCTGATGTACAGATCTTTGTAAATTTTATTGTCGATGATCCAGTCGGCCAGCTCAATGAGTTTATCGTAGAAGAGCTGTGGGTGTTCTTCTTTCCACACATCCTCAAACACACAGTTAGCTGGGATGTTGTGATAGCCCAAACGATACAGATGTTGAATCGCTCCTACCAGATGCGGCAGGTTCTCGGGAGCCAGTGTCACTTTGGTGCCTGCCTTTGGATAAATTCTCAGCAGATGCTTTGCAGCTTTTGACACCACATCATAGCTGCCGGAACCGTCATGAAAAACACGGCAGCTGTCGTGCAGCACCTTGTCTCCATCAATACTGATGCCGATGGAGAGGTGCTCATAGTTTTTGCGGATGAATTCCTGCACCTTTGGGGTGTCAAACAAGACACCATTTGTGGAAATCGAAATCATGTAATAATAACCCCATGGGTGCTTGAGCTGGAAAGCTTTTCGCTTAAAGTACTCGACCGTCTTGTCGATGAGCTCAATCTCTAAAAGCGGCTCTCCACCGATGAAGTCCAGAATAATGGCTGGCGCGGTATTATCCACAAATTTCCCTTCAAACAGGCTGTCCACAATCTTCTTTGCAGTTTCCCAGCTCATCCGGCGGTTGGATTTGTGGCACTCATAGCAGTATGTACAAGCCAGATTGCAGGATTCTGTCACGCAGAAGGTGACACTTTTACAGAAGGTATCCTCGTTTTCCGGCACCTTGTCCGGATGAAGCTGCTGATAGAGTTTTGCAAACTCATCGTTATAACTCGGAAAATCATCTCTGGTAAGATACGGATGTTCCTGCATTTAATCTCCCTCCTTATTTTCTCATTTTTCAAAGATTGGCAGCTTTTGTTGCCAATTTCGGGATAATGGAATACATAACTAATTTCTAATCCACCGCCACATTGATATTCTGGGCGATGGAACGCATAACTAATTTTTAGTGCAAACTCAATCCATCGCCTTTAGCCACCATACACGCCTGCGATTGTGAGCCACTCTCCTGACACATTGACACTTAACAGGCGGTTGTCCGGGTTAAACCAGTTAACGTCGGTATCATCCGGTGGAGTTTTGCTGACCACCGTTCCGCCTCCTCCTGTTCCCAGTGAGCTAAAGTGCAATTCTTTTGCCTGTGTATCCACCACCGCAGTCAGGACAGCGTCTTTTACAAAGCTGCTCGGTCGTAATCCCTTGCCGTCTGCGGTCTTTGCAATATAGGCTACACTGTTTAACGTCCAAGTGTCGTTCTTTTCATACGCTTGTGGCACCTGAAAAAAGCAGAGAACCCTTCCGGATATTTCTTCTGGCAAACCGGTAAGGCTAAACACCCCGCCTATCTTCGTACAGTTTAACTCATAGTTTGTTCCCATCCGCAGGCGGGTCAGGCGTTCTTCAGTAAAGTGCAGGTTTGGGTCGGTGAAGTGCCCATTGTGGCTAGCGTCTGAATTGTTGTGGTTTTCCAGATCTTTTAAGGTTGCAGAAACGCCGTCTGATGAAATGTTCAGTTCGATGGCACTGGCGTCAGTAACAGTAATCAGGATGTTCAGTTCCATTGGGTTGGAGGTCCCGTTTATAATGGCAAGCTTTCTCCATCCAGGAGCAGAAGCAAAGACAATCAGGCGATTTTCCTCGTCAAATACGCCGATCTCCCTGACTTCCCAGCCACCAACATCAACCGGGATATTGGTTCTTACCGAAATCATGTTGGGATTGGAAGGGTCCTGCGTAACCGAACATTCCCCGCGCCACACTTCCCGACGAAGTTGGGTGATTTCCCTGTCCGGATGAACATATCCGCCGTCTCCATCTCCAACAGCCATCTGCGTCAGCTTAAGCGGTGTTTTAGAGGCAAGTGCTGCTGCAATCAGTTCATTTCCCACATTGGTGATGACTGAAAAATAATCGGTGTTGTCCTCCTTGACGATCACGCCACTGCTTTGCGGCAAAATCGAACCGCTGTTTTGTGGAAGAAGCGCGCCCGTCAGATTTCCTTCATTCATGTGCTTTCCTCATTCCTTTCTGCTACTGTATAAACAATGTTTGCAACCGATAAGGGAACCAGCTTCGTGCCGACAGGATAGTCCGCTCCAACTACACTCTTTTCCCCAATTCTTCCCTGTAAAACAGCGCTTGGAAAGACGGTTGCCCGCAGCGGTGTGCATTCCGAGCGGATGGTGGTCTCTGCCCTGACATTGATGCCGACACCTGCTGCAGTCAAAGGCGGCAGGATAAAGATATCCTCGTCGGTGTAGTGATAAGGGAACGAAACAGTAAGACTTGCTGGACCGTCCAGATTTTCGTTGTAACTTACCTTATCCACACCCCATATCATTTTGACTGCGGTGATGATATCCTTGTAGGTCGCGTTGGAGGTGTTGGCAAGGATCTTGTATTTAAGGTATTTTCGGTATCGTGCATCGTCGATCACATCAAAATCCAGATTTCCTGCCTGTGCGGCGAGTAACCCTGCATCCGCGCGGGAAAGAACAACGATCTCCCCAATCCGGTCCAGATTGATACCTTCTGCCGTTTCGATGTACAACAGAGTTTCCAACTGACTTCTTGCCTCATCCAGTTCATTCAGTTCTTCCTCAATCGCTTTAAGAATTGCTTCTATTTTAGGTTTTGATCGAAACTGAAAGGGAATCTTCCGGATTAAATCTCTCATGCAAGTTCCACCTCAATCCGTTTTTCCTCCACCAAAATCTTCTGTCGTACATCAGCTGCGATATTTTTATTTTCGCCATATTCCTCCGGCTCCGGTGTTTTGCCGTTGTCGGCGGTCGAAAAGGTTTCGACATCAATATAGCC
>PPYE01233500.1_pt1 | contig 15937 bp, 18 predicted proteins | sample 1559881 | NCBI WGS metagenome assembly PPYE01 (sample SAMN08240022, study PRJNA423297) | Human gut metagenome, whole genome shotgun sequencing project. | reverse complement strand
CGCACCACGCCTTCAGTAGCTGAGCAGGAGGGACAACTGATGGAGATGGAAGCCACGGGAGCACCTCAAAAACACCATCATACACTAAATCAGTAAGTTGGCAGCATTACCCGGCAGGCGATCTGGATTATCGTCACGCTGTTAAATATGTCGCGGTAGGGATACCCGTTACCGGATACCCCCCGCACAGATCCCGGCGTGCGCGATTTACGCACCGGGCTCCTGCCTCGGGTGTCTGGCGGTGAACCGCTCCACAGGCCATGGATGAAGAACCCGAACCCTTGGTAGCCATGCGGCTGCCAGTTTGTTTGCTTTCGTCCAGGTCGTATCATCCTTCTGGCTCCTGCGCCTGAGCGCCCGGCGCCAGAGGTTTGTTACGTGAGTCCTGAACTTCTGCATGGTGGGGAAGTTGCCCGGTACCGAGTGATAGTTCAGGTATCCCTGAACCACTCTCCTGAGCCATTTTCCCTGTTCGGGGATTGAGTAATGCCAGCGCCTTCGCAGACCGTCTTTGATGGCTTTCAGAGTTGCCGTCATCCGATCCCGGCGGGTCTTTCGTATCAGCATGAACCTGCCGTTGCGATCTTTCCCGCTGATGTGCGTGAACCCGAGGAAGTTGAACGTTTCTGGTTTGCCTTTTCCCCTGATGGCACGGTTTTCGGCAGCGAAGCGGCCGAACTCCATCAGACGGGTTTTCTCCGGGTGAACCGTGAGTCCGAACTCCCTCAGTCTGCGCTGCATGGCTATACGGAAGCGCCGGGCATCGTATCGTTTGTCGAACCCGATGACGATGTCATCGGCGTATCTGACCATTACCACATTGCCTGTGGCATAGAGACGTCGCCACTGATGCGCCCACAGATCGAAGACGTAGTGGAGGTATATGTTTGCCAGCAGCGGTGAGATGACCGCACCCTGTGGGGTGCCTTCCTCCGTTGCTCGCCATTGACCCTCCTCCGACGTCCCGGCTGTGAGCCACTTACGTATGAGCCTGATTACCCTCCGGTCGCCGATCCGATGCTCTGTGAACCTGATCAGCCATTCGTGGCTCACCCTGTCGAAGAACTGACTGATGTCGGCATCCCGTACCCAGTTTACGTTAGTGCGTACCAGCCCTGTGGCCAGTGCGTCCAGTGCATCGTGCTGGCTTCGCCCGGGTCTGAACCCGTATGAGAACCCCATAAAGTCGTTTTCATAGACTGCGTTCAGGATTTTCACCAGCGCATACTGGACGATCTTGTCCTCCAGCGAGGCGATGCCGAGCGGGCGTTGTTTTCCATCCGCTTTTGGGATGTAGTGACGCCTGCCGGGCTGCGCCCTGTAGCTGCCCTGATGTAGCCTCCGGTGCAGATCTGTTATGTTGTTCTTCATGTTTCCGGCGTAGTCCATCCACCTGATGCCATCCACTCCGGCGGCCGCTTTCCTGCTCAGGGAGAGGAATGCGGCTTCCAGTGCTTCGACTGTCAGCAGGTGGAACAATGCTGTAAACCGTTCTTTCTTCCGCTGCTTCGCAGCTTCCCGCACGCGTGACAGCCTCTGTGACATGCTTTCCCGGCTCTGTGTCCGGCGCATGTGTGGCTGTTCCGCGTTCCCCTTGGCCCCGCTCCTTCGCTCCACTGACTCCGCTCCTTTCGGGTTGTTCGCCTGCTTCGCCGCTACTATGAGCGAGTCCGACTTCTCCTCTCCGTACATCACCGGCTATGACTCCTCGTCTTCCCGGTGCGGGCCATCTCCGACACTGGCAGATGGTCAGAGGGGAGATCTCCCGGTTCCCGCGTAGAGATCGTATTGACATGCCAGGGTCTCAGACCCCGCCAGGTCCATGTGGCACTCGCAGTATCGCACCCTATGATGTTGCCTTCCGTTAACAGTACAACGTCGGCACCCGGTAATTTAATATACATTTCGTGGCTCAATGGCTGGCCTGTCAACACCCCTGTCAACGCTTCGCCCCATACCTCGCGGTATGCAACGCATGACTCGGGGACCTTGTGGATTGCTGGTCCTTCAATGGTCGGGGACTTTCACCCCTTGATCTCTACCGGTCTCCCGGCGCACACTGTATGCATAACCAGTAAAATTAGAGTATCAGGAGGAAAGATGAAGCTACAGCTTTTCAGCACCGGGAAAGAACACCCGCCACAGGCCCATCCATTGTTTGCCGATCTGGCCAGCTGCGGTTTTCCCAGCCCTGCCGCTGACTATGTCGAGTCCGATCTGGATCTCCATGATTACTGCATACGGCATCCGAGCGCGACGTACTACCTGCGTGCCAGCGGAGACAGCATGGCGGACGGTAGTCTGTACAATGGCGATCTGCTGGTTGTGGACAGTGCTGAAAAGCCGCGGCACGGCGATATCGTTGTCGCCAGCGTACAGGGGGAGTTTACGGTTAAACGGCTTCTGCTGACGCCTCGACTGACGCTGCAGCCCATGAATGCCTCCTGGTCGCCGACTTATCCTGACCCCGATGAGCTGGATATCTTTGGCGTCGTCACGCATATCATCCACCGCCCGAGGGAGATGTACTGATGTTTGCCCTGGCCGATGTGAACAGCTTCTATGCCAGCTGTGAACGTGTTTTCCGACCGGATTTGAAAGGAAAGCCGATAGTCGTCCTGAGCAACAACGACGGGAACGTAATCGCTCGCAGTGCCGAGGCGAAGCGCTGGATCAAAATGGGAACTCCGTGGTTTCAGATAAAAAACGAAAGATACCCGGAAAAAATATATGCGTTTTCAAGTAACTATGAACTTTATGCCTCGATGTCGGCGCGCGTGATGAACAGCCTGGAGGAACTGGCCCCCAGAGTGGAACAGTATTCAATTGATGAGATGTTCCTCGATTTGACCGGCGTGGAGCACTGTATGGAGCTTGAGGACTTCGGCCGGCAGCTGCGTCAGCACGTGTATGACTGTACCCACCTGACCATTGGCGTGGGCGCCGGACCAACGAAGACCCTCGCAAAATCAGCCCAGTGGGCCTCAAAAGAGTGGAAACAGTTTCGTGGCGTACTTGCTCTGACCAGGGGAAATCCGCAGAGAACGCGGAAACTGCTTTCACTGCAGCCGGTTGAAGAAATCTGGGGGGTGGGTAACCGTATTGCACGCAAGCTGAATGTACTGGGCATTAAGACCGCGCTCGATCTCGCCCTGACGAACCCGGCCTTCATCCGCAAAAATTTTTCTGTGGTCCTTGAGCGAACGGTACGTGAACTGAACGGGGAAAGCTGCCTTTCGCTTGAGGAAGCCCCTCCGACGAAACAGCAAATTGTCTGCAGCCGCAGTTTTGGCGTGAAGATCACGGAGTACGAGTCACTCCGTCAGGCTATCTGTCAGCACGCAGAGCGGGCCTCTGAAAAGCTGCGTAAAGAGCACCGGTATTGCCGGCATATTTCCGTTTTCATCAAAACGTCTCCGTTCGCCGTTAAAGAACCTTACTACGGCAACGTGGCTACGGAAAAACTTCTTACACCCACTCAGGACACCAGGGACATCATTGCAGCCGCCACAACGGCTCTGGAGCGTATCTGGAGGGATGGACACCGGTATGCCAAAGCCGGAGTTATGCTGAATGACTTCACCGGCTCCGGCGTTTCGCAGCTGCAGCTGTTCGACGAACGCCCGCCACGCCCTTACAGTGCTGAGCTGATGAAGGTTCTGGACGGGATCAACAACTCAGGGCTGGGTAAAGTATGGTTTGCGGGGCGGGGTATTGCCCCGGAATGGCAGATGAAACGGGAGATGCTTTCTCCTGCTTATACGACACGATGGTCAGATATTCCTTCAGCGAAACTGGCGTAAAACTTTGGCGATTTCACCTTGAAATTCTCAGCCTAAACTGCCTAATTACAATAAGTTAGATGTGAAATCGCCATGGCGAAATTATTGACTCAAATTTCTGTCAAGGACCTCGTTGATAGCCTTGTCCAGTTCATCCTGAATCACTTTTGACATACGGCTAAACTCATAAGTCAGCGTACGCCCTTTCACACGCTTACGCGCGAACTTGTCCTTTTCTTCAAAAGACCAGAGTGGGGAAACCACTGACTTTTCCTTGGGAGATGGATCTATCAATGCCTGAGATGCCTGAGAAATCAGCTTCAGTATACTGGCTTTCTGTTCGTCTTCTGGTCGCTCGCCTTCACTCAAAATTGCATCGAGCTGAGCTGATACAGACTGAATGAGTTCTTCAGGCGTTAATCCCTTTTCACTGAGTTTTTCATTAACTTCTAAAAGAAGTTTATAGTCACTAAACGATAGCTCCGACTGAACCGGGAACAGAGAAATCAAGTCTTGCGGTACGGCCGCCGCCTGCAGCGCCCTGGTAACTTTAGCTTGAGATAACCCCTCCAGTTCAGCAATTTCCTTTTGATTAAATCCGGACTCTTTAAGAGCGATCAATCTCAGGCCAATCTCCCGAAGATTATGTTCTTTAGCTGTCTGGATATCTTTAGCCAGTTGGCGAGCTTCATCAGCTGATAAATGCTCTTCGGTAACCATTACATCAAGGCCTGTACGGACAAAAATTGCTGAGGCTCGCCGTCTTGAACCATCCAGTATCTCAATCCTTTCACTTTGCTTAATACCAATACAGGGAAAGAACTGCTGAAACTTAATCGTCTGGATAATGGATTTCAGGGATTCCCTGGTCAGTGCAAGTTGATCTCTTCCGTTGTTTTCCTGGTTTACGAAGGTCTTACTTTCAACTTCAGATGCAGGCACCCGAACAAACCTGAACGTTACCTTCCTGCCGGTTTTTAAGGTAAATACCTGGCTTCTACCGGTGTCCGTCATTTCCGCAATTGACGCCTGGGTATTTAACTGTCTGCCGATGGTTTTTCTTTTCTCATTCGACATCACATACCTCCGTTAGTACGAATGAACTCGATGCGATCAAAGACTGCCTTCGCAAAGTCTTCCGCTGCTGATTTTGCGCTTTTTAGTGCCTCTGTACTTCCATCATAGGTTGCTGGATTTGCTGAAATAACTGTGTCAAAAGTCTCCCCACAGCGTTCGAAACCATCCAGTCTCGGCAGAACCATGTCTAGCATATCGGCACCGAAAACCTCTTTGGCCTGACTATGGCAAATTTTGTGATCAGACTTGTTCAGGATCTTGGACATGAAGCCGACATTACCGATGAGATTGCAGGTGTGCCCATCCATTTCAATGGAATCTATGAGGGCAGGGAGGCTGGCCACAAACTTCAGGGAAGAATGAAAATCAACCGTAGCCGGTGGAAGAGGGGTCAACATCAGGTCTGCCGCCCCAATACAGTTTTTCAGGAATGCATCAAGGTGAGGACCACTATCAAGGAAAATAAAGTCGTAGTCATGCTGGAGCTTATCGATAATGTTATCTTTAAGCACAGCATGAATATTTTTCCCTGGAAGATGTTCTTCACACAATCCCTTCCAGCCTTCAGCAAGGAATGCATCGTCAATGGAAGCGGGGATTACATCAACACCAGGGATAATAGACGGTACTATAAAATCGGAAAGTAATTCTTCACGAGACACGTTCTGGAGCATGGCCTGAGCAGCCGTATTTTCAACCAGGCCCACTGAATTTTCATGGCTCAGGAACATTGTCAGAGATGCCTGCGGATCGAAATCGATGGCCAGAATACGCAGGTCTTCGAACAGAAGCTGAGGATGAGCTCGAAAAGCATGTGATAATGAAGCGGTAGAAACTGTCTTGGAACCACCACCTTTAAGATTACATACAAAAATCGTAAAGGCTTTATCAAAGCGATCCCTGTACTTGGGTACTTTACGATGGTTATACAGATCGATGACATTCTGAATCGTCATCGCGTATTTCATCGTATTGCCAGAAGGTTTCTTTTTGAAAATGTAGCCACCGGCTTCCATTTCGGCCACAGCATACTCAACACTGCCTTTACTGAGCTTAGGCAGCTTATACAGAGCGGCTTTGCTGTATTCCTGATAGAACTCGGTAAGCTTCAATTCCTCTTTTTGCTGGCGGATACTCTCGCTCAAAGATGTTAGAAGCTTACCTGCACGTGTAGCAACTTTCCGTAACTGCTCAATATTGTCCATTTATCACCTCATGACGTTTTTTGTCATTTTGAACAAAAAGAGTCATGTTGCAAGCAAAAAATCATATTGTTTTGATTTCGCTCTCAACAGGAGGGGGGAGAAGTTCGACGGGCGTGCCACTCAATCACAGTGCCGCAACACGCAGACGCACTTATGACCATCACACAACAAGTCGTACAAAAGGGTATAGAGAAAAGTATCAGCGCTCGTCGCAGCCATGTAACCGAGCGTAGCGAGCGAACTGGCGAGGAAGCGAAGAGGAACCGTTCCGGCAGATAGCTCTTACGCTCAGCTCAAGAAGAGTTTTCCATCCTCTGTGGGAAACAGGTCAACTTCGCGGACGGCCCGGCTATGGGAAACAGGTCAACTTCGCGGACGGCCCGGACTGTGGGAAACAGGTCAACTTTGCAGACGACCGGGACTGTGAGAAACAGGTCAACTTCGCGGACGGCCCGGACTATGGGAAACAGGTCAACTTCGCGGACGGCCCGGACTATGGGAAACAGGTCAACTTCACGGATGGCCGGGAGTGTGGGAAACAAGTCAACTCCGCGGACGGCCCGGACTGTGGGAAACAGGTCAACTTTGCAGACGGCCCGGACTGTGGGAAACAGGTCAACTTTGCAGACGACCGGGACTGTGGGAAACAGGTCAACTCCGCGGACGGCCAGGACTGTGGGAAACAGGTCAACTTTGCAGACATCCGGGACTGTGGGAAACAGGTCAACTTTGCAGACGTCCGGGACTGTGGGAAACAGGTCAACTTTGCAGACGTCCGGGACTGTGGGAAACAGGTCAACTCCGCGGACGGCCCGGACTATGGGAAACAGGTCAACTCCGCGGACGGCCGGGATTGCGGGAAACAGGTCAAGTTAGGCAAGCACTATGGGAAATACAGCAATTTTAGTATCCCCCCATATGTCAGCAACAAACTGAGGGGGGAGGAAATAAAAAATACAGGCTATTGTTTTTTATCAAGAAAATTAAACAGCAAGCGACCATCTTCTTCAGTGGTATATGTTACCTTTAATGGCGTCTTCTCATTGATTTTCTTCAGAGCAGGTTCCAGGAAGGTACGCTTCATTTCAGCAATATTGTTTTTCTGCGAGGCAGGGAGCATAAACCTTTCACATAACCAGTCATGTGTGGTGATCCAGACACCAGTGCTCCGGAACTGACACAGGCTTTCATAAAGCCGGATGACACGAACACTATTAAGCTGGCCACAGTCATAGAGAGAATAGGTAGTGAACTGGGAGGTTAAGCCGACAAGGAATGGCATGACCTTGTAGTTAAATTCAATCTGCCAGGAACCCCGACCTCGCTTCATTCCTGCTTCAGCCAGCCACGGACGTTTAACTTCTTCAAACTCACCTTCTTTTGGATAAAAGGTAACCGTTGATTCGCCCAGAGCATTTACCCCAGCCTTCACATCACGACTGGCGACAGACGTAGCGACATTGAAGTATTTGACGTAATCGGAAACGCTGATTTTGAAGAGCGGCAATACGTCAGAGTCATCTTCCTGGTTGTCATTAAAATAGGCCTGCATGAGGCATAACCACAGCACACGTTTTGCCTGAAGAGGCAGGTAATATGCAGCTTCGGTCAATTCGTTAGATTGCTTTATACTGGCGCGTTTTTTAAACGTTTTAGTAGCTGGCAAGAGTGCTTGAGTATCCATTTCAATGCCTATGGGTAAATTTTTACCCACCCATAATGACAGTGAAAACAGAAATTGCAAGCTATCGCGATAGTTATCCACCGGAAAAATCTGCACTTTATCCACAAGTGGATAATTGAGAACTGAACTTGACCTCTTTCCCATAGCTTGTTGATGCGTATCCCATAGCTTGTTGACACAAAACCCACTGATACGTGATTAATTTCCCATATTATGTTTACCAGTTGCCCATACAGGCCCCCTCTCAGGCCGCACTGTACGCGGCTTTCAGGCTCCCTAAAAGGGGTAAAATATAGAAAAAGAATAAAAAAGTACTTTATAAAAATATGCCCGTGGATAAGTGGATAACCCCGAGAGAGAGGTGATTTTTCAGGCATTTAGCGTAAGCAGAATTTATAAGTTTTGTTCCATGGTGCTTCCTCGCTCACTCGGGGCTTCGCCCTGTCGCTCGGCTGCGGCGAGCACTGCTGGCTCGATCATATCCGTGGGCGGAAGATACTCCTCCTCCCCCGAGTCGCTCTCCAGAGCCCGCTACAGCGAGACAACCCGCACGAAGATTTCTATCGTCCCTGCAGACATATTCGAATCGTTTTTATTAACCCTGGCTCCCGTGGTGACAGAACACTACTTGCTGTAAAAGGGGGAGTAAGGCCCCTAAGTCACACACCTGAAATTAATAATGCGGAGTTTTACGATAATGTCATTGCTGGAAACTTTCCTGACCGCTTCTCCCGATTCTTTGGGAGCAACAATCCTGTTCCTTGCCATGCTGATCTTCTGGCAAAAGCGATAAATCCATGCGGGCTGGCCTTTGGCCAGCTTCGCTGTATAAGGGGAAAAATTCGGCATATCCAGACATTTCACTAGGCAAATTCAGATATCTATGCTAGGGATCCCTAAAACAGGAGGTAACAAGATGAAACTTCAAGATATACAGATAGATAATACCGTAAGGAGTGGTCTTAATTCTTTCACTGATGGGGTGATTATTCGTGATACAAAGGTATTTATAACGCTCAATCTCCCGGATGGACAGAAAACCTCTATTGAGGGGGAATGGCGGCATATGTCGGACGCCAACAGATTGTCAGAACGTATTACGATGCTTCAGCATGCGATCTATGAGCAGTATGAGGAATACAGAGCAGATATTCCCGTCATCTGGTCCAGATAACTTCTGACAGACCTCACCGGCGAGCAGGACGTTCGCCAGCATCATTCTCCTAAGTACTTAAATATTCCCTTTCAGCATGGCCACCGCATCCGCTTCGGGCATAGCAAACTGCACGCGATGCCGTGCCGCAACATCGAGCGCAAACACCTTCGTATAGACCTCCGTCGAGCTAATCGATTTGTGGCCCATCAGGCTCTGCAACACCTTCAGTGGTATACCGGCGTACAGCATGTGCATCGCGTAGGAGTGACGGAACGTATGGGGGCTCACCGGTACGGAGAACGTCACCCCGTCGGCCGCTGCGGCCTCCACCGCTTCGCTAAGCCAGGTGCGAACGGTACGGTCTGTGATCTCCCAGATACGCGCCTTCTCCATTCTGCCGGTGCGCTTGTTTCGTCTTTCGAGAGGAATTTTCAGGGTGGCCACCATCATCTGCAGTTGACTGACGTAGTGGTGATCGGAAAGGGGAACCAGACGATGGACCTGACTGCCTGCGGGGGCACGACCTGCCGTCCTGGCCGCTTTCTCGGTGCGCTGCTTGAGCGTGGCCAGCTGCACGAACGGATATGGCGGCGCCAGCGAAAAATCCCCCCGGGTCAGCGCCAGTGCTTCGTTAATCCGTGCGCCGGTGTTCCAGAGGGTGGCCAGCAGCATTTTGCGGTGAAGATCAGGCACGTAGTGAAGCAGGGCGCTGACTTCCGGCGCCAGCAGGTATTTCGGCAGTTCGTCATGAATGAGGGCCATCTGTCTTAGTGCCAGTGCTGCGGGATAATCGATGGCAACCGGTAGAGCTGCCTGCGAGTTTTGGCCATTGTAAGTAATCAGTCCAGTCATCGACTACTCTCTTTATTCTCGAACTGGAAACGTAATGACTCAAATGCCATATTTTCCGATCTCCTCAACCGTACTTCTGTGGTCCAATGGCGTCGACGTTCTGCGCGTAGCTCCTGCAGGATGCCATCTTTGCCCTTAAGATTAGTTGAGTCAGGAAGACCAACTTCCCTGCGTAACTTTCCGGCCAGCATGAAGGCTTTTATTGCTGTCTGATAGCAGTCAACATAGAGAAAGACATCATTGAGTAAATCATGTGGATCGTTATCAGAAGATTTATAGCGATCGATGTGAGCCATTATCGCAATATGCTCTGCTTCAACCGAACGAATCCTGAAGATAATACTCGGAGTCAGGACTCGCCAGTCGCCACTTGAGGCTGAAAGGTTCCATACAGGAAGTCTTTTAGTCCGGGCAAGTGAACTGAGTTCATTCCAGCGAAGATATCGCCATTCGGAAGCATAGCGTTCGAGCATAAAAATTAGCTCCGTGGCAATAAAGAGACGTTCGCTGGCCAGCTTCGCAGCTACTGCTTCCTTCTCTCGCCGCGTTATCCGCCACTGCCCGTACCATACACCAACTAATGCAGCACTTGCAGAGGAAACCGCTGTGATGATCTGCGGCCACAGGCTGGCGCTGTCTTTCACCACCTTCACGCCTTCAGTCGCAATAAACCAGTCAGCCATGCTGATTCCTTAATTGATCAATCCCGTCTGTAATAGGGCATATACCGATTGCTAGATTGGTTAAAACGGTTTTCACGAGAAGTTCATCAGCAGATGCAGGCAGTACAGTAAAACCTTTCATTCCCCAGCTTAACCTTTGCCAGTTCCGCCCGTTCTGTTCCGGCCAGTAACCACATCGCGCAATTTCCTCACCTGAGCTGCTAAGCAGGAGATCAAGCAGCATGAAGTTTCCGTCGTCATCCTGGGCTCCATAAGTGCGATACAGCCAGACCTTGTCATACCCTTCATTCTTCAGTTCTTGAAACAGGTCATTCAGGCTCATAATTAATCCTTGGAATTATTATCAACGTAACAATTGCCAATGAATGTATTTTCTAGTTCGTTACTTATTCTCATGCACATTATCACCTGTTGTGATGTTAATCATGGTGATATTAACTATGATTAAAATTAGCAACCATATAACCATGCAGTTAAATTACCGGGTGCCTGTTTCAGTCAGATCCGATTTATAGTCTATTCATCACTTTCCGGAAGTGTACCATGGTCAGGGAATAAGCAAAGCGGTCTTTTCTGCCCCTGAGGACCGGGTTACGGGGCAGGGGAGGGACACAACATCTAGCGTCATGGTCAGCTGGGAACACCGCTACATCTTGTGTTGCCGGGCCGCTGCGCGCCTGTGCGGTTCGCTGAGATCCGGAACTCAGGGTTTTCGGATCTGCGTGGAAATGAGAAGAGGCAGGCGTTGCTGTAGCAAAACAGTCATCACGTTCAGTAATTATATCAGCATCACATCATTCAGAAACCAAACAAACTGATTAATAGCAAATAATAAAATGCTAGGTTAGCATTAAGAACAAAACAAACATGAAAGGATCGATGATGCTCAGCCAGCTTAACCTGCGTTTTCACAAAAAACTTATCGAGGCGCTGAAAGTGCGTGCAGGTCGGGAAAATACTTCGGTCAACGCTCTGGCCGAACGCTTCCTCGATGACGGCCTGAAAACGGTCGCGCCCGGCGACGGGTATTTTCAGCTCATTGCCGATCCGGAGGCCACGGTCCGGCAGCTGTACCGGCATATCATTCTGGGCCAGACCTTCGGCACGTCAGCGCTCTCCCGCGACGAACTGCGCTTTGTCCTGGTTCACGCCAGGGAGGCCTTCCTGCGCGGGCATAACAGGCTGGCCACACTCCCGGCCCTGGACACGCTGCTGGACATCACCGGCAACCTGCTGGCCTGGCAGGTGGAGCACGATCGCCCTGTGGACGGTCACTACCTGAAGGGGATTTTCCGCCTGGCCGGGAAAAACTGGACGGAAGAGTTTGAAGCCTTCCGGGCAGCGCTGCGCCCCGTGGTGGATCAGATGTATGCCGAACACCTCCTGCGTCCGCTCGAGAGCGACTGTTTTGGCCTGGCGGAGGTGCCGGACGCGGTGCTGGCAGAAATCTTCACCCTGCCGCGGCTGAAAGCTGTTTTCCCGCTGATGCTGCGCGGGCTGGACTGGAGCGAACCAAAAGCGACAGCCCTGGCGCAGGATCTGCGGCCGGTGATCCCTGCAGTGACGCAAACCATTGAAGCCGGCACCCTGCGCCTTGAGATCCGCACTGACGGCCAGCTTCCCGGCGAGCGACCGGGGGCCTGGTACACCACGCCCCGTCTGCACCTGCTCATCACCGGCCAGGAGTTCGTGACACCGTACGGGTGGGAAGCCTTCTCCGAACTGCTGGGCCTGTTCACGCTGTACGCCCGCCATCCGGAAGCCCTGGCGCACGGCCATCAGGGTGAGCGCGTGATGTTCTCCCCGCCGGGAAATGTCACGCCGGAGGGATTTTTCGGGATCGACGGACTGCGGATTTTTATGCCGGCGGAGGCCTTTGCGACGCTGGTCCGGGAGCTCGCCACGCGGTGTCAAGAAGGCCCGCTGGCGGAGGTCCTGACCGGGCTGCGTGGCCTGTACGGAGATGTCTGACATGGTGAGTTTTACCTTACTGGAAAATGCACTGGACTCTGTAGAAATTGGACTGGACTATTTCAGAAAATCCCGGGAAAGTCAGAGCCGGCGTGATTACAAACAATGCCTCCTGAATCTCTTCCAGGCAGCAGAATTGTTGCTGAAGGCTGTCGTTTCACGTGAGGATGCCGGCAAGATTTTCACGCAAAAATCCCTGCAAAAGCATTGCAGGGATCCTGCATGCCCCACAGAAGATGAGCTGCACCGGTGCCAGTCTGTGAGGATTAGCGAATTATGTGAACTGATAAAAACACATCACCGGACTGAATTTTCGGATCAAGGGTTACAGCTGATGAGTTCTGTAGCACACATGAGAAATAACCTTCAGCATTTTGCGCTGGAAGTCAGCCCGCAAAGTCTGGCGATGCAGTTGGCTGAATTATACCGGTTAATCTTTCGCCCGGCGTTTATCCTGCTGCAGGCCGATGAAACGGACAATGCCTGGAACTCAGCTGTACGCAGACAATATATTGAACTGGAATCCCGGTTTATGGAGATAACCACGCCAGAAGAATATGTACTGGCACTCTGCCCGGTCTGCAGGAGCTGGTCTCACTTTATTGTCTACGACGGTGAAAGCTACCCGGCCAGCTCACATTGTATCTGCTGTAATTTCAGCCTGACGGACCTGCAGGTATGGGAGTTTCAGGAATGCCCGGAGTGTAGCTGGAATTCGGTTATCTATGTACCGGAACACAGGGCAGGAGTATGCCTTTGCCATACTTGTTATTACAGTAAGGAGGGAGGATTTGTTCCAATGGAGCCGTGCGAATGCGGTGGGTTCCGGATGGAAGAACATTGCAGTAACTGCGATCCAGAGGAAGAGTAAACTGATTGGCTGATAAGTAGGGCAGCAAAAATGCTGCCCTGATGATTTTTATTCCAGTTCGGCAGCTCTTACGATAATTTCCTGACGGACCGCTGAAATATAATTATCCCACTCTAGAGAGTATTTGCTGATATAGCTCAGGACGGTATGTTCTATATTGGATTTTCTGGCAAAAAGATTCAGTCTTTCATAGTATTCATGCCAGTCTGCCAGTCCGTTGATTGACATAGAAAAACCTCTAAGCTTTATATATTCGGCAGACTCTTCTGCCGAAATAGTGGCAGGATCTATCGCTTCAAACCAGAGTTTATGATTATATTCCGGGGCACCTTTTTGGGGGGAATTAGACAAACTAAATTCAAAAATCCGGTTCATAACCGCACGACGTTGTTCTCTTTTATCTGTCCCAGTCAGGCACTTGTTTACTATTTTAAGCCTCTCCGGGACAGTTCGGTGGACGTCGCCGTCAAGAACACACATAACCTTTTTAATATCCTTGCCGGCAAGCATCAACCCTGCCAGAACGACTGCCGAGTTTTCTGCCGCACCGAACAACTCAACATTCACCTTATCGGTCAGAGCCTCTCGCTCCAGAAGTACATTGATAGCCGTACGCGCCAGCTCATCTTCAACGAAAACACTGACCATTTCTGGCTGAACATCAGTCAACTGGCGTAGCGCATCAGCTGATACACCTGGGAATGCGCGGATCCCTGTACCCATGTTAAATATACTGACGATATTGATTGCTCGCTTGAACTGAACGATAGATTCTCTATGGGTTGAAAAAACAATTTCCAGCAGAGATTCATCTGCTATTTCGATCAGCTCAGTAACCAGCTTTTTGAATGCTTTCTCATGGAGGAGGACATCAAGTTCGTCAATAAGGAGCAATCCATTTGGTACAATGGAAGGATCATGTGCGGCTTTAAGCACTTCAAACACACGCTTCTCTCCCGCACCCATAGTATGCTCGGTATAGGAGATACCATTTTTGGTAAATTTATAGAAAGTATAGCCTTTCTGTGTAGTACAAGTCATCAAATCAGAGTAATTAGCTTCCAGGACGCGACACATAGAATCCAGAATCTTTTGCTTAAGATGTGGAGGATTAAAAACATGGCTGGAATACTTTGCATGACGGGATGCAGCAAGATCATCTGATAGCGTTCCCAGTGTCTGCAGCCCTAAATAGATGGATTCCTTGACGGGCCGTCGTGCATACTTCGGTTGCCAGCGACTGACTTTATAATATAGCTGGGTGAAAGTATCATCCGGAGCTGGCGCAGGAACAAACATTATTCTGTTACCCTGATTGCTCAAAGTTCCCGCATAAAAATGGGCAGTTAAACCACTGTCACGCCAGTTGTTATCATCGTGGGGAGTAAAAAAATCAGAGAAGCGGTTGTTTTCTTTGGAAGTGGCATCACGGGGTTTGTAGCAGCAGGCAAGGGCATGAATGATTGTCGATTTCCCGGAACCATTCATCCCCATAATAGCAGTAACTTTCTTATCAGCAGGAAATGTGATGGTACAGTTTGAGATCCCCTTGAGGCTCTGAATCTGTATTTCCTTCAAGCGCAATTGTGCTGGAATGTTTTGCCTGGCAGCCATTCTTACTGGTTCCTTTGTATGTTAACAGTCAGATTAATCTGAAACAGATTACCTTAATTCAGGAAAAATGTCTGGCATCTAAACCAGATGCTTTGACTAGCAGGCAGTACCTGTTCCGACTTTGGTATTTTTCGGATCTGCGGTGGAGAAATGAGAAAACAGGATATGCACAGCATATCCATATGCCACGCATCTGCATATGTGACACCTATACAAACCAGTCCTGCAGGCATATACTGCACATATGTACTTACACATCATGCACGATCAGCCGGAGGAACATCCATGCGCACAGTTTCGATATTTAAAAACGGCAATAACCGCGCCATCCGTCTGCCCCGGGACCTGGATTTTGACGGCGTCAGCGAGCTGGAGATCGTCCGGGAAGGGGACAGCATCATTCTGCGTCCCGTCCGGCCGACCTGGGGCTCGTTCGCGCAGCTGGACAGGGCCGATCCGGACTTTATGGCGGAGCGTGAGGATGTGGTCAGCGATGAAGGACGCTTTGAGCCATGAAGAAAACCTGGATGCTCGACACTAACATCTGCTCGTTCATCATGCGCGAGCAGCCGGCAGCGGTGCTGAAGCGCCTGGAGCAGGCGGTGCTGCGCGGTGATCGCATCGTGGTCTCGGCCGTGACGTATGCCGAGATGCGCTTCGGCGCCACCGGCCCGAAGGCCTCGCCGCGCCATATTCAGCTGGTCGACGCGTTCTGCGCGCGCCTCGATGCCATCCTGCCCTGGGACCGGGCCGCGGTGGACGCCACGACGGACATCCGGGTGGCGCTGCGCCTCGCCGGGACGCCGATCGGCCCGAACGACACGGCCATTGCCGGACACGCCATCGCGGCGGGCGCCGTCCTGGTGACAAACAATGTGAGAGAGTTTGAGCGGGTGCCGGGTCTGGTTCTGGAAGACTGGGTTAAGTAACGTTAGACTGGCCCCCTGAATCTCCAGACAACCAATATCACTTAAATAAGTGATAGTCTTAATACTAGTTTTTAGACTAGTCATTGGAGAACAGATGATTGATGTCTTAGGGC
>PPYE01740561.1_pt1 | contig 15939 bp, 10 predicted proteins | sample 1559881 | NCBI WGS metagenome assembly PPYE01 (sample SAMN08240022, study PRJNA423297) | Human gut metagenome, whole genome shotgun sequencing project. | reverse complement strand
CTCATTGCAAAAAATACATCGCAATGAGGTTTTCTGGTGCGACCGGGAGGATTCGAACCTCTGGCCTTCCGGGTCGGAGAACTACGACATGGCAGTATAGACAGACGTTATACCGTAAATTTTGTTGGTTCTGCATCACTCTGGCACACTTATCACAAGCAATATAAAACAATGTGTCAACGATAAAAACTGACCGCAGACAGCCAAAAACACTGCCGGTGGTCAGTTGGTGGTCAACGGATAGACTTTTTCAGCGCCGTCTGGTGAAAATACGCAACGTGGCTTTAGGTGATAATTTCTCGAGTTTGCATTAATAAACATTTTATAGACAGGAATTCTTTTTTCTCTTGCAATGTCCAAAAGCAAACGCGCATATATAGGAGAAATCTTTCTACCAAGATAGATAGCACACGCTTTTTTCTTTACAAATGTGTGTTCTTCTGAAAGTAGCGCGGGTGTTGCGAAAGACCCCATAAGACGCCATTCATGCTCGGATTTCCACTCTGTGGATTTATGTATCATTATTTTGGTAGGTGCAAGCATATCGGGACACGGAAGGATTTTAGCTGCATCAAGTATGTTTCCCTGACTAGAAAATGTCTTAAAATAGTCGTTTACAAGAGAACATATTAAAAGCCATTCGGCATAAGGCGTTGCGTCGTAACGCTTTGATTGGTAAATAATTGGGAACAATTCACATCGAGTGGGCGACTCACTGTTTCCTTCGCCTACAGAATCAACACATGGAAAGCCTCGAAAGTTATATCCAATGGAAAATCCTGTACTTGAGGATGCATAGTGTCCCCACATATTTGCAGATGTAATCGTATCAGAGAAACAGGCGAATTTTAATGTGTTTTGCGTTAAAACCGAAATTTTCGGAGAGTATGCTTTAATAGCATTTCGAGAAAATGCTTCAAAGTGTCGTAAATAAGATTCCATATCTCCTACAGTAATATGCGCAATGGCTTCTCTCATCTGACAAAGAACTTCACGCGGGAAAAAGTATTGTACTATCTGCGGAAGTTCTTCCCAGGAAACCTTTCCCGAAGCGAACCGTGAAAATTCGTTTATAGCCTGTAAAACGTGCGCGGTGATTTTTGCTTTATCAAAATACAGCAACGCATCATAATCATCATTCATGACATTTCCCTTGGAAAGCCAGATTTTATCATCCCAAAGGGCTTGAAGAGAAAGTTCATTACAGGAACGATAGCGAAATAGCATTGGCGGAATCATCGATTGAATGCCGTCCAATAGGGGTTTATACAGACGATTATATTCCTCGATCGAAAGGCTGCCTTGAAGCGCGGTATCATTCATCAGCTTCGCGTATTCTCTGAGAGTCATCACATTCACTCCCCTTTTATAGATTGCGTTACAAATTAACGAATCCTGCAGTGCTTATTATGCGCCAAATTGTATCTGAGCAGTTTTGTGAAGTGGATAGGCATTGGCTGGTATTTCATTACTGTATGTTCCAAAATGCAATCACTGTACTCATGTTTTCAGCCGATATTTACGCGCACGTCCGGCGCCTTCTGCAACAACAGCCTCTTGTTCAATCAATTCTGCCAAATACATTTTCGTGCGGGAAACCTGAAGTCCGACCGCCTCGGCAATTTCTTTGCTTGCCGCTTTAGGAGTGTCTGTCAGGTACTGTAAAATGTCCGCTTTGCGACGTTCAGCAATGCCGCCTTCTTTATCGCCATTTTTTGCCGCCACTTTTTTGCCGCCACTTTTTACCGCCATTTTTGCGGCGGAAAGCGGTAGTGTCAGCGTTGTCCGATCTGGATTAAATGCTTCAACAATCTCTGGCACCTGCCACCCCTGCTTTTGCCAAACGGAGCGAATACTTGGCAATCCACTTCCTGCACGCTCGCCAACATTTATCAGATTGAACATTTTGATCAGCGATTCGTTGCGTGGATCCGATACACCGCCCACAAGAGCCTCCTGCACATTGATACGGAAAGCACCCGGATTTGCAATACGAATTTTATCCGGCCATTTTTGAATCACCAGACCGCGTCGGTCATAGTAGTCGGCATGAATCAAGGCGTTCGCTAAAGCCTCGCGCAAAGCCTTATGCAGAGGAGTATCGTCAATGCGATCTGTACCCTCCAGCTTAAAAGGTACTTTAATATCCTGCGCGATTCGGTTGTATACACGGAAGTAGAAATCGCAAATATTACCACTCCAATCGCCGGAACTGGAGACTATACGATCTGTCCACCGTTCATCTTCTGTAGCCGAACGGTCATGCTCTTGATAATCCAGAAAATAATGTGGGAACTCGCGTACAATTTCGTATTCATGGCCGAACATAAGCAATCCGGCAGCAGTGGGGCGCAGCTTGCCATCTGCGTCTCGTGCCATAGCACCGATGCGGTGCAGAAAATCCTCCACAGCTAATTCTGACCATACATGACCGGGGCGGAGATTATCCATGCGCTGGCGATAGCGGCGGATGGTGTCCCTGTCAAGGCAGTCTATTGTCATAGTATCCATGACGCGGGCGTCCTGCGAAATATCCGCCTGATCCCGCATCATGGCGCGCACTTCATCCTTGGTGCAGCGGTAATCACCCTCGCCATTCCGGCGATATGTTCCCGTAAAAGGATCGACACCAGTATAGACGGGTTTGTCGTGGCGGTCGGCGCGGGGTACTTCGATGACAACAATCTGGTTGTCACCGCTTTCTACGATTTGTACATTGCGGTCAGAAAGGATATTTACATTGACGATGGAGTGATTATTGACGCTGTTCCAGAAATCAGAAACAAGTTTTTCGGGGGCGGGGAGCGGCACACTGGAAAAGCTCTTGTCTGCATTTTCTACAACGCCAAGCAGAATATAACCGCCGAAAGTATTGGCAAAAGCCGAGTATGTCTCCCAGATGCTATGGGGCAGACCGCCTTGCGCTTTTTTGGCTTCTATGCGGTTGTTCTCCTTATATTTGCTTAATTGTGTGAGATTCAGCATATGTAGTGCGCTCCCCCTAGTGTAATGTAATCATATTATACAATAAAGCGTATTAAAGTCAAATATAAAGTATATAGAAAAGTGGCGATTAACTTTGTATGACGGGAATCTCAAACCTGCGGGGTCCCTGAACATTTCCAGATAAACCATGCTCTTTCAGATATAACAATGGGTATGTTTCAGGTGAAAAGCTGCAAATTAGCTGAAGCTCCATATATTTTCCATAATGTTGGTATCTTTCTCCGTTGATAACAAACTTACTGTCGTCAATTGTAGAAAAAGGCTTATTAACTGCAACCACCCTGCACTTGAATAATACCGCCTGAATTGGCGCTCCAACATATATAAATATCGTATCTCCAATCTCCACATTTTTCATGGACTGTTTCCAATCAATGACGGCAAAATTTTGAAAGGCTGCGCAAACGTCATACAGCTTTGGATTACAGGGAATAAGCCAGCTATTCATGCATTGTCTCCAATCTGATTAAGAATCTTAATTTTGTTTGCAGGTGTACCTATTAAGCAAACTTTTGTTGCAATCCGATCTGATACAGAATGATTCTGTCTAGACAACACATTATTTCTTATAAATACACCTCGAAAAACATAGCCCGCCTTCTGCGAATCTTTTGCAAAAATCAAGTCATAACCATCATAAATGTTCCGTATTCGAATTTTCTGAACCCTTCAGATCGTCAAAAACGAGTCTATTCCAATCCGGTGAAAGCACATTAACACACCCAAATGCCGCAGCATGAGTTTTTCCATTCTCATAATGTGCAAGCTTAGGAAACCACAGACGAAAGCTACCATTGCCCATTACATTAGGCCAGCAGGCTTTCATCCACCCTGCGTAGTTAGTTCCGATTACGGCGTTTATGGCATCTTTTATTGTGTTAAATTCGATTGGCTGATTTGCATCAAGTATGATCTCTCGTTCAGGCTGATTACCTACCATCATAAGAAAATCCTCCCAACAAAATTGACATTGTGACATCATTCGATTAAGTCTACGTCGCAAGACAGCAAAACTTTCAACATCGAGATGGGATCTCTACGCAGAGGTGCCTTAGGGTTTAGACTTCTAACCATCAAGGCACAGTCTTCCTTCGTTGCATTGGAGATAATTTCCAAATTTCTCCGCGCACGAGATGCACCCACATAGAAATACATAGCTCCTTTGTCAAAAGTGCTGCTGTCAACGTCAATCAAAATAATGGCATCTGCTTCGAGTCCTTTGAACTTTGAGCAATTGGAGAACAGGCACTCCTTTCCCTTATGGGTATAATGTCTGCTGTAATCGCCGACACTTTCACATTCCGTATAAGGTGACAGAATACTATTATTAAGTGTGTTTTTCACGCTGAGAATAGTTATGCTTTCACAGGTGTCTTTCAAACTGTCAATGGCTTTATTGATGTACTCGATTTGTTCGTCACTGTTTGCTATTGCATACATATGAGGCTTAATGCCACTCTTGGGACCCTGTTTTGCCGTAATATTACGGTCGTTCTTGGGCAACGGTTTGATTGAAGTAGTTGCAATTTCGTATGTGTTGCGGCAATTTCGATGCAGCGTCAGCTTGCATTCTGAGTCGGAGATGCAGGCGGGAAGTTGTGCATCAGCGCCAGCGCCCTGAACAATTTGATTGCGGTCACAAAATAGATAAAACGTCCCCCCGTTGCCCAATGCCACCAGTTCCAATATATCAATAATTTGGCAGCCATAACTTGAATCTTCGTTTGCTGAATCATCAACACCAAGCAAGCCAAAGTCTTGCCCTTCATCAACGATGACGTGTTTGTAGCCAAAGACTTCCTTTTTATCATAGCAATCGGACAACCATTGCTCTAGATCTTCCAAACCGTTCATATCCCCGGCAACTTTATAGGCCAACGCACTAATTGTCATGAAATCAACGTTTTCAAAATCTTTTTTCAGCAGCCCGCTTTTGTATTGCTGGTTCAAATGATCTCTGAGCATACGGTTAAAGCACAGAAATAAGACCGAATCTCCCTGCACACTATGTCGGCGTGCCTTTTCAACAGCAACCATGGTTTTACCTGTGCCTGCGGCACCATTTATAACAGCAGTTGGTTGCTCATCGAGAAAATCCAGAATCTTGTATTGCTCTTTCAACAGCATATTGAACTGCATTTCTACAAGTCCACGTTCCACTGATGGCATTTTAATGAGATGAAACTTGGGGCAAATCACATTGTTTACCAGAAGATTCAAGTCTGCATCCGTCATGCGATTTTCAATATAGCTATTGCCAATTGAAATCTCGATTGCCATAATTCGTTCTATGGCTGGTCTCGGATCAACCAAATCGTCGTAGCACAACGTGATTTTTTTATTGGCGTCGCTCCCGAACGGTATACGATTGACACGATCCTGTGCCATATCCGGAAACCACACAGCGCTAACAAATTTAATGTGATTTACCATACTGGCTACAGCCGGGTTGGTGTGATCTTTGACAAGTCTACGCAAAGTCGCACTGGCTGTCCGTGCTTGCCGGTAAGGTCCACCGTGCGGCATCAGCAAACCACTTGTGTAATGCCATTGACCATCCTCATAGTAAATTCCATCTCCAGCTTTTACTTCAATGGTAAGCGCACCAAGCTGTTTATTTACCACCAAGAAGTCCGTTTCCTTAGCAAGCAATTCGTTCGTGTCGGTAACGGCAACCGTTTCAACAGAATGGAATACATAGTAGCTATCCGGTAGCTTTTTCAGCGCCTCAAAAACAATGCCCTCGTGGCTCCGTGCATCGAATTCTTTGGGCTCAGCAGGTATCATGTGTGCCATAAGTTCATCACCTTATTGTTGTGTTGCGGATAATTTCTGCAAATTTCTCCGGCGTAAGTGTGTCATCGCCTATTTTGTAGGCTTTCCAATCGCAGTTTGGCCAGTTATCATACTCATCGGTATTATCAGAGGTATACAATGCCAATTTCAAATTGGGCCAAGCCATATCCGGCCATAACTCATCATTACTACGTTCCACTGTGATATGTGCGGATTGCACCGGGAATGGTAGAAAATCTCTTTCAGCAATTTTTTGAAGCGCGCTTACCCATTCCGCATCGCTGTCGGTTAATGGGAGGTTTTCGATAATCTCGTTCCATGATGTTGAATCCTCATCATATTCACAGTCTGTATGTAGCACGGTATCTAAGGAAGAATTGCGCTCGCATTCGGCTGTTGTAGCTTCTTCTTGCTGTTGTTCCTCAATGGGTTTCATCACGCCAAGCCACGGCTTGATGAAGTTGGCAGCGATGTGCCGATCCAACTGATCATGGATTTTCTGGTTGTAATAATTGCGCAGACACTTATAGCACGAAGTATCGCAGTCACAGCCTTGTACAAGATCGTAAGCCGCGTGCAACACATTTTGGAATGCAGCGCCATCTTTTGTCACGATTCTGCGTACATGCCCGGCACCACCGGCCACAGCATCATACAAAATGATGGAATAAATCAACCTATTATTCCAGTTTACCTTATGCAGAGTACCTTTTATGTCGGTTCGCTCAATGCCAAGGGCGGTTGACATTCCTTCCAGCAATGCGTAAAGCACAGACAGCATCGTGTTCGTGTCGCTTGCGGCAGGTGTCTGAAAAACAATCTTTGCAACATCGGTCTTGAAATCATGGGAAAGAATATACTTTTTAGAAATAGCTTCTTCATTTTTGCAGTAATATCCATACGGATTTTTATGCTTTTTAGGGAACGGATCATCCGTAGCATATCCGCAAACAGGGCACACAGCGTATTCCGGGCTGCGAACTACCACCACAAGAGAATCGTTGGAAGTAGATTCAATTTCGATGTTGTTCTCATTGACAGAGAAACTCAGGGTATCAATCACATTACGTGTAGGATCACCGATGTAATAGTCATCGGATTTGTACTCACGTTCTGGACGATGCATTGGAACATCTTTACCCTCTCCATTCTCGGCAATAAAACCGCGTCTAGGCTCCAATGTCGTCTGCCAAAATCTCTTTTTAATGGGAAAATGGCAAGAAACGCATTCACGACCTTCGCTGGGAATATCCTGCTTTGTGAAGTTTGGCTCAGCACATTCTTTGTTGGGACACTTACAAAAATGTCCTATCTCCCATCCATTCGAAGATGCTTTAGACGGCATTTTGCGGATATAGCGGCTTGTATACATTTTGCCATCTGCTATTACCTGTGAACCGGGCGCATATTCAGCAATTGCCATTTGGAGATCACGTGCCAGCTGCAATGCCTTGTTGCTGCCAACAGCCGAGACATCTGGTAGCAGTTCAACGGTATCCACAGGAAATCCATATTTGGGGAGAACATTGTTGCGCACAAGGAAATCTATCAAGCTCTTTTTGCCCTCTCCGTCTTCCCTTGCACAGCGGAACTTTTGCAGCTTCCTTTCATAGTCTCCTGCGTTTTTGTAATCCTTTACACGGGCATACGCTTTCATTTGTTTTTCATAGTAGTCAATCGTGTCCCGATATTCTTTTACTGCAATTTCCAAACAGCCATCATCGCCAATCAGAGAGTCAATCCATGAATAATCATCAATGCCGAGTTCTTTATGTACATCGGCAGGAATCGACTTTTCCAGTAGATTTTTCAAGTGCTGTGGTTTTTGCCGGAGATAATCTTTCAGCAGGTCATAGCCGCCTTCGTTCAAAAGTACCGTCTGATTATCCCCATCATATACTTTAGGGTAAGCGGTCAAGAACGAGCTCAGTGCAACTGCATAAATATGTCGGTTAATAACCTTGCGGTTCTTGATCTCAAAGACCGGTGCCTGTATCAAACCGCTGATCATCTTTTGCGGATTGTTATAGAACGTAAAATCGTGAGAACTTAGCTTTGCATAGGTCATTACAAACGCCGCAGAGTGCAATGCACGGCCGGCACGACCGGCACGCTGTACATAATTCGCGGGGCTCGGCGGAACGTTACGCATATATACAGTTTCCAATGAGCCTACGTCAACACCCATTTCAAAGGTGGTCGAACAGCTAAGCGCGTTGATCTTGCCGTTTACAAATCCCTGTTGGTAAATCGTCTGTTGATCTTTCGCCAACTGTGCCGTATGCTCTTTGATGAACAAGGGCGACATCCGAGTGTCCCTGTACAAATTAGCATAATGGTTGTTCTGCAAGTCGATAGTGGGATCATATTTTTCCAACGAACCGTCACACTTCACGGAAGAACAAAATTCCTTGCAATAATATGGCGTAACTTTCCCACATTTTTTGCAACGATAAAAATGTAGTTTGCTATCTCCGCTAAGGCGAATACTGAAATCTTTTGTAGAAATCGTAGTTTCTTCGTTTCGCTGCTTTGCGAATACATTATCCCAGTAACTCAAAAGAATCTCATTTGAATAATCCTCATCGCGTCCGGAAACACGGCATACACGGGCAAGACGAGCATTAGGATAATAGTTCCCGTTAGAACGCTTTCTAGCAGCCCAACCCATTACTCAACTGCGTTGGGAATCTTCCGCTGTTTTGATTGCCTTCATATAGCGCTGCTTTGCGGCAAAGAAAATGTACTCCCGATCTGCATCCGTCAACTTAAAATCAGGAAGAATTGCTCCAGCATAGACCGCATCCATTACGAGCAGATTTAAGAAGTCTTTGCTTTCGGCGTCAGATATTCCGAATTCGTCTGCAATGTCACTGCAAACTTCAGCATTTGGATCATACTCAAATGAGAGCAAGCCCATACTCGCCAAACTTGTGGAGCGGCGTGCATTATACATCTCATTCAGCACGGCGATCCAAGCGTTACGCTTACAGGCGAGATCAATGTCCTGATTTTCAGGCTGATCCCACTCAGCAAAAGTTTTGTTGGCATTAAAATAGCGACTCAGTCGTTCCACAAAACTGCTGACGCTCAGGAAAGTCTTTCCTTCTTTTTTGCATTCCTCAATAACGTGCCAAATACCGCGGCGGCGCAGAAATTCCTGATAAGACTTTTCCATGTAGCAGGCAAAAAATGCAGCTTCGCTTCGACTATCGGAAAAACACAGGAATTGCCGATGCTTTGTTGTTGTAGTAGTAGTCCGTGTATTGCGGGCCGCGAACAGCCCTCTACCGGAAGTTCGATTTTCTTTCGGTATCGGCGTTTCTTCTGTCTCAGGGAGAATATCAAATAGCTTTGTTCCAAGTACGGACGTTGCAGCTTCTGCGCCCAAATAGAATCTGCGCAGGTGTCCAAATCCACAAGCACTGCACTTGATTTGCTTTGTGTTTTTGACGGTCACCTTGGATAGCTTTATGTAATTAGATGCCGCGTGATCACAAGGCGCTTCCAGTTTGGCATCAGCCTCACCGCTGATGGCTCCGCAAATGGGGCAAATCACATAATCATTTTCTGCACAGCCGGTTTCATCGTCAATCGTGACAGCTTCCTCGTCATCGTCTTCATCAAAGATATGGGCTTCGCCTTGTTCTTTGACAAGGTAATACTCTGCCTTGTCATCCCACTGCTTTACATTTTCCAAATGGTCACCAATCGTTTTTCCGACGATGGCAGTACGCCCGCAGTCAGTGCAAATAGCGCACTCAAACACAGCCTGTTGCTGAGAACCATTTCCTGTGAATAATTTTCTCTGCAAGAACAACTGTTTGGGTGTATTTAAGGTAATATAAGCCCCCTCAAGTGCGCGCACAAAGAAGTGATACCGTGCTTTTATCAACGAAACTTTACCTTTTTCTGCGCGGGTACATACGTTGATAAATGCCACAAGTTCCTCTTTGCTGAGCGTAAACTGTCGGTCTGCCAGCTTTTGGAGCAGTTCATTGACAGACAGCGGACCGCTTTGAGAACAAATTCCTCTGACTGCTCCGAACAAAGGACTATGCAATAAAAGTTCGAATAGGCGTTCATCCTCATCAGCAGCATCCATGGTGAATCCATAATCTGCAAGAACCTCACTCGGTACGCGTTTGTTTTCCGCAATTTCCGTAAAAAGTTGATTGGGGATTTTCCAAGTGTCTTTTAAGGCTGGCTGTTTTTCTTTGGAACGGATAATATTCTCCCGCAGGAATGGCGCACCGCACAAACGGCTGGCAAAAGCAATAATATCGTCATCCGCATCATATCCACCAAGAGTGGCGCTCGTCAAAATATACTGTACACTGCCCGGCGTACTGATACGGGCGCGCAGCCTGCGCATCAGTAGGGAGGTTTCCATTCCTGTTGCACCTTTATAGATATGGGCTTCATCCAATACAATATAGCGAAGCTGAGCCCCAGAAAAGACTTTGTCATCTTTAGGACGCAGCATCATATATTCAAGCATCGAATAGTTGGTGATCAGTATGTGCGGAGGATTTGTTTGCATCTCATCGCGGCAAATAACTTCGTTGGGTAGAGGATGTGCATTCCTGCCGTTGACACGCTGATACTCCGCCAACGCACGGTCTTTGGTTTGCTCAGTATTGCCATTATAAAGTCCAAAACGAATTGTAGGGTGATCCTTCAGCAATTTTTGCAGACGCTTAATCTGGTCATTAGCCAATGCGTTCATCGGGTAGATAATAATGGCACGCACAGCATCGTTCAATGTTCCGGCTTCTTCTTCCTTCAGGAGAGAATCTATAATGGGAATCAAAAAACACTCAGTTTTACCGGAGCCAGTACCGGTCGTAACAACAAGGTTCTTTCGTGCGTTGGCCTTTTCCAATGCAGCGATCTGATGGAGATATAACCCACGCTGAATTTTCAGTTCCTTGTCCTTTTCGGCGCAGTTTTCAAGTGTGTCGAATAATGGACTGACCTTATGCTCAGCAATCAATTCTGCAATCGATTCGCCACTTTCATACGATCCGCTGACTTCAAGATATGGTCCTTTGGCAACTGCGCCAGACTCCTGAATAGATTTCTTCAATTCATCGGCATAGTCCGGATCAGCAAAGTCAAATGTTGTGGTAATATAATCTGTAAATGCGTCTTTTATTTCCTGTGAAGCGGTAATAGGGTTAAACATTTTTACAACCTCATTTATTCTTTACCATTTCATATTCAAATTTATCGGGAATTTGAAGGGCTTCCTTTTCGGCACGACTCAATGTGCGTTCGGCTTTATTTAGTATAGATCCATGACCGGCATCGATATATACAGCATCCCCGGTCACAGAATACATGGCAAGGAAATGCTCACTGATCAGCCAAATATCAATCGGATTTATTAACTCAAATTCTGTTTTGGACGAATCATTGCAGAAAAAGAACCATGACGCTTGTTTTGTATTCCAAAACTGAAGAGTTCCCTGATAATGTGGACACTTTCCGTCTTCTTCGGCAGGAGCATCGGATACATCAATATACTTCAAATCCACAATTCGGGTCATTGAATCTCGCAAACCAAGAACATTATAAACACCTTTTTCCCAATCCCAGCAGGAGGCAGACTTCAACTTCAAAATGGCATTTCGGTAGTTGAAATCGTATGGATTGCCAACAACCAGTTTGCCTGAATAAATTTCAGATTCCTCTTTTTTGAACACGGACTTTTTAATCGTTGTGACGGAAAAGCTATAAGCGCCATCTGCTAAGCTAAGATTCTTTTCAAGCTGTTCATCTTTTCCATAGACGAAGTAGTTGTAGGGCTCTTTCTCCACATCATAGAGATATACATGAAAGTCTTGTCCCTTGTTTCCAATAAAGTTATCCTCAATTTCCCAGTAAAGCGCTCCATTTTCATAGATAAGCGGACACCTATTGAACGATGGCTTAAAGTGAACCGTCAACAAATTGTAAAAGACTGGTTTATTCATTCCTCTTTCTAAGCGCACAAAAAGATTTGCATTGCTGTCGGTTCCTTTATGCATCTGGAGAAAATTTCCGATTTCATATAAGTGATTGCTCTTAGAGCAGACGAGTTCATCATTGCCCATGAAGAACTTCGCAACCCAGCCTTTGGGACAATCGATACTGATAAAAGAATCAGCTTTCAAGTCATCAACCCAAAGGTCTTTGTTTTCCAATGTGAAAAGGTTTCTATGCTGGTCACTTTGCAATAAAGTGGCGTGAACCACTGGCAAGGATAATTGCAGTGTTGCCATGGCGGTAAATCCCGGTATTTGAATGGTATTGTTTCCCGGTTCTGAGTAGATTGTGAATTCACGGTGTCCATAATGAGCATCAAAGGTCTGTACTGTTACGGTTTTTCCTTCATCAAAGAATATCGGATAATTTAGTGAGTAGGTGAACTCTGGAATCACAAAATAATCATATACACACGCATTCTTGCCGCTGGCTAAGTCAAAAATTCTAATGCTATGCGAACCCGATTCGCCTATGATTGGCAGATAAAAATCTTTTTCCTGTAAATAGGCTGCAAGAGGGAATGTCTTGCCATCCAGTTGAATTTGATATTTTTCAATTTTTTCTTCTTCCGGAAGTTCAACGTCTACCGCTTCAATTCTGCTATGAACGGTGTACATAGCATTCTCGGAAAGCGCAAATGCAGAAGGAATTCGTTCGGGACGAACTTTAACTCGTACGCGACTTTTGGTGCTCGAATCCGCATAAAGTTCGATGCCGTTTACCGTTAGGCAGTGCAGAGCATTAACATCCAATGCGAATTTTTGTGCAAAATCGCATTCGACTGTATAAATGTCCCCAGAATCCTCATCGAAGTCAACATCGCTTTCCAAAGGCGTGAACAAATATGCCGCACCGTCCGCCGTCTTTTGAATATTACGGATTTCATGTCCCATATTTCGGCTAAGAATCAGATAATCTCGATACAATGTTTTGTGAGAATCATAGATTACATGATTGTTGTCGCCAATTATAACCTTGACGGAGAAGTGAAGGTTTGCGCTTTGCACTTGGTTCAGGAGAAATCTGTATTCTCGGCTGGTAAATACTTGATTGCCAAAGATCTTCATGGGTTCGGTATAAATTTCTTTACCGTCAAGTGAAATTACTACTTGAGGCCGGTTCCCATTCGCAATTAGTTGGCAGTCACTTTCTTCAAATCGAATTTTAGGGAGAACAATATAGGCAATTCCATCTATCAACTCATAGCTGGCATGAATATCAGACCGATGGATCGCCACACGATCGTTTCTATGATTCTTCCGGCTATCCTGCGCCTGTTTCCGCTGCCCTCTGGACTGTTGTTGGAACCACCGGTAGATAAGCAAGTCAAGGCGAAAGTGCTTTGTATCCAGTTGTTCATCTATGCCGTATCCACTTGTAATCACATCCATTTTGTGGATGATGTCTTCACAAAATACACAAGCATATCCTTGGCAAAGTTCCAATAATGTTTTGAAGCTTGCAGAGACAACCGCAGATCGAACATCGACCTCTGAATCGAAATTGTCATTCCATTTGGCCTTGATAGCCTTAACTAAGGGCTTGAAAGCCGGATCACCGGGTATGTACTGGCAGGCAAGGGTATTTACATAAAAGTCAAAAAGGATTGAGAAAAAACGGTTTGCTGCATCGGCAGGCTCCAAAGCGTGGATGAGTAAAGTATCATAATATCCTTGGTATCGTATTCCGTTTTTCTCGGTTGGAACAAGAAAATGATTCGTAAGGCGCATCACCTTATCAATCGCTTTGCAAAAGAAGCGATAATAGTGCTGATATTCCGTTGTACCTTGTCCCAGTGTATATCCGCAGAAGTGCTTAAATACAAACACCCAAATTTTACTTTGCGATTCGTCATCGTCCGCACTTCTCCCTTGCAGCGCGAAAATCGTTTCAAGAATAATTGCTTTTTCTTCTGTAATGGACAGCCCTTTTCCCTCAACGAATCGCTTATCAAATGCAGATTTTGCGTAGGAATACACTGCTATTCGCTGCTCTTCCGTCAGAATAGCATTACCAAGAAACGTCTGAGTGGTATATATCTGGTTTATGACTGGTACAACTTCAAGACTTTCATCAACTTTTTCCCCTGAAAAGTCCATTGCGCGCTCAATATCTTTCCATACGAAGCCGTTGCTCTCTGTAAGCTGTCTCGATGACACACCAGCCCTTTTAGCTTCTCGATGCAGTGCCATATGGACACTTATGTTTTTACACAATTCCGCACTGTAAATTATTTTGTTCGGAAACAACTGCATCAGATTTTTCTGTAAAGCATTGCTCATTTCCATAAGTGCCACGACTCCTCCTGTTATTCAACTTTTGAGTTTTTTAGATTCGTTTATAAAATTATAGCAGATTTAAACAAAAATGTCACGAATTATACGAGCTTTTGATGCTTAGTGTAGAAAACTGCGGGGTCTTTATTGAGCAGGGGAGCTGTTCTTGTGCTTTTGCATTTTAGGTACTTTTCATTTACATTGTACATTCTTATCTGTCCAATAGTCCGTACTCCTTGAGGATTTCCCCGATAATTGTATGAGTGCACATATTCTTGGACAATATATTATGCATTGTGATATAAGATTGAGAAAACGTATAGAGACATCTAATTGTTTATCATGTTATATGCAAAAAAACAAAAGCAAAAATCCGAGGAAGCCGAAGCAATAATGATTGACAGTATGCCGATTTATTCTGTACCAGCACCTTTACAACTGAATACACAGCATAACAGGTACTTTACTTTCCCGGTGGGGCGCACAGCATGGTCACGGCAGACCATAACCCGCGACTGGGGAGAGGGCATAATGATACTCCTGCTGCCCCACGCGTCAGATGGGGTGACTGAGTTTGGATTGTAAGCATTAAGATCCTTACAAGGTCAGTGAACGGTCGCTGCCAGCGGCTTGCCTGTTATGTTCCCATGTCTGGGGGCAAGCGGCAAATTAGACATTTTTCTTCAGCATTTATTTTGATGCACACGGTCTCTTTTATTATTTACATGACCGTGTGATTGACGCTAGTATGCGTATCGTTTGATTTTTATTGAATTCACATCAAGATTTGCGGGGAAAGTGTACCCTTACACCCGGATAAAACAGAGAAAATATAGAAAGAGCCCGGAGGGCCTTACCAAATCGGTAAGGTTCTCCGGGCTCTTTTTTCTCCCCCCGGAAAGTGTATTCAAATTTGGCGCGTTTGTGGGGCTGTGGGGCGGCGTGAGCCGTACAACTTAACACTAGAGAGTAAAACTTACTACACACAAAAAGACGATAGTATGAGATAATAGATGTATACCAAACAAGAAAGGATGATGTGAATGACTTCCACAAGATTACCGAAAACCATTACCGCCGGCGCACTGCTTGCAACGCCGATACCGCCTGTAAAATGGATTATCCCCGGTCTGCTCCCGGCAGGGCTGGCAATTTTTGCCGGTCCCAGCAAGGCGGGCAAAAGCTGGCTGACACTTTGGCTCTGCTTGCAGATTTCGCAGGGGAAATCTGTGTGGGGGCGTGAAATAGAACCGAGAACCGTGCTTTATTTCTCGCTGGAAGATACACTGGGGCGTCTGCAAGAACGCCTTTACCAGCTTGTTGATGCAGAAGAAGACCCGGAACGGCTCATTCTGCAGACGGAAAGTCACGGAATTGGGCAGGGATTGGAGGAACAAATCGTCAGTTTCATCCATACTTACCCCGATATTAGCCTCATCGTCATCGATACCTTGCAAAAGGTACGAAAAAGCGACCAGAATGGTAGTATGTATGCCAATAAATTGGATGAAATTGCAGAAAACTGTCAACCGAGTGCAGGCGTTAAAATTACAGCCTGTGCAGATGAGATGAGGGATCTGCTCATTGGCGGTAACTAAGATCTGGGCAATCAAGGACAGTCTGCAGCGCGTCCTTAACTATGCGGCCAACCCGGACAAAACCGAATACGATGCCCTTGCCCAGACACTGCACTACGCAGAGAACGATGCCAAGACCAAGCTGAACGAGAGCGCCCAGCTTGTCACCGGCATTCATTGCAGGGCAGACCATGCGTGGGAAGATATGCGGGCTGTACAGGAACGCTTTGGTAAAACAGACGGCGTGGTGGCGC
>PPYE01357879.1_pt1 | contig 15940 bp, 16 predicted proteins | sample 1559881 | NCBI WGS metagenome assembly PPYE01 (sample SAMN08240022, study PRJNA423297) | Human gut metagenome, whole genome shotgun sequencing project. | reverse complement strand
CTTCTCCTTCAGGTAACATTGAAAAACATTTCAAATTCACATTCACATTCACATTTTTGCCTTTCCTCCTATCCACCAGCTAACCCACATAGCAAGTAACTGTGCGCCCGATGCCCCTAAAACTGCGTCCCGACGCAGCCGAGGCTACGCCCCGATGCAGCGGGCGATACGTCGGGACGTAGCGCCGACTGCATCGGGACGCAGTTGGCGGCACGTCGCCACGAAAAGGGGGATGAGAGGGGGATGCACGGGATTCTTGACAAGGATGCACGTGATTCAGGACAACTATTGCATTTTGCCGATTTTTTTTGTATCTTTGCACTGTGTTAGAAGAAAAGCTGCACTGCCATTCATCAAGAACGGCAAATGGGAAATTAACCACTAAAAAACGGAGGGGGAAAACGACAGGGGTGCACACCTGCCCTATCTCTTTCTAAATGTTGAACCACTAAAAAAGAAAGGAAAAAAGAAAATGAAAAAGGAAGTTTGGAAAACTATCTTGCAGATGCTCATCGCTGTACTCACCGCCATCGGCACTACCCTCGGCGTTACCAGCTGCATGTAGACTGATTTGTTTAACCATTAAAAAAAACTATTTAGATTATGGGAATTAAAGTAAAAGCTATCGAGCGCAACGTGGCGTTCGAAAAAGGAAAGCAGAAGTGGGCGTTCGTCATGCAGGCTGACCTCTACAGCCAGCTGAACGCAAGTAAGGTAATCGAGGAAGCTGCCATCCGAAGCGGTCTTCCTAAGGCAGTGATCAATGCCGGATGGACTGCCATCGGCGATGTGATAGCTGCCTGGGCCACTGAGGGCCACAGCGTGGCTGTGCCAGGACTGGGTAGCCTCCGATTCGGTCTCAACTCTACTGCCGTGGAGGATGTGAACAAGGTGAGCGCCAACCTCATCACCCGCCGTTACATCATCTTCGTGCCTAACACCGAGATCAAGAAGGAACTGGAGGAGACTTCCGTCAGCATCACCTGCTACGACCGAAACGGTAAGGTGGTGAAGCAGGTTACCTCTACCGACAAGCCTTCGGGCGACGACAACCCTGGCGGTGGCGGTTCTGACGGAACCGGAAGCAATACCGAGGGCGGTGGCGGAAACACCGAAGGCGGTGGCGGAAATACCGAAGGCGGTGGTGGAAATACTGAAGGCGGTGGCGGAAACACCGAAGGCGGTGGCACCGATAGCGGAGACGTAGGCCTCTAAACAGCTCCCCTAAAAGAGGAAGAATCTAACAGAGAAAAAACTCTAAAAGAGGAAGAATCTAACAGAGAAAACTCTAAAAGAGGAAGAATCTAACAGAGAAAAACTCTAAAAGAGGAAGAATCTAACAGGGGAGAATCCTAAAAAGAAGAAGGGCGGCATGCCCGAGGCATACCTTTTACAGTATACCTTGGTCATGTACACCCTTTTGTATCCTTGCACCTTTCTTTCTGCCTAAATTAAACTAATCTACCATGCAACGGGTTCCTGCGCATCACTGCGCAAGAAAAAACCTAAAACCTAACACCAAAAAATGGCGTTAAATAAAACCTATGTTTCCTGCGCATCCCTGCGCAGGTTGAATTTATGGGGCACTTAAAAACAAGTGCTTTGACATAACAACATAAATCCCCCAGCGCATCCCTGCGCCGGAAAAACGTCTGACTTAAATTATTTACTGTTGCACAACGCCGTGTGCATAACCCAAAATATGACAGGTCATTAAGACCAGTCAACCTAATAACTCATTCTATAATAATGTCACGAAATCAGCGGCGATATCCACCAGCTTCTTGCGACGAGCCACACCGATGATGTAGTGCGCCTCCTTGGCTGAGCAATGGAAATGCTTCTTGATGCCAGTCACAAGCTCCTGCTTGGTGATGGAATCCACACCCTTAGGAAATGACTTTCTAACCGCCTTTTCTATATCGCTCATCTTGTACTCCATGTGTCGTTTATGGTAGTAGGAAGATACTGTGACTGCGAAGACAATCACCAGTACGATGATAGTGAACAATACTGTCTGATTCATGATCTTAAATTCTATACGTTTTTACGTTTTATCCAAGTTGTTGTATTCTCTCTACCGCCTGTAGTCCTCGCTCCCGTCCGGGGGCAATCATCCCAATGCGATAGGCGCCCGCGATAGCTGCTATCTCGAAACGCACCGCAAATATAGCAAAAATATTCCAATGTCGTTCAAAAAATCCCGATTATTTTTAGTTTTTGCATAAAAAAAGTGCTTTTTCCATCGTTTTTCCCGATAAAACATGGTTTTTTCAAAAATTATATGTATTTTTGCAATGTGTTGGAGTGCCGCCCCAAGGTGGCGCTCCAATAATCTGAAAGCCCCTTTATATATATAATAATGTATTGGGACCGGAAGAAAAGAAAAACTATCAATTTAAAAGCAAAACTAACAAATAACACAATAACGTAATAACATAGAGAAATGCAAGAAACGGTAAAAAAGGTACTGACCGGCGATTTTAATCGCAAGAAGGCACTGCTCTTCCTACTGACGGCACTCGTCACGGTCATCGTTTGGAACTTGCCCATCGACAGCTTCGGCATCGACGGACTGACAGTAGTTCAACAGCGCATCATCGCCATCTTCGTGATGGCAGTGATGCTGTGGCTCACCGAAGCTATTCCGGCCTGGGCCACGAGTGTGGTAATCATCTTCGTACTGCTCTTCTTTGCCAGCGACTCGGCATTCAAGATCATGCAGGGTTCTGAGGCCGAGATGGGACAGCTGCTCGACTATCAGGGTGTGATGGCATGCTTTGCCGACCCAACCATCATCCTCTTCCTGGGCGGATTCGTACTGGCGATAGCAGCCACGAAGAGCGGACTGGATGCCAAGATGGCAAAAGTGCTGATAGCCCCGTTCGGCAAGCGCTCGGAGAATGTGCTGCTGGGCTTCATGCTCATCACCGGCATCTTCTCGATGTTCATCTCCAACACCGCCACTGCAGCCATGATGCTCACCTTCCTCACCCCTGTGTTCAAGGCTTTGCCTCCGGGCGGAAAGGGTCGCGTGGCGCTCACCATGGCCATTCCTATCGGAGCCAACCTGGGCGGTATGGGCACACCTATCGGAACCCCTCCTAACGCCTTCGCCTACAAGGTGCTCAACGACCCTCAGGGACTGAACATGGGCATCGGATTCGGCGACTGGATGATGATCATGGCGCCGATGGTCATCCTGATGCTCATCGTGGCATGGTTCATCCTGCTCAAGATGTTCCCATTCTCACAGAAAACCATCGAAATCAAGATAGAGAGCCATGCGAAGAGCAACTGGCGTACAGCCGTAGTGGCTGCCACCTTCATCCTCACCATCATCCTCTGGGTATTCGGTAAGCAGCTGGGCGTCAACGCCAATACCGTGGCGATGCTGCCTATCGCCGTCTTCGCCTTTACGGGCGTCATCACCGCCAACGACCTGAAGGACATCGACTGGGCGGTTATCTGGATGGTGGCAGGAGGTTTTGCCCTGGGTCTTGCGATGAACGGTACCGGACTTGCCGAGGCTGCCGTGAAGAGCATTCCGTTTGGCGAATTCAACCCGCTGGTCATCATGGTCATCTCCGGTCTGGTATGCTTTGCGCTGAGTAACTTCATCTCCAACACCGCCACCGCAGCCCTCCTGATTCCTATCCTGAGCGTGGTATGGGCGGGCATGGGCGACAAGCTTGCCGAAATCGGCGGTACATCCACCATCCTCATCGGTGTGGCAGTAGCAGCCAGCTGTGCGATGTCTCTGCCTATCTCAACCCCTCCAAACGCCATCGCCTACTCTACCGGACTCATCCAGCAGACTGACATGGTGAAGGCAGGAGCCACCATCGGTGTCATCAGCATCCTGATAGGCTACTCCGTGCTGGTATTCTTCTGCCGCATGGGAATCCTGTAAGGAGAAACTACAATAAATAAGAGACCACTGCAAAATAAATGAGGTTTTATTTTGCAGTGTCTTTTTTTTGGCGTAACTTTGCACCTGCAAAAACAAAATACAGAAAAATATTGAGATGAAGAAGATAGTAATCGGAATAGACGTAGGCATTTCTACGACCAAGATAGTAGGTATCGACGCCAGCGGAATGGTAATCAGCCCTATCCGCATCAAGGCTACCGACCCCATCACATCGCTCTACGGAGCCTTCGGAAAATACCTGCACGACAACAGGATTGCCCTCGACGAGGTGGAACACGTAATGCTGACCGGTGTGGGAGCAGCCTACATCGACGAGCGCATCTACGGTCTGCCCACATCGAAGAGTGAGGAGTTCGTTGCCGACGGACTGGGAGCCCGATATGAGAGCAAGCTCGACCGCATGATCGTGGTGAGCATGGGCACGGGAACATCGCTCGTGAAATGCGACGGCAACGACATCAAGCACATCGGAGGTATCGGCATCGGAGGCGGCACCCTGGCGGGACTGAGCCGCATCATGCTGAAGACCGACGACATCAAGCAGATAGTGAACCTTGCCAAGGACGGTGACATCTCGAAGATCAACCTCCTGATAGGCGACATCAGCGCCAAGCCTCTGCCGGGTCTTCCGATGACCGCCACGGCTTCGCTCTTCAGCAATGCCAAGGCGAATGCATCGCGCGAGGACATCGCCATGGGACTCATCGGCATGGTATTGCAGAGCATCGGTTCTGCCACCATCCTCTCGTCCCTGGAATCGGGCATCAAGGACTTCGTGATGATAGGCAATCTCACCCTCCTGCCCCAGTGCCGCGAGGTATTCCCAGCCATGGAGAAGCTCTACGGCGTGAGATTCAGAATACCGAAATACTCGGAGTTCTGTACCGCCATCGGCGCTGCCCTCGACTACAAGAGGGGGCAGAAGGAGTAACAGTCTGCCCCGGCAGAGAAAGCACAAGAAACAAGAAAAAAGCAGCCACAGAAAGCACAGCGCCACAACGGCCTGATATATAACCATTTAAACGTTTTGGAAAACAAAATTTTGTAAAGGTTTTCCAAAACGTTTTATTATTTCCCTGATTTTCAGCGACTTAATGTTTTTTAACAATAAAAAAGTTATCCAAAAGCTTGCCGTTTCAGGAATTATTTGTATCTTTGCAATGTCGAAAATGGTTACACCGTAATCTATTCGTAACATAAGAACTTAATATTAAGCAATTTAATCATTAATCGTAAAAGTAATAGTATAATGATTCAAACAGTAGTAAAGCGCGACGGACGCATCGTTGGATTCAACGAACAAAAGATAATGGCTGCAATCCGTAAAGCCATGTTGCATACAGATAAGGGTGAAGATACCGCCCTCATCGAGCAGATCACTGACCACATCTCTTATCGTGGCAAGAGCCAGATGAGCGTGGAGGCCATCCAGGACGCCATCGAGATGGAACTCATGAAGAGTGCCCGCAAGGATGTTGCCCAGAAGTATATCGCATACCGCAACCAGCGCAACATCGCCCGCAAGGCGAAGACACGCGACGTGTTCATGAGCATCGTCAATGCCAAGAACAACGACATCACCCGCGAGAATGCCAACATGAACGCTGACACTCCTGCCGGAATGATGATGAAGTTCGCATCGGAGACCACCAAGCCTTTCGTTGACGACTACCTGCTCTCAGAAGAGTCGCGCGACGCCGTTACGCACAACTATCTCCACATCCACGACAAGGACTACTATCCAACCAAGAGCCTCACCTGCGTGCAGCATCCGCTGGACATCATCCTGCACCACGGATTCACGGCAGGCCACGGTTCAAGCCGTCCTGCCAAGCGCATAGAGACAGCAGCCGTACTGGCCTGCATCTCGCTGGAAACATGCCAGAACGAAATGCACGGCGGACAGGCTATCCCAGCCTTCGACTTTTACCTGGCTCCTTACGTACGCATGTCGTATCAGGAAGAGGTGAAGAACCTGGAGAAGCTGACAGGCGAAGACCTGAAGGACCTCTACGACGCTCCTATCGACGACTACGAGGAGAAGCCGCTGGACGGACTGCAGGGCAAGGCACGCCTGGAGCAGCACGCCATCAACAAGACCGTGAACCGCGTGCATCAGGCTATGGAGGCTTTCATCCACAACATGAACACCATCCACTCACGTGGCGGTAACCAGGTAGTATTCTCAAGCATCAACTATGGTACGGATACCAGTGCCGAGGGTCGCTGCATCATGCGCGAAATCCTGCTCAGCACCTACGACGGCGTGGGCAACGGCGAGACAGCCATCTTCCCTATCCAGATATGGAAGAAGAAGAGAGGCGTCAACTATCTGCCTGAGGACAGAAACTACGACCTCTACCAGCTTGCATGCAAGGTGACAGCACGCCGTTTCTTCCCTAACTTCCTGAACCTGGATGCTACATTCAACCAGAACGAGAAGTGGAGAGCTGACGACCCTGAGCGCTACAAGTGGGAGATAGCAACCATGGGATGCCGTACCCGCGTATTCGAAGACCGCTGGGGCGAGAAGACCAGCATCGCACGAGGCAACCTGAGCTTCTCTACCATCAACATCGTGAAGCTCGCCATCGAATGCATGGGCATCGAGAACAAGCAGCAACGCATCGACATGTTCTTTGCCAAGCTGGATAACCTGCTGGATATCACAGCCAAGCAGCTGGACGAGCGATTCCAGTTCCAGAAGACTGCCATGGCAAAGCAGTTCCCACTGCTGATGAAATATCTCTGGGTGGGCGCTGACAAGCTGGAGCCTACTGACACCATCGAGAGCGTCATCAACCACGGTACACTGGGCATCGGATTCATCGGACTGGCAGAGTGCCTCAAGGCGCTCATCGGCAAGCACCACGGCGAGAGCGAGGAAGCTCAGGAGCTGGGTCTGAAGATCGTGACCTACATGCGCGACCGTGCCAACGAATTCAGCGAGAAATATCACCACAACTACTCCGTGCTGGCTACCCCAGCCGAGGGCTTGAGCGGCAAGTTTACCAAGAAGGACCGCAAGGAGTTTGGCATCATCCCAGGCGTTACAGACCGCGACTACTATACCAACTCCAACCACGTGCCTGTATACTACAAGTGTACAGCGCTGCAGAAGGCTAAGATCGAGGCTCCTTACCACGACCTGACCCGTGGCGGCCACATCTTCTATGTAGAGATTGACGGCGACGCTACCCACAACCCAGCAGTCATCGCCAGCGTGGTAGACATGATGGACAAGTACAACATGGGCTACGGTTCCGTGAACCACAACCGCAACCGCTGTCTGGACTGCGGCTACGAGAATGCTGATGCCAACCTGGAGGTTTGTCCAAAGTGCGGCAGCCACCACATCGACAAGCTGCAGCGCATCACCGGCTACCTGGTAGGTACCACCGACCGCTGGAACAGTGGCAAGCTGGCAGAGCTCCACGACCGTGTTACACATATAGGAGGGACAAAGTAGTGATTAATTATTAGTGATTAGTGATTAATGATCAGCGTATTGAGCGTAGTACATGATACGATGGTAGATGGTCCGGGCTTCCGCACATCCATATATTGTGCCGGCTGCCCGAACCACTGTCCGGAGTGTCATAACCCCCAGTCATGGGACATCAACCATGGCACGATGACGTCTACCGAGGAGCTGATGAAGGAAATCATGGACGATCCCTTCGCCAACGTCACCTTCTCGGGCGGCGACCCGATGTTTCAGGCAGAGGGTTTTGCCGAACTGGCACGAGCCATCCGCCAGCAGAGCGACAAGACCATCTGGTGCTTCACGGGCTTTCTCTTCGAGAACCTGGTGAAGAATCCGGCTCAGCTTGAACTCCTAAAGCTGATAGACGTACTGGTAGACGGTCCTTACCAGAAGGACAAGCGCGATACCGACCTCTTCTTCCGGGGCAGCAGCAACCAGCGCATCATCAATGTAAAGAAATCCCTGCAGGAAGGCAAGGTAGTAGAAATACATCTCACAAAAGAAAATCCGAATCCCGTGCTCTGATTCCCAAAAGCACGAGATTCGGATTTTTTTTTTTATTCCTTGATTTTCTCCGCCAGCATCTTCCACTCTTCTTCCGAGAGATACGGCTTGAGTTCCCTGACCAGTTGCCGGATATAGTCGCGGTCCCAGTCCTCTTCATGGCAGAAGTGATCCTCATAGAAGAGCAGGTCTACATCTATCAGAATCTCCCCACGCCTGCTGCGGGCAACGGTGCGTCCACATCTCCGCTCCACATCCCGGAACGCCTGCAGCACACGGTCCTCAACCACATGGACATACGTCGCCCCAACCGTATTGAGAAACGGTTTGGAATGAGGCATGCCGATGGGTTTGGTCCACATATCAGGGCTGAACCTGATGTCTTCAAAGGCATTCTCCAGCTGACTTTTGGCCATAGCCACATGATTCTTCTGATTCTCGTTGGAACCCACTGCAAAGATGATCAGTATTTTCTTCTTGAAATTAAGCATTTTCTCTTCATTTTTGCTGCCGGGAGCTACGAAAGAACAGTTCCCCGAATTGCCGAAGGCAGCCAATTAATATAATTCTTATGCAAAGATAGTGAAAATACTTAAATAAATGATGGTTTTATTCCTTTTTTTATTATTTTTGCACTATGAATCGAATAAAAACATATTTTCTGGCCTTTTTGCTATCAACCTGCGCACTCTCTTCGGGAGCACAGATGAAATGGAATCAGACCTACCAGACATACATCAACCAGTATAAGGACCTGGCCATCGAACAGATGCTACGTTACCGCATACCTGCCAGCATCACCCTAGCACAGGGACTCTTTGAGAGTGCTGCCGGAAGGAGCGACCTCGTGAGGCAGGGCAACAACCACTTCGGCATCAAATGCCACGACTGGACCGGTCCTACACAGTATCATGACGACGATGCCCGGGGCGAATGCTTCAGAGTATACCGTGACGCAAGAGACAGCTATGAAGACCATAGCAAGTTTCTTGCAAGACAGCCACGCTATTCCCGACTGTTCCAGCTCTCGCAGACCGACTACAAGGGTTGGGCGAGAGGACTGAAGGCCTGCGGCTATGCCACCAATCCGCAGTATGCCAACAAGCTGATACAGATTATCGAGCTCTACAAGCTCTTCGACTACGACAAGGCAAAGCGCTACGACCGCTTCATGGCAAGCCACAGCGGCACCGACCAGCCTATCAACGGTCAGGGGCTGCTCCACCCTATCCATCTGTTCAACGACAACTACTATCTCTATGCCCGCGAGGGAGATACCTTCAAGGCACTGGGCAAGGAAGTGGGCATCAGCTGGAGAAAACTGGCTAGATACAACGAGCGCGACAAGCACGACGTGCTGAAGAAGGGCGACATCATCTACCTGAAGAAGAAGCGCAAGAAGGCGCCTAAGCAGTACAAGCGACGTCCACACGTGGTTCAGCCGGGAGAAAGCATGTACACCATCTCGCAGAAGTATGGCATGCGCATGAAGTATCTCTACAAGAAGAACCATCTCCCTGCCGACTACAAGCTCAGAATAGGCGACAGGCTGAGAGTGAGATAGTTTTTGGTGAAATGTGAACGAAATGTGAATGTGAATGTGAATTTCAAATGAAAAGACAATGAAGAAAATGATATTATCCCTCGCCACCATGGCGATGCTGCTGGCGCCCAGCACAATACAGGCGCAGAACTTTGACGATTATTTCGTAGACAAGACACTGCGAGTAGACTATACCTTTGCCGGCAACAAGAAGACACAGATGATTGCCGTAGACCAGCTGAACGTGATGCCACGATGGTATGGCAGGCACCAGCGACTGGCTGAACTGCCAGTAGAGGGCAACGGACAGATTACCGTCCGCGACCATCGCACGGGCAAGGTCATCTACCGCAACTCCTTCTCTACCCTCTTCCAGGAATGGCTCTCCTACCCGGAATCAGAGAAGAATACACAGAGTTTCGAAAACGTATTCCTCGTGCCGATGCCAAAGGATACGGTAGACATCACCGTAGACCTGCGCAACAACCGACGCGAGGTGATGACATCGCTCACCCATCAGGTGGCTCCAAAGGACATTCTCATCCATCAGATGGGCAACCAGCCAACTCCTTACGAAACCCTGCAGCAGGCTGCCGATACCACCAAGTGTATCCACATCGCCTACGTGGCAGAAGGCTATACCGAGGCTGAAATGCCTGTCTTCCTGAAGGATGCCAGAGAGGCTACGGAGGCCATCTTCGCCCACGAGCCGTTCAAGAGCATGAGAGACCGCTTCAACATCGTTGCCGTGAAGTCGCCATCCCAGGAAAGCGGACCTAGTATCCCATCCAAGGGAATCTGGCACAAGACTGCACTCAGCTCCCATTTCGACACCTTCTACAGCGACCGATACCTGACCACCCTGCATCTGAAGGACCTGCACAACTGGCTGGCTGGTACGCCATACGAGCACATCATCGTCCTCGTGAATTCAGACAAATACGGTGGCGGCGGCATCCTCAACTCCTACAACCTCACCACCTGCCACCAGCAGTGGTTCAAGCCGGTAGTGGTACACGAGTTCGGCCATTCATTTGCCGGTCTTGCCGATGAGTATGCCTACGAGTCAGAGCAGATTCCGATGTATCCACACGATGTGGAGCCATGGGAGAAGAACATCACCACCCTTGCCGACTTCCACGGAAAATGGGAGAACATGATCAAGAAGGGCACCAAGGTTCCTACTCCATTGTCAAAGAACGAGAAGGTGGCAAAGACCAAGGTGGGCGTCTTCGAGGGTGCCGGATACAGTCCTAAGGGCGTATACCGTGGCGTTCAGGACTGCCGCATGCGCATCAACGAGACTCCGGAGTTCTGCGCCGTTTGCCAGGATGCATTGAAGCAGATCATCGATTTCTATACGAAGTAGTATGAGCGGTTTCTGCTTTATGCTGTTCATCGGATTTTGCATGAAGCAGATGAGCAGATTCTGCCTTGTATAGAAAGAGAATCGGAATAAAAACCTATAATAGAACAACTTATGAAAGAGAAAGAATTAAAGATCCAATACCAGATAGCTGAGCTCTCGGAGTTGAGCGAAACAGAACAGGAGTTGGTGAAGAAGGCGATGGACACTACGAATCACGCCTATGCCAACTACAGTCATTTCTACGTAGGTGCAGCCTGTCTTCTTGCCGACGGCAAGATGGTGATAGGTGCCAATCAGGAGAATGCGGCATTCCCATCGGGACTATGTGCCGAGCGCAGTGCCATCTTTGGTGCGCAGAGCTATTATCCGGAGTTGGCGATTACCACCTTGGCGATAGCTGCCCGCAACGAGAACGGCTTCCTCAAGTCGCCTATTTCGCCCTGCGGTGCCTGCCGCCAGGTGATATTGGAGATGGAGGACCGCTATCAGCAGCCCGTCCGCATCCTGCTCTATGGCGAGAATGGCATCTTCTGCTTCCACAGCATCAAGGACCTCCTCCCCTTCTCTTTCGTGGATGCGAACATGAAGGAATAAAGGAAATTCATCATCAACAAAACTCCCGCTAGGCAATCGAAAAGCCTAGCGGGAGTTTCTGTCTTATTTCAATCCTCCTATCATGTGGCGAATCTGAGCGATTCTTGCCTTTTCATTGGGAGTATTCCTATACTTCAAATACCCTTCCAGGGAAAGCTCGAAACATTCCTTCGCCTTCTTCCTTTCTTCTGCCGAAGAATCCGAACTTTCCGAAGAACCCGAAGCCTTTTCTGAAGCCTCCGAACTTTCCGAAGAACCCGAAACCTTTTCTGAAGAAGAAGCCCCCGAACTTTCTGCTGCAAAGAGATGGCAGAAGCCCAGGCGATAATAGGCATCTGGCTTCTCATTCTCCCTGCAGAGCGGCAGCATCTTCTCGTAGAGCGGCAAGGCACGGTCATATTGCTGGAGCGCAAAATTGCTCTCCGCATCCATCCAGTAATAGAGCGAAAGCTCATGGGGCGCCACACCCTGCAACTGCGGAAGCACCTCATCAAAGAGCCGGATGGCTTCAGCATACTCCCATTCGTAATACAGGCACACCGCCAGATAAGCCCGGTAGCGGGGATTCAGCTTATAACGCCTGTTGAGCGGCTGGAGCAACACCAGGCACTCATGAAACTTCTCGGAAGCGAAGTAATCCAATGCCCTAGCCAGCTGCTCGGCATCCTCCTTCCTATCACTCTTCTTCTCTTGAAATGTAGGGCTTTCTTCTATCTTTTTCGAGTGCTCCAAGGATGGGCTGAAAGCACAAGAAGTCCTAGACCCAGAAAGGGCTAAAATTCCCAAACTCTGCATTGTCCGACCCGACATTGAACTACCCGGCATTGCCCAACCCGGCACTGCCCAACCCGGCAAACTCCCCCAGACAAGCAGGCTACCAACCAATACCCTAAACTTCATTTACTCCTCCTCCCCATTCTCATACTCCGACTCATAGCAGCCGGCATCAGGCATCTCCTTTCTCCTCAATCCATTCCTGTCAACAGGCAATGAAGTGGCTGGATCAGCCTTTCCTATCGCTGCCGACTCCTTGCGAAGACGGAAATCAAACTTCAGATTATCGGTATCGAACAGCACGAAATGCTTCTCGCCATACATCGTGGTATCCTTCACATCCTCATAGATGACATGGGTAAACTTCAGACTGTCGTCCCCCTGCATCTTCTCCGTACGAAGCACGCAATGGTCGAAGAGGAAATTGAAAGCATCCTCCTCTTTCGGAGCCTCCCAAACCACCTCATCATCATGATAACCCGTTACGAGCGAATTTCTCACCTCGAAACGAGGCAACGGAGAGGCAAAACCGATGGCCGACTCGCGACGACCATCAAACGGATAGAACTGGGCAATGGTGCAGCCGTTTACCTCAACATCTCCACCCTCTACATAGAGCGGATGTTTCAGGCAGTTGGTTATCTGCGAGTTATAAATCTGCACCTTGGCAGAATCAACCCTCACTCCGTAACCCTGATTGTTATGAACCGTAGCATTCTCGATGAGCAGCTTCTGCTTCGTAGCATCGCCCGGTTCTATCATCACAGCATCGTAGGCACTATGAATATCAGCAAACGAAATCCTACAGTCATGAGCCGAAGACATCAGTCTGATGCCCTGCCATTGTCCCGGCGTGCGGTCGTAAGGCAGATAATCGAACATGTGGTCAAGTCGGTCGCCCCGCATCACCACTTCCCTGTCCTTCTCGCCCTCAATCTTCAGCGAACCGAACACCTGCAAGCCCGCATTCTCGTGGAAATAGAGTTGGGTGCCCGGAGCAATGGTAAGCGTAGCCATGCTGTCTACACGGATGCCGCCATACACCACCACCGGCTTAGACGACTGGAGGAGCGAATCGCGGCTGATCCTGGCATTGCGCATCATCAGCGCATCCCAGGAATAGGCATAGAGATTCATCTTCTGCTGCACCCCACTCTCCAGGGTGAACACCAGGTTATCCTCCACCTTCCGGGGCGTATCCTGATGCTGCGTGTGCGAGGTAAGTTCGATGAAGACACGGATGCTATCACCCTTCCTCACCTCCACATCCTGAGTCTGATAGCCCGCTGTCTCGCCCAGATACGTTCCATCCACATTGACACGGAAGCCCGACTGATTGCCGTTCTCCAGCCGCACCGAAGAACAGCGCAAGCCCTTGCCTGCACGATTATACACCCAGAAAGAGGCGGTAGGCGTAGGCACATTGGAAAACGTGGTATCGAGCGATACGGAATCTACCGAAAACGAGAGCACATCGCTCCGAGACGTAGAGAAACTCTCGTCTTCCGCGCATCCCGACAGCATCGCAGCCGCCAGCGCTCCACAACCTACTATATAAAAAAATCCCTTTTTTCGTTTCATATCTTCTATAAAACGAAAAAAGGGACGTATTATTGCATTCTGCTTTTTACTATTATTGCCTGCATTCAATTATGCAGCCTTGCAGAAAGCCATCCGCAACATAAAGAGTTACATGAACAGGGCAAAGATAGAGGCACCCACAACCGTCATCACACCGCAGACCACGATGCTCAGACTGCTCATGGCACCCTCGATGGTACCCATCTCCATCGCCTTGGCAGTACCCAGTGCATGGGCAGAACAGCCGATGGCGATACCCTTGGCTATCGGTTCCTGGATGCGCAACAGCTTCAGGAACTTCTCGGCAAAGATATTGCCCAGCACACCCGTGACGATAATAACTACCACAGACACAGCCACATGACCGCCCAACTCCTCAGATACGCCGATACCTATCGCCGTAGTGATGCTCTTAGGCAGGAAGGTGACGTAAGAGGCATGATCGAAATGGAAAAGCAGGGCAAGCAGCAATACGGAACACAAGCTGGCAAGGACACCCGACACGATGCCTGCCACCACAGCCCGATAGTTCTTCTTGAGCAATTCTACCTGCTGATACAGAGGAACAGCCAAACAGATGGTGGCTGGAGTAAGCAGATAGCTGATCATATTGGCACCGGCAGAATAGGTCTTGTAATCTACACCCGTAAGGAGCAACACGCAGATTACCAACACGATAGCGATGAGCAGGGGATTCATCAGCGACCACCCCGTCTTCATCTTCAGCAGCATACCGATACCGTATGATGCCAGACTGATCAAGACTCCGAAGAACACGGAATCCTGGAAAAGCGAAATAGAACTCATCATCATTTCTTAGCCTCCTTTTCTGTCTTGTTTTCTGAAACTTCTACACTTGCAAGGCTTTCAGCAGTCTTCTCCTGCTGCGCCTTCATCCGGTTCTTGCGGATTACCATCTGGGTAATCCATCCCGAAACACCCATCACGATGAAGGTGCTCACCACCGTCACAATGATATACTGCAGCCACGAATTGCCTATCGCCTGCCAGGAATCGATGAGCCCCACGGCAGCAGGGATAAACATCACCGGCATGACGGCAATCAGAAAGCTGCTCGTCTCACGAATATCCTTCACCTTAATCCATTTCAGCTCCAGTGCCGCAAAAAGCAAGATGATGCCATAGATACTGGCAGGAATCGGCAACGGCAACAGGAAATGGAGCAGTTCTCCCGCAAAAGAGAACGCTATGATTATCAAAAATTGAATTAAAAACTTCATCCTGAATTACTTTTTACTTTGAACTTTGAACCTTGAACTTTGAACTTTGGGCTTTGAGCTTTAAGCTTTGAGCTTTAAGCTTTAAGCTTTGAGCTTTATGATTACCCATGCCCCCCTGAGCCACCGTTGAATCCGATTCCATCGGATTCCCTCCCCAGGAAAGGCCAGCAGGAAGCCCAAAAGCAAACCTCTCTTTTACAACAACCCTATATACTGTTCAATGATGCTGGCAGTCTTTTCTGCCCCCAGGCGCACGGTATCGAGGCAGATGTCATAGTCATCGGCATTGCCCCAGGTAAGCCCGGTATAATACTTATGATAGGCGATGCGGCAGTCATCCGCATGCTCCACGAACTCCTCAGCCTCCAGTCTTCCCAGACCTTCCTCATGGCGGATATTCGCAATGCGCTCCTCAAGATTGCCCTTCAGGAACACCGAAACGAGATCCTTGCGGTCGCGGAAGATATAATTGCCGCAACGGCCGATGATGATGCAGTTCTCCTGCCCAATCATATCCGTCAAGACCTGAATCGGCTTTTCGGTGAGCGCCTTCTGAGGCTCACCCAGGGAAGACATGGCAAAGAGCAGCTCGTCTACCGGACGCTCATCAAAGAACGACTCCATCTCATCAAGCACCCCATGCTCCCGTGCCATATCCATCAAAGTCTTACGGGTATAGAAAGGGATGCCATAATGTTCAGCCAGCAACTTGCCCACATGAACAGCGCCACATCCACATTGGCGCGCAATCGTAATAATCATAACTCTAAAACTATTAAACCAAAACCTATATATACCAAGAAAGCTAAGAAGATTTAAGTCTTCTTAGCTTTCTTGAAGTCGGGGCGACAGGATTCGAACCTGCGACCACCTGTTCCCAAAACAGGAGCGCTACCGGGCTGCGCTACACCCC
>PPYE01662240.1_pt1 | contig 15941 bp, 14 predicted proteins | sample 1559881 | NCBI WGS metagenome assembly PPYE01 (sample SAMN08240022, study PRJNA423297) | Human gut metagenome, whole genome shotgun sequencing project. | reverse complement strand
CTTCCGCTCCAGGTCAAAATCCTTCGGGCCCTCCAGGAGCGGGAAATTGAGAAGGTGGGCGGCGGCGCTCCCATGCCGGTGGACGTGCGTGTCATTTCCGCCACACGCCAGGACCTTCCCAAAATGATGGCAGAAGGCTCCTTCCGGGAGGACCTGTATTACCGTCTGGCTGTCATCAACATGGAGACCGTACCCCTGCGGGAGCGGCCGGGGGACATTCTGCTCCACGCCAACTATTATCTGGATGAATTAAACAAAAAGTATAAAACGAAGATCATCCTCTCCGACCCGGTCAAGTGCTGCCTGCGGCAATACAACTGGCCCGGCAATGTCCGAGAGCTGCAAAACGTCATCACCGGCGCCTACGCCTCCTGCGACAACCTGATGGTGGAACCCGCCGATCTGCCCGCCAAAATCACCGCGCTTCACAAATATGATCCCGGCCTTCGCCGTCAGAGCAGCCGCCTGGCCGACACCATGGACGCCTATGAATCCGCCGTCATCCGGGAGGCGCTGTGCCGGAACGGCCAAAATGTCAAGGCGGCGGCCGAGGAGCTGGGTGTGGAGCGGAGCCTGCTCTATAAAAAAATGAAGCGCCTTCAGATTATCATCCAGCGCTCCATCCATTGACTTGCATGGCCGTGGGGGGCATGTGTTCCATTTGACACATGCCCCCCACGGCCATTTGACCGGTCGTGTTACTGTGGTCAAATTGACCTGAATCAGCAAAAACTGGCGCACATATAAAACTTCGCTGGGGCAAAGATATGTCTGGATTCCCAATCCAACAAACACACAAAAAAAGGAGATGCGAATTATGTCCAGTTCCAACAATTCCAATCAGCCTGTCGTGCCCAGCGCCCGCGAGGCCCTGAACAAGTTTAAGATGGAGGCCGCTCAGGAAGTCGGCGTGAACCTGAAGCAGGGCTATAACGGTGACCTGACCTCCCGTGAGGCCGGTTCCGTGGGTGGCCAGATGGTCAAGAAGATGTATCCCAAACGAACCTTGACCTTTCCTCGGACGGACCGCACCGCGCCGGGGCATCAGGCGTCGGTCTCCTACATAGCTGTCCTGACCTTTTAGCCTCCCACCTGAAGCGACTATTGGGCGGAATCGCAGCAAGCGATTCTGCCCAATAGCCATCTGTCATACTTTTCCCTCTCAGATCCTCACGGATAGCTTTAGCGGCCTTTTTGCCGGCGCCCGTAGCTAGGATGACGGCAGCCGCGTCACCTCCGGCGCAAACGCCAACCTTGGAGGTCTTGCCCGTCTTTTTTTCCTACCTGCACTGGCGTGTCCGCCGTCGTGAGAGCATACGCCTTCATTCGGTTGATCCGGGTCAAAAATTCATTGGCCGAATACACCCTGTTCAGGTTCTCCCCGGTGATCTTCCGGAAGTTGGCAGACCCGCTCCAGAGCCCACGAACACCGTATCGTCCTCCCCCAGAAGCTTATCCACCGAAACCATGCGGCCCACTACACTGTTTATCCGCATCGCCACGCCGAGGGCCTCCACCGTGGCGCTCCCCCGCCGTACCAGCGCCTTGGGCAGACGAAGCTCCGGGATGCCGTATACCAGCACGCCACCGGGGTGTGCCGGGCTTCATAGATTGTCACCTTATAGCCCAGCGTGGCCAGATCGCCCGCGCAGGTCAATCCCGCGGGTCCTGAGCCCACCACCGCCACTTTTTTACCGTTGGCAGGCATAGCCTCCGCCTTCCGCAGTTCTTCCGCATGGACCATCCCCCATTCCTCCACATACTGTTCCAGGCGGCCAATGCCCACCGGACCGGCCTTGATTCCCCGAACATACTTACTCTCGCACCGGCTCTCCTGGGGACGCACCCGCCCGTAGATGACCGGCAGGTTGCTGGTAGACTTCAAAATGACGTGAGCCGCCGCCAAGTCGCCCTCTCTAATCTTCTGAAGAGTAGCCCACCCAGGCTCACCTTACAGAAGGTAGCGCTGCGGACCAAAGGGGCCTGCTCCCCGCCGGGGTCTTTTTCGGCTCCATATTAGGCACGTGCGGATTCCCCTTTCCGCAGTAGATTGCATCCGATATGACGGTTCATGTTCAGGGCCTCCTTCTGTTTATACATCCGGCTGTGGGCAATGGCCTTGTCAAAGTCCATCTGCGGCATCTAAAGTGGTCATACTTTCAGAGAGGGAATTCAGATTGAAACTGCAACTGGCGGCCGTCTATCAGGATTGCGATCGGGCAGGGGGATGTCCCGGGAAATTACCGTTCGATGGAGTCGATAAGCCCCATAGGCGTATCCCGAAAAATCCTTTTGTCCATAAGCCTGGGCCCTGCTGCTTCCATCTTGGGCACGAAGCCCATGAGATCGATGATCTGAGTACGAATATCTATACCCGGGGCCACCTCGATAAGATAGACGCCGTCAGAGCGCAATTCGAATACAGCCCGTTCTGTGATGTACATGACGGGCTGGTGCATCTGCCGGGCATACCGGCCGGAGAAGGTAATCTGTTCGACCTGTCCGATCAGTTTCTGTTCTCTGCCCTCCTGAAGGATCTGCAATTTCCCGGAGGCCGCCGCGATCTTCAGTCCGCCCGCCGTGAAGGTACCGCAAAAAAACACCTTTTTAGCGTTTTGTGTGATATTAATAAACCCGCCGCAACCAGCAATCCGCGGCCCAAATTTAGACACATTGATATTGCCTTCCCGATCGGCCTGCGCCAAGCCTAGAAACGCCATATCGAGGCCGCCGCCATCGTAGAAGTCAAACTGATATGGCTGGTCCAAAATGCACTCGGCATTGACGCATGCCCCAAAGCGCACTCCAGCCTGCGGGATACCTCCCACAGGTCCCCCCTCGACCGTCAGGGTGATGCAGTTGCTGATGCCCTCCTCGCCGGCTACTAAAGCAACGTATTCGGGGGCGCCAATGCCGAGGTTCACGACCTTTCCAGCGGACAATTCCATGGCGGCCCGGCGTCCAATGATCTTTTTGGCAGACAGGGGCACGGGATTCCCGTTTGATATCGTCGCTCGGAACTCCCCACACATGGAGCCATCATATTCGCAGCCCAGGCTCTGGGCGTGATCGTCCGGGACCTTACAGACAACGATGCCATCCACGTAGATACCTGGTATCTTCACCAACCTAGGGTCTAACGTGCCGTCCTGAACCAATCGCTCGACCTGCACAATCACTTTACCACCGCAGTTGTGTACGGCCTGTGCCATCGAGGTGGCCTCCAGAGATGCAACCTCGCGTTCCAAAGTGACATTGCCGCTCTCATCGGCATAGGTACCTCGAATAAAGGCTATATCCAACGGAATAGCCTTAAAAAGCAGGCGCTCCTGGCCATTGATGTGGATGACCTCAATAAGGTCCTCTTGGGTCATGCGGTTCAATTTACCGCCCTCGATGCGGGGGTCGACAAACGTCCCAATCCCTACATGTGTGATGTGCCCGAGGGAGCGGCTCGCTATATCACGGTAAAGCTTGCACAGAACACCCTGGGGCAGGTTGTACCCCTCGATCTTGTTCTCCAGTACCATGCGGCCCAATTGGGGCGCCAGATTCCAATGCCCGCCTATGACCCTCCGGGTCATGCCCTCATGGGCAAAATGGTCGGCACCGCTCCCATCGTGGTTACCCTGTGCCGAAGAATAGACGAATGTCAGGTTTTTGGGGGAGTTTGTCGTCAAAAAGCGCTGTTCCAGCGCCTTGGTCAAAGCCTCGGGCATACAGCTGCCCACAAACCCGCTGGTCGTTATGGTCATGCCGTCCTTCACGAGCGCTGCGGCCTCCGAAGCAGTGAGGATTGGTTTTCTAGCCATACCTGTTGCGATCCTTTCTCTTTCTCATAGTCCCGCCATCATGCCCTTGATGTGCGGTGTATAGGTAAAAAAACGTGGGAGGGATCCTTCCGTAGATTTAATCACCGCCAGACGGGATCTGCCCCCCTTCCACCCCTCCCCTACCCAGGCACATCGGGCATTTTATGGGTCCGGGCCGGGAACTTCGCTGCAACACCAGTCCCGGCCCAGATGGTCGTTACGGTGAAAACACAGAGTGGGATCAGAACTTGACCTTATCCTCGCCTTTGACCTTCAGGAGCCCTCTGGCCTCGTCGGGTGTGGCGATCTCCCGGCCCAGCTCTTTGGCAATCCGGATAATCTTGGTAACTTGTTCCGCGTTACTCTTCGCTTTTACGCCCTTCTCCAGCCACACGCTGTCCTCCAGACCTACCCGTACGTTCCCGCCCATGGCCAGAGCCACGGCACCGAGCTGCATCTGCATCTTACCGGCGCCTACGACGGACCACACGAAGTTGCCCTTGCCCAGCACCTTCTCCGCCTGATCCACCATATGTACCAGATTCTCTACGGTAGCAGGCAGACCGCCCAGTACACCCAAGATGAACTGAATGTCCACAGGCATCTTAATCTTGCCGCCCTTGATCATGAAGGCTAGGTTACTGAGCTGTCCCATGTCATAGATCTCAAACTCAGGCTTGGTATCCTTCTCAGCAAACAGGTCCAGATATTCCCGCATGGACTTAAAGGTATTGTAGTGGATGTTGTCCTCGGATTTGAGTAGGTGGGGACGTTCCCATTCGTACTGAAATGTCTCAAATTTGTCCGCAATGGGGTGCATGGAGAAGTTAAAGGAGCCTCCGTTGAAGGATGCCAACTCTGGCTCCAGCTCACTGACAGGGCGGAGTCGCTGTTCCAAGGTCATGGTGGTGGGGTCGCCGCCGGTCGTGACGCAGATCAGAGCATTGCAGTTATCTTTAATCTTCTTGCAGACGGTCTTAAACATGTCAATATCGGCGGACGGATGTCCGTCCTTGGGATCACGGACGTGGATATGCACCACGGCTGCACCAGCTTGACAAGCCGCGATGGCCTCATCGGCGATTTGGTCGGGTGTAATGGGCAGGTACTCGGTCTGGGTAGGAACATGGATTGCGCCGGTAATGGCAGCGGTGATCAGAGCTTTGTTCATAACGGAAACCTCCTAAATTTTTTGCCGTTTTCTTAGGCTGTTCAGACACAAGGTCGCGTTGCTTCGGTGCTAGTTCATTTCTTGAGCGCTCATACTTGTTATTTAGCAATTTTTGTGCCAAATATTTTTCCCGCTCAAAACAGGACAGGGCAGAGAGCCTCGCTCCCTGCCCTGTCCCGGACGATCACATATTATATTTCTTAATCTTTTTATACAGCATCCCTCTGGAAATCTGAAGCAGCTCCGCCGCCTTGCTCCGGTTACCTCCGGTGATCTCCAGCGCCTCTTTGATCGTCTCCTGCTCCAGCTCATATTTTTTTTTGCGAATCGACATCTTGTCGGCAATTCCCCAGAGTTCACCCTCAGGCTGCGATTTAAAATAGGGCTTCAGATGCTGCCAGGTAATGGTCTCACTCCATGCCACGTTCATGGCGCGCTCAATGACGTTTCGCAGTTCCCGCACGTTTCCCGGCCAGTCATACTGCTTCAAATGCTCCTTGGCATTGCTGGAAAGTCCTGGAACACACATGCCCATCTGCTTGTTCAGCCGTTCGAGAAGGCTGTCCGCCAAAAGAGGGATGTCCTCCTTGCGCTCCCGGAGCGGAGGCACCCGAATATTGACGACATTCAACCGGTAATAAAGATCCTCACGGAAAACCCCGTTTAACATAAGCTCCTTTAGAGAGACATTGCTGGCCGCAACGATCCGGCAGTCCACCGGAATACTTTTCACACCGCCCACCCGCTCGATCTCGCGCTCTTGGATCGCACGAAGCAGCTTCGGCTGAAGCTCGATTGGAAGCTGATTGATTTCATCCAGAAACAGGGTCCCGCCGCTTGCCAGCTCAAATTTTCCTTTTTTCCCGTTCTTAGCAGCGCCAGTGAACGCCCCGGGATCATAGCCGAAAAACTCTGACTCCAACAGCTCTCTTGGGATCGCGGCGCAGTTCACCTTGACAAAAGCATTGGCTGAACGCTTGCTGTGGTAATGGATAGAACTTGCAACCAGTTCTTTGCCGCTCCCGGTCTCCCCCTCGATCAACACAGTGGATACTGTCCGGGCCGCCTGTAGAATCGCCTTCTTCATAGATTTGACCTGGTCGCTCTTTCCGATAATGCTGTTTACGGAATACTTGGCCCCGCGCATCTTTGTGAGGCTTTCCCGATAATAAGACAGTTCTTCCATAAGCTCGTTAATATTCGTAGACAATTCCATAACCTGCTCCATGTTACGGAGAACGATTAAAAAAATGCAGCCCTCTAATATACCGTCGATCCATATAGGATAGTAGGAACTGATGAGCTGGACCGTTTCCATATTTTTGTTCTGGATGCGATAGGGCACACTGACTAGGCTTTTACCCGTCACCAACACCTTATCCATCAGGTTATCCGGAAAAAAGTCCCGTACATATCGCCCTTTCAGCTCTTCCAAGGAGTAACCGGTAATCTCTGAAAAGGGCTGATTGACATAGACATACCGGCCGTCTTTTCCAACCAATGATACTCCGCCAATCTGGTTAATGATGAGCTCAAACATATCTGACTTTTTTAGATTGGTCAAATAATTTTCCATGATATGACCTCCTCGCCGTACAGCACCTGCCACTGCGGCCATTCTTGCGTTGTACACTATTATACACATTGTTCTTTTTGTCCGCAATCGCATCTTAGGGCAGGTAAATGAGGAATATGGTCGCCCAAGATGCTATCCACGAAGAGTATCACAGATGTGGAAAAGAATCCTCTCCCGACAGGGTGGGAGAGGATCCTTTTCATTGGATGAATGCCGAATTTAACCGAAGGAATGTTTATTGATGACCCAACTGTCGTGACCCGTTAAATACCACTTAGGCTCAAACGTTTCGGGCAACAGCTTCAGTTTGTTAAAGCTGTCATATGCCGCGAAGTGATTGTAGATAACACTGTTGAATAGATAGGGCATCATATTGTCCGGTGCCGGCGTGATGTCAATCATCTCGCCGCCCAACAGTTCCATCTTGTCCATCTTTGGAAACAGACTGGTGATCATGTGTGGCAGGTCGCCGGTGATAACATACCGGCCCTCGGCAGTGGGCACGACGATGGCCATCGAGCCCAGGGTGTGACCGGGAATCTTATAAAGCTCTAGACCGTTGGGCAGTATCAGGTCGCCGTCGAACATGTAAATATTTTTGAGTTGGGTGAGGTCGCCGGGGGTCCGCTTATCAAAGTCCGAGCGAATCATCTGCGTCGGGATTTGGTTGAGCAAATTGGCGTACTCATCGCGCTGGAAAATCGTGCGGGCTTCGGGAAATAGAAGGGCCCCGCCAGCATGGTCGTTATGGAGATGTGTGTAGATGACCGTATCGATGTCCGTGGGCTTTAACCCTTCTTTTTCCAAGGCACCCAGCACATATTGATTGCCGCCTACGGCAGTATAGCCGCCCCAGGCCCGGCCATCAACGATATTGTCCTGATGGATTCCCGTATCTACCAGGACGTTTTCCTTCCCATTCTGGAGGAGATAGCCGATATACGGGATGTCAATCATCAACTCAGGGTCCAAACCGGCGGCCATGACACCGCGGGGCACGTTGATCTTGCCATAATAGAGCGATTTAATCTTCCAGTTGTTCATTAATGAGATCTTCCTTTCATTGCATATTCACTTTTATCGTTCGAGATGTAGAAAACGCTGTCATTGAGTTATACAATTTCTATGCCAAGTCTTAGTTGGGACAGGCAAGAATGTTTTTATGCCAACAACTTGGGGCATCGAAGGCTAAAATACGAACGACCTTGTGCGTATATCCAGCTTTACACGTTGTCCGGAATGCTTGAAAATAGACCAAAATAAATTTATATTATATATATATTGATCAAAAACATAGCCCTGGAAACGGCAGTTTTTCCGTGTAATCGGTTAGTAAGGGCCCATCCAGAGTATCGGAGAGGCTGAACGGGGATAAGGCGCCAAAGTGCATCAGTCTTTGGATATGCCTCTGGATACGGGTATTCAGATCATATCTGAGGCGAACATCGGAGAATGGAGTGTATCTCCAGCTCACTTTGGTCACAGTACCAACTGGAACATAGCCTATCCTCGCACTGCAATTGGACATATATTCCTGCCGGATTTTTGTACAGGCACGTTCCGGTAAACATGACCACAAATTTTATTTTAACCCTTGGAGTTTTAGGGCGCCTACAACTAATCTTAAACTCAAAAAACAGGAAAAACGTAAACTAAAGTATACACCATCTTTGCGTGCTAATCATAAAAAGGTAGGTCTTTCAATGAACCTACCTTTTTTGACCATGCGGAAATTTTGTTCACTTTAATGTACATTTAATATATGGAAACACAAGGCGATTAAAGAAAGCAATGGATTTTAGACGTACGCAATGGTCACTTTTATGGCCGTTTAGAGGGCCGAAGCGCCTGATCCAGCAGAGCTGAAAGACGTCTGGCAGGGTGGCCGGACCCGCTGGGGCCTCTGTTCCGGTGCTTCTAGATTGCGATAGGGCAGCTACACCTGACTAAAGCAGCTATTTTCAGTTCTTACACTGGGACTGTACGGCGGTGGCGTGCGAATAGGCTGTTTAGTGCAGTCGGCCGCACATTTTCTATTAACACGTTTTTCTTTGTCTTTCAGTGTTTACTTTTGTATTCAATTGGCGCTTAATTATGTCTTATGAACCAAGCCTGGTCCTTTCTATACTGAGCTTTTTGCTTTCTTTTGCACAGTTTAAGTTGGCATGCTTATTGCTGCTGTATATTGTTAAATCGGATGCCCACACATGCCGAAGATATCAATCAGGCCCAGTTCCCCCTTTTCTCTTCCCTATCCTTTTAAAAGGAGCACAAGTACGAAATGGGTGCCATGATCGGCAGATCACCCGGCATAGGGAAGGAGGTCCTTGTAAGAAGAGATCGCACACCAGTTAAGATGATGAGTCTGAATCATGAAAGAAATAAGGAGGAGTTGAAACATGAAGTATTATGCCCCCACAAACCTTGAGAATGCGCTCGATCTGCTGGAGAAACTATCTAGCGAAAAAAATGTCCTCTTAGCTGGCGGAACAGATATCGTCCCCAAGCTGAAAAGCAACCCCGCGAGAAGTGGCTGGTATGACAAGTATGACGCCTCTGTAAAAGATTTTAACATGATCTACTTAGGAAACCTTGGCCTCTCATATGTGACAAGCGATGACGGGGGTGCCCTGCACATCGGTGCACTGACCACCATGTCAGACATTCTCGCAGACCCCATTGCCGACAAAATCCCCGTACTGAAAGAGGCTCTGCGCCATTTGGCCGGCCTGACCATCCGTAACGTGGCCACCATCGGCGGCAACACCATGAATGCATCTCCCGCTGCGGATTCCATTCCCGCTTTAATCGCGCTGGGTGCTCTGGCTGTGTTCACCGGAAAGGCCGGTCAGCGTACAGTCGCTCTGGAGAAGGTCTTTACGGGCCCCGGCAAGACCGATATCCAGAGGGGTGAGATTCTGACAGAGCTCATCATCCCCAAACCTGCCGGCAAGGGCAAGTTTGAGAAGCTGGGCCGCAGGAAAGCCGAGACCCTATCCATTGTCAACGGTGCCGCCCAGGCCGATATGACCGGTACCCACTGCAACTCAATCCGCATCGCTGTAGGTGCTGTCGCTGCCACTCCCCTGCGTTTAGAAAAGATCGAGAAGATGCTGGAGGGCAAAGACGTGACCGAATCCCTGATCGATCAAGCTGCCGAGGCTGCGGTGAACGAAATCTCTCCCATCGATGACATCCGGGGCTCTGCGGAGTACCGCAAAAAGGTCACCAGAGTCGTGGTCAAGAGAGTTGTGGCAGGCGCTTGTTTGTAATGATTGCGAAAGGAAGGTGTAAAACATGTCTGAGATTCTAAAGTTCACATTAAATTCTCAGCCGGTCGAAGTCTTAGTGAAACCCGAAGAGTCCTTGCTGGAAGTCTTGCGGGATAAGCTACGCGTGGTGAGCCCCAAGTGTGGTTGCGACCGCGGCGATTGCGGTGCTTGTACCGTTATGGTTGACGGTAAGGCTGTCAAGTCCTGTGCTACTCTGGCACTGACCATTGAAGGCAGGAGTGTTTTGACCGTTGAGGGACTCAGTAATGGTACGGAGCTGCATCCTATACAGAAAGCCTTTATCGAAATGGGGGCTCCTCAGTGCGGCATTTGTACACCGGGCTTCGTAATGGCATCCGTGGCGTTTCTTCAGAGCAATCCCTCCCCCACCAAGGAAGAAGTCAAGGAAGCTCTGGCTGGCAACCTTTGCAGATGCTCCGGCTACACGAAGTACGTAGATGCCGTTCTCGAGGCTTCCAAGGGTACCTTTGGTAAGATTTGATGAAGGAGGATGCTCAAATGGGTAGTTATGTAGGACAACGCATGCCTCGGTATGACAGTCTTGGACATGTTACTGGTAAGACCCAGTTTGTCGATGACATCACGCTGCCCGGCATGTTGACCATCAAGGTGCGCAGAAGTCCCGTCGCAAGAGCAAAGATCTTAAATATTGATACCACAGAGGCAAAGAAGTGTCCCGGTGTTTATGCCGTGGCCACCGCCAAGGACGTTCCTCATAACCTGTGTGGCTTCTATGGTGACCACCCCGTTCTAGCTGAAAATGAGATCCGCTTCCGAGGGCAGGTCATAGCAGCTGTCGCCGCCATCGACGAGGATGCCGCTATGGAGGCACTCTCCAAGGTAAAGATTGATCTGGAAGAGCTGACTCCTATCTTTGATCCTAGGGAGGCTATGAAGCCTGATTCCGAGCAAATCCGTCCCGAAGGAAACCTGTGGGAATTTGAGCCGGGCATGCGTGTGCGTCAGCTTCGCAAGGGCGATATCGAGAAGGGCTTTGCCCAAGCCGATGTTATCGTGGAAGGCGATTACTCCACCTGCGTCGGCGAGCACGCCATGCTCGAGCCCTGCTGCTCCATCGGCGATATCGATGAGCGCGGCCGTCTGGTGATCTACACTGCATCTCAGGCACCCTCCCTCCATGCTACCATGATCGCCGGCACGTTAGGGCTGCCCCTGAATAAGCTGAATATGGTCGGTGGCACCGTGGGCGGCGGCTTCGGCGGCCGTAATGACCCTGTTGCCGACCACCTCGTGGGCCTTATGGCTATGATGACCCAAAAGCCCTGCAAGTGGAGATGGACTCGTGAAGAAGAGATGGTCTGCTCTCAGATGCGCGGGGCCTGGCAGTTCCACATCAAGGACGGCGTCACCAAAGACGGCAAGATTGTCGCTCGCCAGATTGAAGAGATCCATGACACTGGCGCTTATGGCGGATTCGGCCCCTACGCCGTCGACAAGAGCGTGTTCACCATCACCGGTCCCTATGATGTCCCAAATGTCCACATCAACGGCTACTGCGTATTTACCAATAAGCAGGTAGCCACTTCTATGCGCGGCTTTGGTATTAATATTGGCCAATTCGCGATGGAAGCACATATGGATAAAATTGCGGAAACACTCAACATGTCCCCGTGGGAACTGCGCTTTAAGAACGCCTGGAAGGAAGGAACCCTGAGCTCTACACAGCAGGAGATGCACGCTGTTGGCCTGATCGAAACGCTGCAGGCAACCGCAAAGCTGGCTGGAGAAAAACTTTCTCCCGAACTGCTGGCCATGAGTTCCAAATAAGAGGGGAGGTAAGAATCATGATCAAGAAGGGTAGAGGTATTTCAGCAATCATGCATCCCACAGGCTTTAAAGGCGGCGGTGACCCTGATCAAGCCTTGCTCAAATTAAAGCCTGACGGTACAGTTGATCTGCTCACTGGTGTCACTGATTACGGTCAGGGCGGCAAAACTGTTCTGAGGCAGTTTGCCGCCGAAGAGCTGGGTATCGATATCGATATGATCTCCCTGCACAACAAGGGCACCGATAACGTGACCTGGTCTACCGACACCGCCGCCAGCCGTGTTACCTTCATTGCCGGCAACGCCGTGATCAAGGCCGCTCAGGATTTCAAGCGCAACCTGAAGCGGTTCGCAGCCGGCATACTGAATGTTGACGCAGATGATCTGGAGATCGACGGTGTCAAGATCTATAAGAAAGATAACCCTGAGATTGCAACTACTTATGCCGATATCGGCGCTGCTTCCACTTGGGGCGGCGACTTTGTGGTCGGTGTCGGCGCTTACCTAGTTCCCCCTGCCGCCCCCGTCGATCCCATCACCGGCGCTATGGACTTCTGCGCCGCTATGGCCTACGCCGTCTGTGTCGCCGACGTTGAAGTCGACACTGAGACCGGTTACGTGGACGTCGTGAACATGTACACCGGCTATGAGATCGGTACTGCTGTCAACCCCCTGCTGTGCGAAGGCCAGTTCGATGGCGGTGCCGTTATGGGCATGGGGATGGCCATTATGGAGAATCTGTATCCCAAGTATCCCGATGATGCCGGCTGGGCAAGCAGCTACACCGACTATATTATTCCCACTACCATGGATTGCCCGGAAATGAAAAATACCGTTGTGGAGATCAAGGACCCCAGAGGGCCCTATGGCGCTAAAGGTATGGGCGAGATGAGTTCCAACCCTCAGGCCCCCGCTATCGCCAACGCCATCTACGATGCCATCGGCGTCAGGATGGATAGTCTGCCCATTACCGCTGAAAAAGTACTGGCTGCTTTAGAAGCAAAAAAGAACAGAATTTAATTTTCTAACAGTTTAATACTGCCAAAAAATGCACTTGGTGTGCATTTTTTGGCAGGCCGTTATGTAAATAATAACAGGACGCGCGAGGTCGTTATGAAGTATGCAGCGGTCATTGCAGCGGCCGGTCTCTCTGCTGAAAGCCACGGATTGAAGCCTATGATGTGTTTGGACGAGGAGCCCATCATCAGCAAGATCATCCGGGGATTCCAGGAAGTCGGCGCGGATGAGATTGTCGTCGTCACTGGTTATAAGTCCAAAATTCTGGGGAACTATCTACTGTCTTCCAATATCCATGTTGTTGAGAACACGCGATACGCAGAGACTAAGATGTTTGATTCCCTACTTCTGGGGCTTCATGCCCTGCACTTCGGGTATGATTATATCTTTTTGACACCGACCGATGTGCCGCTAGTGCAGGTATCAACCTTGCACGCGATGACGCAGGCCCGTGGAGGCATCATCTGCCCGGTCTGCAAGGGCTCGCCCGGTCATCCAATCATGATCCACAGCAGCCTCGTGCCCCACTTGGAGCGCCACAACGGCGTCGATGGCCTTCAAGGCGCGCTGCTTGACATGAAGATCCCTGTCACACAAGTCCTCGTGGATGATCCAGGCATCCTGCTGGATGTGAATACACCGGAGGATTTTAAACGCCTGCGCCGCACGGGGCGGGAAAATACGAGCGATAGTCAGCTTTGGCCGGACGCTCACATCTGCATTTTCAAAGCAGACGTCGTTCTGTCTCCCGAAATTGCACAGTTTCTGAATATGATCGACCATACCAATACCATTCAGGACGCCTGCTCCTGCATGCATATATCCTATTCTAAGGGATGGACTCTCTTGAAACGGATTGAAAAAGATCTGGGATACTCCCTTGTAGAGCGATCCTCCGGGGGGCCAGATGGAGGAGCCAGTCGGATCACTGCAAGGGGACGTCAATTATTAACCGCTTATATGACATATCAAAAACAAATTCGGGAGCTTTCCGTTCCACTTTTCCAACAGCTATTTCCCCCGGAGCTACATTGAGACTTGGCATTTGGACAAATGCAGTGTCCTGCGGACTAGAACCTGTGCCAGTTTATCACTCAGGACCGGCATACTCATCTATTTATCCATGATCTCATTTTACAGCGATATTGCCTGAAATATTTGTGATAATCTCTCTGGGGACATTTTGCCTCTCGACAAAGGTCATTACATATCAGTATTTCTAAGGGACCTCGGAAGAACTGACCATCTGACACTCGTTTTGGAGCAATCTTCAAGATCTTGCTCATCAGCAGGACGGGCAAGCCCTTTCTATGTCACGATTCAGACCAGGCCCCTCAAAAAAAGGGAAACTATCCCCCTATCAGGCTGCAAAAAGTTTTTTGCCGACAAGCGCAAGCGCATGTAGAGTGGCACAGGCAAACTGGGCGTATAGGCAATTTGCATTCTTCATCAACCCGCGCTACGCTATTCCCGGTCTATGCTCTGTCAGAGACATAGGGAAACCGTCCGGGACGGCGGTTGATTCTAAAATCAGTCTTGGGAGAATGCTCGTTAGTTACAATCTCGGGGCGTGTCTGGATTCCGGGATACCCCGAATCCCCGTATACAACTTCATCATCTTCTCGGCGCAGGCTGTCCGCTTATGTTATATCATGCTCGTTGGCCGCCGTGACGGTAACCGTGTGTACCAGTCCACTGCCAGCATTCACCTCAATGGGGCATTTCATTCCAAACTGCCATCCGTTGCCCTTCTTCGTCTGGTGCATCTCAGGACCCCGTGCCTTATCCGCATTTTTGGTAAATCCTTTACGAAGTTGATTCCCGTAAATTTACGCATAGCAAAGCTGTCGCAGATCGCATCTTCCGTTGCCGGGCTGGAGAGATTGAACCAGATTTGCAGCAGATACATCTGTAGCATCTTCTCGATTCCCATAGGCGGACGTCCACGCTTACCGGTGGAGTAATAGGGTGCAATGACTCCGACCCACCCATCCCATGAAATGATTTTGTCCATGATTTCCAGAAATTTCTCTCGCTTCGTTTTCTTCCTGCACGGGCTGTATTCGATGTCTGTCAATGTTGCCTGCTTTCTTTCATACACCACCGATAATTTAATGGTGCTATTATTCAATGCTAAAATTCGTTTGGCTTAAATCGATTTAGTCAGAGGTTCCCTAAATGCTATTCATAATGCCAAGTGTACCGCTTCACCCGCGATGAACTGTAAGGTCCACCTCTCCCAATCCCCGGTGCCTCGAAGCAGGCGATTGTTATAATATGTACCTCCATTCGTCCGTTTGCCTTTTTGTGACGGTTAACCCGTTCCTTCTCATCCAAGGCCTTCCTCTACACCTCCTGCTACAAATTGCTTGACTTTTTGACAGATCGTGTGCGGTGGACATGATATGCTCTTTTATTTGTGCATATGTCCACTTCTGACCTTCCTCTACTAATCCGATTTCAGAAGAATCTGCACTTAATAAAGTACTAGCATATCTTTAAAAAGTCTGCTACAATATCATTGCACCGATTGATTTATTAAAAACAATCGCTTTTGTTGGAAAGGCAGGTAACACCTATGGCGGGAAAGATCTCCCATGCCTTCCGCCCCGATATCCGGGTCCGCCTGATCGACGCGCGCCCTTTCTTTGGACCCGGGACCTCCGCCCTGCTGCGGGCCATCCAGGAGTGCGGCTCGGTGCTGGGGGCCTGTGAAAGACTGGAGCTGTCCTACTCCAAGGGCCGTGCTATCCTCCACTCCGCCGAGCAGGAGCTGGGTTTTCCCCTGGTGCGCCGCACCAAAGGCGGCGTGGGGGGCGGCAGCGCCAGCCTGACCGAGGCAGGCGTCCGGCTGTTGGACAGCTTCGAGCAGTATCAGGCCGATGTGCGCCGCTATGCCCAAGAGCACTTCGACGCCCTGCGTACCCAGTTGGAGCATCCGGAATGAGAAAGCTCTATCTGATCCGCCACGGACAGTGCCGGGACGGGGCCCACCGCTGCATCGGCGGCACCGATCTTCCGCTGGACGAGGTGGGGCTGTGCCAAGCTGAGCGTCTGCGGCAGTGGGCACGGTCCAAACCGCTGACCGCAGTGTACACCAGCCCGCTCTCCCGCTGCCGGGAGACCGCCCGCATCCTGTCTGACGGCCGGCTGCCCGTCCACACGGCGGACGGACTGCGGGAGATGGACGGGGGCGTGTGGGAGGGACTGCTCTACGCCGACATCCGGGTCCGCTGGCCGGAGGCCTACGCCGCCAGAGGCGCCCACCTGGGTGCCGTTCCTCCC
>PPYE01413969.1_pt1 | contig 15942 bp, 9 predicted proteins | sample 1559881 | NCBI WGS metagenome assembly PPYE01 (sample SAMN08240022, study PRJNA423297) | Human gut metagenome, whole genome shotgun sequencing project. | reverse complement strand
TGGTAGCCCAGGTTTCAGTCTTTCCGTTCTCATACTCCACCTTCACGTTGATGCGGCATTTCGGATAACCGAAGAAAGGCGTCTTGTAAGCCTTCTCCAGTCGCATCGGAAACATTCTGCCGTTGCCCAGTTTGATGGCGATGGCATTCTTCTCAGTCAGGAGCGAAGTGACATCGAACGTATTGTAGTAGATGGTCTTGCGGTAATCGGTTGGTGCAGGCTGCAAAGCCTGACTGCCCCCCATACGCTGTCCGTTGACATAAAACTCGTATACACCGAGTCCGGCAACATAAGCCACAGCCCGCTTCACCTTGCCTTTTGCCGTAAAGTCCTTGCGGATATAGCGTGCCGCCAGTCGGGTACCAGTTTTTCTCTGGAAGAAGCCACCAGGATCTGATAACTCGTCTGCACCACGCCCTTCCTGTCAGAAGTAATCTGCCAGGAGAAGCGAGGGGTTGATGTTCCGATGCCCAGAGGATTCACCTGATTCTCCGTCCGCATCTTTACCACGTCAACATGACTGGCAGCGGAAAGCGGAAGTGCAGCCGACAGTGATACGGTCAGCAACACACTCATCAATATATTATTCTTCATTTGAATTCTTCACTCTTCGTTCTTCACTCTTCACTTTATTTATTCATTCAAATCTCTTTTCTTACCAGCCAGACTCTGGTCTTCTATCATCTTCTGGTCTTTCTTCAGATAGTCCTTGCTGGCATCAATGGCGATGAAAACACCATCGCAGATGCCGCGGGTAGCCTTCTGAGGAGCGAAGGTGATGACCTTGTTGTCAAACGCTCCGATATATTCCAGCTGTCCGTTGGCAGCATCCATCCACCATACGTTCTTTCTGCTACCCGAAACCTTACGGAGGTCGAGTTTCATCGGAACACAGTTGTAATTGTAAACCATCAGATAATCGTTGCCTCGAGTAGCCAGCAGACGATTATATCTTTCACCATTCTCACCGGCGATGATGCTCTGGTCGGGCACACGCTCAAAGTATGGCAGCGAGAGCATCAGATTCTTGAGATGCTTCATCTGGTTGAATCCAGGATCGTTGAGCGCCACATACCAAGGCTTCTCGGCTCCATCACTTCCATAACTGGTAGGATAGCCAGGCTTCAACATCTGCATGATGGCATTATGACCATAGGTATGACCGCAGGAACCGGCAAAGACACTCCAGTAGGCATAGCGGCGCACATCATAGTCCTGCCAGCGCTCCTCGTTAGGATCGTGCAGTCCCTTCGGAATATCCTCGTAGCTCGGTTCGGCATCGAGCACAGGCTTGATAGGTTTGTATGCCCAGGTAGAATCCACATACATCCAATTGTCTTCCTCGGTATTGTCAGGGATAGGATAATCCTTGTTGCCCATACGCTGACCATACTTGCGATGACCACTCTGGAAGGCATGGAAATCGAGCCATTTTGCCTTGCTCCACCATTTGGCAGAAGTATATCTGCCACGAGGATGATAGGTCATGAGATGGTTGTGGTCGATGCTCTTGATGCTGGTAGCGAGCGACTCCCACACCTCTGGGTGGATATCGCCCTGGATATCGCCACCCATCACCCAGATGATATTAGGCGAATTCTTATAGCGGTTGGCAAGGAACTTTCCGTATGCCTTAGCCTGCTGTGCATTGATATTCTCTGCCTTTACCTGAGAGCCCCAGATGGTTACCATGCCGATGTAGATGCCGTTCTGTTCGGCAAGTTTGATGATGTAGTCGAGATGATCCCAATAGCTGTAAACACCTGCTGGGTCTGCCTTCGACAAATCCCAACCGGCAGGGAGCGACTGCTGACCGTAGATATTAAAAGAAGGTGTGCCGTCCATCACCTGGATGAGAACAGTATTGAATCCTGCCACACGACATTTCTGAAGATAATACTGTGCCTCGGCTCTATCCAAACGTTCCGGAAGAAGCCAGCCGGTATCACCCAACATGAAAAACGGCTGTCCGTTTTCAAACTGCAGGAATCGCTGGTTGGCAGAAACCTGTAATTTACCATTTGCCCAAGGCTTTTCGTTTTTTGCGGCAGAGGCTGCGGAAAAGATTCCGCAAGCCAGCGCCAATGTTATCATTATTTTTTTCATATTCAGAAGTTAAAAAGTTAAGGAGTCAAGCCAATGTTTTTTAAAACAATCGGAGGGTTTCTCCCTTACCTGTGGCGATGTCATAGGTATTTGACTTTGGCATTACCACCTTGTTGAGTTTCACTTCGGAATGGTTCTGCATCTGTGGCTGGTCGAAGGCAGCAAAGAGCGGATTCGGATTCTTGCCCTTGGCTGATTTCATGCCCTTGATGCCCTTCAACCGGTTGCCTGCCGGCAGACGGAGACGGAGATTGCCACCGAGAGTAGAACGGATCTTGAGCGAGGTGATTCTGCCATTCTTCCATGCCAGTTCCTCAATGAGGAAACCACCTCTGGTGCGAAGTCCCTGCACCTTTCCTTCTGCCTTCCAAGCATCAGGAAGAGCCGGCAGAATATTGACACATCCGTCATGACTCTGCATCAGCATCTCGGCGATACCGGCTGTACAGCCGAAGTTACCATCTATCTGGAACGGTGGATGCGCATCGAAGAGATTGCGATAGGTTCCACCTTTCTTCTTGTTCAATCCGTAGGCGAGGAAGTGGTCATCGGTCAGGGTCAACTGGTTATGAATCAACTTATAGGCGTGATTACCATCCAGAAGACGAGCCCAGAGACAAACCTTCCATCCCATCGACCAACCTGTACTCGGATCGCCACGATGTATGAGCGAAGTACGGGCTGCATCGAAGAGTTCCGGAGTCTGCTCCGGTGTAATCTGATTACCTGGATAGAGCGCATAGAGATGACTCACATGACGATGATTATCCTGAGGATCGTCCCAGTCCTTGATCCATTCCTGCAACTGTCCCCACTTGCCAATCTGCATCGGTGCCATCTTTCCCAACACTTCCTTCAGATGAGCAGCATATCCGGCATCTTCGCCCAGGATTTCGCTCGCTCTGATAACGGTAGAGAAGAGTTCGTGGAGCAATTCATTATCCATCGTAGTGCCATAGCTCATCGCTATCTTTCCATCCTTGGAAGGATGAGTATTCTCCGGACTCACAGCTGGCGAAATCACGAGCCATCCATGCTCTGGTTCCGGTATCAGTATCTCATCAAGAAAGGTAGCTGCACCCTTCATGATAGGATAAGCCTTGCGCAGGAATTCCTTGTCACCACTATAAAGATAATGTTGCCAGAGATGGGATGATACCCAGGCACCACCGGTCATCCACATACCGGATGTTGCCTTGTCGATTCCGCCCGTCACTCGCCAGATGTCGGTATTGTGATGCAAAACCCAGCCGTTCTTGCCATACATGGTCTGAGCTGATTCCTTTCCGGTTTCACTTACTTCACGAACCAACCGGAAGAGCGGTTCGTTGAGGTCGGCGAGATGGGTCATCTCTGATGGCCAGTAGTTCATCTCCATGTTGATGTTGGTGGTATACTTGCAGTCCCATGACGGGAACATCTTATCGTTCCAGATGCCCTGCAGGTTAGCTGGCTGTGTGCCAGGCTGCGAACAGCATATCAGAAGGTATCTGCCGAAAGCATAATAGGTGGCTACGAGATAGTTGTCGTCCTGCTTGGCAAAACGGATGAGGCGTTCGTCGGTAGGCAGATTCTGATACTTGTCAGCACCCAACCAGAGCGAGTTGCGATGCATCATGCTCTGGAATTTAGCCACATGTTGCGCCATCTGCTCCCTGGCATCCTTCGCCATGGCAGTATGAAGCGCCTGCTTGCTGCGTTCCACCTCGTTGCCGGTAATATCCTTGTAGTTCACGAAGTTGGTAGCGATGGAGATATAGAGTACGGCTTCATCGGCATTCTTCACGCTTACCACACCGTCGCGACAGGTCTTCGCACCCTCGCTGCCCTTAATCTGAGCCGCCATTCTGCCCATGAATCTCACCTTTCCCTTCAAGCCTTCGTGTTTGGCTGCCACTCCTTCAAGGGTAGCTTCTTCGCCATCGGTACGGATGATAACATCATCGTGAGGGGAAGTGAAGTTGGCATTGAAAGTAATACTATGAGGCTTGTTGGCGGTAAATCTTACCATCACTACGTTATCGGCAAAAGAGATGATGACCTCGCGCTGATAGTTGACGCCATGGGCTGTCCAACGGGTAAGACAGCGGGCTGAATCCAGACTCAGTTCACGATAATACTGGGAATAGCCATCCATGCCGGGAGCCGAGATATAGACATCACCAAAGGGTTGGTAAGGCATTCCGAAGTTGGTATTCGACATGATTTTCTCGGTACACATATCCTGTGCCTTACGGTATTCACCCTGCCAGATGAGGTTCTGCACGACTGGAAGAGCAGCCTTAGCATGAGGATTAGCATTCTTGTTAGGCTGTCCTGCCCAAATGGTTTCCTCGTTCAACTGCAGGCGTTCGGTAGCAGGGATGCCATATACCATGGCACCCAAACGGCCATTACCCAAAGGCAAGGCATCGGTCCAGACCAGCGCTGGTTTGTCGTACCAGAGCTTATACGATTGTGCTGTAGCCTGCAAAGAGAGGCAAGCCAAGCAGCAAAGTGTGATGGTTTTTAAGATTTTCATTTGTTTTTGTTTAATCGATTAAAGTACTATTTTATTTATAGACGCAGATGAGCCGCCTTTGTCGTCAGAAAAGACGAAAAAGACCTCACGTCATTTATAAAACGGCGTGAGGTCTGATTTATTATCTCCGGATTTATTATCTGATGACCGATTGCAAAACTTCCGGTTTTTCAACCTTCACTTTACTTTCATCCAACTTACTGCGGTCCAAGCCGAAGACACGGATGAAGAAATCGTAGTTTGCCTGGCGCTTGTTGACACCATAATCGTGACGTTCCTGAGGCAGATGCACATTAGTTACCTGTTCCTTGGCACCATACATATTATATATATACTGCAGATACGGATATTCGAGGGTTGGAACAGAGGCTGTCCAATCACCACCATCGCTCACTACCAACAACGGTTTAGGGGCAAAGAAAGCCATCAACTCGGCATTACACGTACCATGCCCCGCCAACTGGATAGGTTTGCCACTCTCGCAAGGACAACCGCCATCAAAATGAGAAGCAAGATTCACCGTTGGGGCTGCTGCCGTAATACGGTCGTCGAGTACCGTCAGCAGGACTGTATGCGTACCGCCGCCACTGCCGCCATTCGCTCCGATACGCGTCTTATCCACATCCTTGCGATGGTTCCACATATAATCGAGCAATACCTCGGCATTCAGAGCCTGAATCACATGGGCACGGTCGGTCTGATGCGAATTCTTACCATATTCAGCCTCGCTCTGTCCCCAGCCATACAGGTCGAAATCTACACAGATAGCACCCATCCTTGCCAAGGTTCCGAGGCGCTGCTGCTCATCGGCACGATATCTGCCGCCACCGAAATGACCGTCGGGACAGATAATCAAAGGATGCTTACCCTTCTTGGCTGGCGTATAGATGGAACCGAAGACATGCTCGCCAGGCAAGGTCTCGATGCAGATATTCTGAACCGTATACCCGTCATATCGGCGCACCTTTCCTAGAATCGGCTTCTTATGAACCAGGGAATCCATATAGCGGTCGATGCCCAGGATGCGGCGCACCTCCTTGCGTACAGAATCCTTGCGTGCTTCAAACTGTTCCCGGTTCTGGTAGAGTGTCTTGAGATAAGCAAGCATCTGCTCACCCTCTTCGGTATGGCGACGGGGATATTCATAAGGCTTGATCTTATAGACATTACCATTCTGCTTCCACCAGTTGAAGTCGAAATACTTGCAGATATTCGTCAGGGTTTCCTCCAGCGAATAGGGCTTGATGCGGAAATCGGCATAAGGCAACTGCCTACCAATGGTATCCACATTATATTTAAAGCGGACACCCCAGCGCTGCGATACGTCCTGCATCACATCGTGAAGACTACGGGTGAAATGCCCCTGATAACAGTTCTGAGCAACAGCCTCTGGCTGGTTTCCGTTATTTTGCGCACTTGCCGACAAAGACATGCTTGCCGCGATAAGTGCCATCATTATTTTCTGTTTCATCATAATCTATCTTGATTTCGTATTCTATATCATTATCGGTATCTACAATTACCTCTATTTTACCATCAGCCAATTTCTTCCAAGCCACGGCAATCTGTTTGCCATCGCTGAGTCGGGTACTTCCCTTAGCCCAGGTCAAGTCGCCCATCGGCTGAGGAGCGATGATGAGTCTGCCCTGCTCTATGCGGATGCCCACAATATCCGGTAGGAAATGGTTGTTGATATGCGCCATCATGAAATGGTTCATCGAAGCACCCATCTCCGGATTCCATTGTTCGGTGAGCGTGGTCATTCCCTTCTTGATCTGGAAGCCGTAGCCCGGCACATCATCATGCGCCAGCATCTTGTACCAGAGGTCGGCATATCCGTTTCTAAGCAATGCCTGGAAGAGGTAGCGGTTGCCCACATCACCGGTTGTCAGCCGGTCGTGATGCGCATGAATATCATCTACCAGATGCTGGAGAACCTGCTTGCGATACTGGGATGGAACCATGCCCAGCGCCAAAGGAATGGCATTGGAAGCCTGACTTCCCGAACCGTAATATACCTTTTCTACAGCATCCTTTACCACTGCATCCGAAGAAGATTTCTCAGAAGATGCAGCCTTCTCAACATGCAGGAACTCCTTTTGGAAAGCCTGCAGAATTTCAGAAGCCAGGATGGCATAGCGGTTGGCTTCAGCTGTCTTTCCGCTCATTGCCGCAGCCTTCTGTGTCAGTTTTACCCACTGATAATAATGGGCTGTAGCTACCAGCGGCATCGGAGTGTTCTGAGAGAAGCCCGAACGGCCTTTTCCGTAATCATACCAGTCGCCCAAGCCCTGTTTCAGTATACGGCAACTGTCCTTACTCTGGAGATAATCCACATAGCGGAACATCTGCGGTGCATATTTCTTCACCATCCGGTCGTCGCCGTAATGCTGCAGATAAAGGAATGGAAGCGCTACCAGGGCACCGCCCCACTCTGGTGATTCTGCAAACGGATCGAGCCACTTGCCCTTGAAGTAGATATACTCAGGAACGGTTGTAGGAACGGCACCATTGGCATGCTGGGCATCGGCGATATTCTGCATTGTCTGCTCTATCATCGAGCGACAGTCGTAGTTGTATACCAATCCCTCGCCATTGAGCCAATCCTGCTCCAGCCAACCGAGTTTCTCACGATGAGGACAGTCGGTCCAGACAGCCTGCCAGTTGCTTCGGATGGCACGGTCGATAATCTGATAAGCATGGTTAAACATCGGATTAGAACATTCGAAGTTGCCAATCTTCGCAGCTGAATTATAGACGAAGCACGACTGGATATCCTCTATCACTGGCTTGCCATCAGGATTCTCATCACCCTTCATTACGGCACCTTCTACCTGGATATAGCGATAACCATAATAGGTGAAATGCGGATGCCAGGTCTCGATGCGCTTGCCGTCAGCCGACTTCTCGCCCTTTCCGCTGAGCGTATAAGTAAGATAGTAAGGACTGCCCGATTGTTTCTGGTTGCAGGTTCCCTGTGCGGTCAGGGTCTCGGAGGGATAGAGCCGTACCTGCTGTCCTACCTTTCCACTGACCTTAATCTGTGGGAAACCGGCGAGATTCTGTCCCATATCCAGCACAAAGGTTCCTGCCGGAATAGGATGTTTGGCATTGGAAGCCTTGGCGATTTGCTGAGGAGTGAGCTGATGACGGCTCTTCACACCGAAGTATTCCATCATCTTCACCGGCTGTGCCATCTGCTGGCGCAGAATGCCACGAGGTTTCTTCTGTATCACCACCGGTTTCCAGAAAGGCATGATGCGGGCATCTTCGTCTTCGCCACCATAGATACTGTTGAAGGTGATGCTGCTAGGCGAATATTTCCACGAACCGTCGCTGACGATGCAGACGGTTCTGCCATTCTTCAGTTCGATTTCGAGCGAACAGTAGAGCGTAGGAGGACCGTAGGAAACCTTCATCTTGGCATATCTTCCACCCTGCTCATTGTAGAATCCGTTGCCCAATAATACCGTGAGCTGGTTCTTGCCTTTTCTTAATAACGCAGTCACATCGTAAGTATTGTAAAAGATGGTCTTGTCATAATCGCTCCACAGAGGGGCGAAAACGGCATCCGTCACCTTCTGCTGGTTGATACTGAGCTCATAGAATCCCAGTCCCACTATCTTCATCATTGCCTTGTGGACATCAGCCGGGAGTTTCATTTCTTTCTTCAGCCAGATGCTTTGTCTTGACAATGGAGCCGTAGCCTTCCAGTCTGGTTTTCCCTTCGCATTCACCGTTCCTGTTCCTACATAATCTCGGTTACTCGGAATGTGCGCATCCTCATCGGTTATCGCTCCAATCCATTGTGGCTGAGGCGCTTCATCGCCCATCTTAAAAGTAACAGACTTTTGAGCATGAATCTGCATCATGCCCAAAAGTCCTATCAATATCAATAAATATTTTCTTCGTTTCATATCGTATTTTATTCTACATTATTTGAATGCATCCTTCACTACGAGTTTACCGAGCGTATCACGCTGACCAGCCAACTTACCATCTACCCATACCTGCAAGCCCTTGCCCACATGATAACGGGAACCGTCCTGGTCGTAGAGGATGGTGAGGTCGTGACCATGATAACGCACCTTGTCAAGACAGAAGTACTGCCATTTGCCAGCTGGAATGATAGGACGCACCTCGATGGTCTGATCGGCACGAGGACGAAGACCCACGATGCCGGTGATGATGAGATCGCAGAAGGTAGAATGGTTGTAATATCTGCTGCGCTCCTGATCGCCCTTCAACCAGTAACCAGTGGTTTCATCAAGATACTCACCGATGTAAGGTTTGCCACGCATGCTCTGACTCTGCACATACTTCTCCATCTCATTGAAGTAAAGGCTGTCCATATCGAGACTACCTTTTGAAGAAGCTGCGAGGGCAGATGGCTTCACCTGATAATTGTTGATGAAATTCGCCATCGCTGTCAGGGTCTGGGCGGTAGCGAAAGGCCAGATGGCACCATCCCACTCACACTTTCCTACTCCATGAGAGCGGAACTGCGGATGGCGGCGCTCTGCGGTGGTTTGTCCGTAAGGAGCAGAGAAGCCCTTGCTGTCTGCTGCCTGTTTCCAAGCCTCAGCAAACTTCGCCTCATCGGCAGGGAGATTGAAATACCAAGGCAGGAAACCGATTGCCTCGCGCACCTTTGCTGATACTGCAGCATCGCCACTAGGCTGGAAACTTCTCTTCGTGGCTACCTCCTTCGCCTCGCCGGCATTCGGCTTATACACCTCGAAGAACTGATGGTCGGCATCCCAGAGTTGGGTTTCTACCAGATGCTTCAGAGTATCTGCCTTAGCCTCATACTTCCTAGCCAAGTCCTGATAGCCGATGGTCTTTGCCATCTGGGCGATGCCCATTGCATTGCCATACATATAACTGTTGATGCTAGGACGGGCATTCTTTTCTCTTCTGCCGCCACTGATGGTCTCTTCCATCGCATCACGCACATCATACTGCCAGTAGAGTCCGTTGCTCCAGCGGTGGTCATCCCACAGCTGATACTCCTTGTCCAGGTCGTTCAACAACGACTTAAACTCCTTCCGGTTACCGTCTACGAGATAGCGTTCCCAGATAGAAGCAGGCATCCAACTGCTATAGAAATTGATCTTAGCCATCGGCTTGCCACCGTTGCCATGATACCAGGTATTCAGGATGCCGTCGAGATACTTGCCATCACGAATCCAACGACTCTCGTGGATATGATGTCCCACTCCAGAGGCGATGAGATTGTACTTGTCGGCATAGCTGCGAGGCACGAGAAACTCGGTCATCGCATAGCCTACAGGTGTATTTTCGATATGTTTGCGGAGCGTCCACCAGCGGAAATAATACATCTCCTCGAAGTTGCGCTGCGGACAGTCGAAGAGGGGCACATTCTGCTTCATCCAGTCCCATGCCTGCGCATTCGGGATGGCAGAAGTATGGAGAACCTCCGGCTCCATTGCATTGAAATCGTCTACATAATGCTTGTAATCTGCGGTCTTGAGCACAGCCGAACCGGCATCAGCATCCAGACTCACGGTCTTGACATGAGCGATGCGGTAGAGGGCGGTGGTATCGGTATCACCGGCATGCTCCAAAGTGCCGAACCAGTCGGCAGGAGTGTCGATGGTAGGGAAGGTACGGAGGTCGCCGGTACGGAAACGGATGCGCTCTATCTGATGCACAGGTGCGTAGAAGATGCGCTTGGTGCTCTTGCTCTGCAATGCCTTGCCATCTGCACCGAGTGTGCTCACGGTGAGGTTGAGCTGGCGGTGCTGGGTATCCAATGTAGCTTCGAAACGATAGGTCTGGTCAGCCTGATAAGGCATCACATTGCCATATCTCGCTCCGTTCTTCACACGTATCATTCCTTCTTTGTTCAGTTCGATGCGGGTGCAGGCGATGCCCTTCTCATCGAGGAATTCAATCTGCAGGGAACCGTTGCGGGTCTGAGCTGCCTGCACATCGAAGGATGCCTTCAGGTAGGAAGAAGCAGGAATCTTGCGCTCTACACAGGCATAGTCGAACGGATCTTCATCCTTCAGCTGGAGCCACTCCTGACGGAGTGAAACCGGCGCCATCAGCGGAGAATAGATATTCCAGGTCTTGAGGTCGCCGAGTTTCTGATACTGGGCGAAATCATCATCGGCATGGGCAGTAGCCACGGTCTTGACCGGAACGGGTACATGCGCCACCCAGATATCTTCCTTGTTCATGGAATAGCTCACCCACATATCAGAATCCTTAGGAACGCCATTGCCTTCCTGGATGCCACGGACATACTGCGGACCACGACTCTTATAGTTGCCACCGTATCTCATCGGTGGTACTTCGCCACAAATCAGATTCAGCGTTTTATATTCCAATCCGTCACCACTCAGCGAGATGCCCAGCGGCCAGCGGTATTCAGACGGATTGTAGATGGTGGCATAGGTACCATCACTCAACCGCTGTCCCCAGATTTTGGCATTGCTGTTGACGAATCCCAGGGCACGGTTGGTAGTAGTATAGGTATTGCCGCCATCCAGACTCAACGAGGTGAGGGCATGTTTCCACAGACTGGCTATTCTGCCATCCGGCAGGGTATAGTCGCAATAGGCCTTGTAACCATTGTTGACAGGTATCAGCTTTTCGCCTCTATCTGCCTCTTCCACCCATTGCATGCGGTAACGTGGGTTGGCAAGGATTTCCTCGCAAGCCGCTCTTACCGCCTTGGATGCTTTCTTATAATTAGGATAAGCGGTATTCTTCTCATTGAATCCATGATTGTAATAGATGAAATAGATAGGTCCGAGCGAACCGTCTTTCTTCACCTCTCTCACCACACGGCCGATGCCGTTGCCATCGTTCGGGTCGTCCTTTCTGTCCAAAGCCACACCATAGTTTCCGGTAGCCAGGAGGATGCCGCCCTTGGATACATACCAGCCCACACGCTGGTGCATGATTGCCTTCAATGGTTTCTGCTTGTAGACATCAGGATATTGCAGTTCCGGTTTCGGCTGGTATTTCGCCTTCTTGAAACCGGCTGGCACATCATATTCAGGAAAGAGGATCTGTGGCTGGCTCCAGTTGTATCCGTCCTCAGAAACCTGCATCAGGGTTCTCGATGGGGGTACATGCTCCTCAGCTGGATCGCTCAGGAAGTGCATGTAAAACTTGCCGTTCCAATACGCCATCATCGGCTGATGATTATAGGTCCAGCCCCCGCCATTTGCCTGGGAAGGATGCTCGCGGTTGGCACGGAGCGTCTGGATATTGTGAACTCCTACCACTGGCGACAAGGCTCCGTCATGACGAGACGGATCTGCCATCGTGGTTCCGGTATAGTGGATGCGGTCCTGCTCCAGCAAAGCCTTCACGATGTGTTCCGGAGCACGGAAGATGGTGCCGTGCTTGTGGTTCTTCGGCACACTCACCTGCTGGCTCACATCAGTGAAATGAACGAAATCCTTGGTAAAATGAGCGCCGAAATCGAAAAGACGGTAACGGTCGTAATAAATGAGATAACCATTGCCCAGCGGACTATTCTTAGGCAGTTTGACGGTGGTTGGTCCTTCCATGAAATTGCCGGTGAACGGTTCTGAAGCCTTGCTCCACGGTCCCATCGGGTTCTTGGCAAAAGCCACCTTGATATTGCGGGCATTGCGGGTATTATCCTTCAATACCATCACATAATCGTTCTTACCACGCTTCAGCAGAGTGGCATCGATGCAACTGAATCCCGGATCTATCAGGAGCTTGCCCTTGGTCCATGTCTTGAAATCCTTGGTTACGGAATAGTAGAGACGGTGGTTGTTCTTCTCGTCTTCGATGCCCAGGGCGAAGTGCTGGCTAGGCACACACGATGCCCATACCACCATTGCCTGCTGGCGGTCTTCATCCCAGAAGAGTTCCGGTGCCCATACATTCACGGTAGTAGGATCGTCCATCACCTCGATGAATTTCGGTTCGCTCCAATGCATCAGGTCGCGACTCTCGGCATAACCGAAGCCACGGTCGCCCCGCCAGCTGCTGGTCCATACCAGATGGAACACACCGTCAGGGGTACGGATGATGGAAGGGTCGCGCATCACCTTCTGTTTGCCTACTTTAGGAGCCAGAAAGGTGCCCGGAATACTGTCCCAATGGACGGCATCCCTACTATAGATGAACCGCAAACCGTCGGTTGCAGGCTCATGGAATGAGGTTGATACATAAAAATCCTGTGCCTGAACTAGGATGGTAGAAGCCAACAGGCACAAGAGCATCAGCAGTTTATTCTTTATCATTGTTCTAGCTTTTGTTTCGTTATTATTTATATGATTATTCCTTATATGATAAAGACGCAGAAAGCCCGGTTTTGTAACGTCATTATAAAAAAATAAGTTAAACATTTGGTTGTTTTGTCATAAAATAGTAATTTTGCAACAATATGAATAGTATTTTAGACCAAGATATCATGTACCTGCCTGGCGTAGGTCCCAAGAAGAAAGAGATACTGAGCAGGGAGCTCGGCATCAACTCTTACGGTGACTTACTGGAATACTATCCCTAGACCTCACCTGGTTCCGTGGTGCACAATACATCATGAAAACCTATAAGGTGGGCACGGAATACCTCGTCTTCGGAAAACCAACCGTCTTCAACGGCCGCTACCAGTTTACCCATCCCGACATGGACGATGCCACCAACCTGCAAATCTCCGAAATGGGCATGCAACCGTATTACGGCACCACTGAGAAGATGAAGAAATATGGCTTCTCATCACGCACCATCGAGAAGATCACGAAGGAACTGGTACGCATCCTCCCTCCCCTGCCCGAAACATTACCAGCCAGCATCGTAGACCGTCTGCACCTCGTATCTCACGATGCCGCCTTCCGCATGATTCATTATCCCCACTCCCATCAGGAGATGCAGAAGGCACAGGTGCGCCTCAAATTTGAGGAACTCTTCTATGTGCAACTTAATATATTAAGGTATGCCAGCGACCAGCGCCGCAAATACCGGGGCTATGTCTTCAACCGCATCGCCGATATCTTCAACGGCTTCTATGCCGATCATCTGCCTTTCGAACTGACGGGAGCGCAGAAACGGGTGATGCACGAAATCAGAGCTGATATGTGCAGCGGCAGACAGATGAACCGTCTCCTGCAGGGCGATGTAGGCTCGGGCAAGACGCTCGTGGCTCTCATGACCATGCTCATCGCCCTGGACAACGGCTATCAGGCATGTATGATGGCTCCTACGGAAATCCTTGCTGAGCAGCATCTGCAGACCATCCGCTCTTTTCTGAAGGGCATGGATATCCGGGCAGAACTGCTGACAGGCATCGTGAAAGGAAAGAAGAGAGAGAAGATTCTTGCCGAACTCGCCACCGGTGATATCCAGATTCTCGTGGGCACTCATGCGGTACTGGAAGACCCTGTGATATTCCAGCGACTGGGCATTGCCGTCATCGACGAGCAGCACCGCTTTGGCGTAGCGCAGAGAGCAAAATTGTGGAGCAAGAGCGAGAATCCACCGCATATCCTCGTGATGACCGCCACTCCTATTCCACGTACCCTCGCCATGACCATCTATGGCGACCTGGACGTGAGCATCATCGACGAACTGCCACCGGGCAGAAAGCCGATACAGACCCTGCATAAGTAAGGAAGAGGAGATGGAGCTTTTCGTGAAGGGCGAGACGCAGATTCTCGTTGCCACCACCGTGATAGAGGTGGGCGTGAACGTGCCGAATGCCTCGGTGATGGTGATATTGGATGCCCAGCGCTTCGGTCTCTCCCAGCTGCATCAGTTGCGAGGCCGCGTAGGAAGAGGATGCGACCAGAGTTACTGTATCCTCGTTACCAACTACAAACTTTCCGAGGAGACACGCAAGCGCATCGACATCATGTGTGATACCAACGACGGTTTCCGCATCGCTGAAGCCGACTTGAAGCTCCGTGGTCCCGGTGACCTGGAAGGCACGCAGCAGAGCGGCATGGCATTCGACCTGAAGATAGCGAATATCGCCAGAGACGGTCAGTTGGTTCAGCTGGCACGCAATGAAGCTCAGGAAATCATCGACAATGACCCACAATGCAACGCCCCTCAGAATGCCCTGCTCTGGAACCGACTCAGAGAATTGAAGAAGACCAATATCAACTGGGCTGCTATCAGCTAAGGAAAAGAACGAAGGATTTGTAAAGAATAACAACTGAAGGATAATTCTGAAAAACTGAAGGATGTGAAGGATTAGTCACAAAAAAGGGACTGAATGCTGAAACTAAAGAAACATATATATATACAGCGTAAAGCAAAAAAGATGAAATTATATGATTATCAGGTAATTGCAGTATATTTAGTCAAATGTTAAAATGCAGTTTTTGATATGATATTATTATTTTGAAAAACTGCCTTCAGTCCTTCAGTCCACCTTTCTGTCCATTCTCTTTACTTTTTAACCCTATTTTAACACTCCTCCAAACCTTGCCTTCAGTGCCTTCAGTTTTCGTGTCTTATTTTTTTACTCGCCTCTTTTTTCAAAGAATCAAGTTTTTTCGATACACTATTATTTTATCTTACTGAAATAAAATATTATTCTACTGAGATATTATTTTATCTCTCAGAGATATTTTCCTAACTTACTGAGATATTTTCCTAATCTAATAACTACTTCAGAATACAGCCCCATAGAAAACAAAGAAATTCCAGAAAAAACTTGCTGGTTTGAAAATAAAATCGTAATTTTGCGATAACAACAAGATTTCAATAATTAAATAAAATAAGGAAGAATATGGATAGAAGAAGAAAGCCAGCCATCAAAGAACCTCGTCCGGAACTCAGCATGGACGAAATGCGCACAATCTTATCAGAATTGAAAGAAATAGAAAGCGTAACGGGCATCAGATACATTAAATTACATGTAACCGCCAAAATGATTATCGGCATACGGGAATCATCGGGCAAGGAATTCACCATCAACCTGAATGACCTCTACAAAGCCTATCAGGAATGTCTCAGATTTACGAGTCCGGAGGTGAAAAAGTATATTTTCATGGGGCATTCTCCTGCCGTGGCACTGCTGAGAATCCTGCAGAATCATGAAAACAAACAGATTGTCAATTAATTGCATCGAATCTTCATAACAAACGTTAAAAACAAGATTATCACGTTAAATATCGGGCAGTTAGCGTTAACATCCATTGATTTTCGAGATATTTTTGTTATATTTGCAAAGTCTATATAACAAAATCGCAAATTAGGGTACTTGCCCTAGTGATTTTTGCAGAATTTGGATTATGGATTCTGCGCTTATTGACATGGACCTAAAAAAGAAAATAGAAAAAGTAGTATGAGTT
>PPYE01433240.1_pt1 | contig 15943 bp, 14 predicted proteins | sample 1559881 | NCBI WGS metagenome assembly PPYE01 (sample SAMN08240022, study PRJNA423297) | Human gut metagenome, whole genome shotgun sequencing project. | reverse complement strand
AAAAAGTGGGTGATTTTTTTAAGATAGAGTCTGAAAGCCTTATAAAATCAAGGCTGAGGATTCCGAGAAGTTATTTATTCTGAAAAGGAGGAATCAGGCTGCAGGTCTTTACCAACATCTGCTGGCCGATTTCACCGTATACCAGCCAGTTAAAAAATTCCTTTGCGGCTGCCTGCTCTTTTTCCGTTGCCTTATGGCGGTCGATCATCACCTGTTTGGAAGTGGACGCAGGAATTTTATTATTTACAAAGTCATCCGGATCATTATTCATAAAGTAAGGAAGAAAACCATATTCATCTGTGGTTTCCGCTCCTGCTTCTTCCAAGTTGGGCCACGCCCAGTTTCCGTTAAACCACACTGCGGTTTTTCCGTCAGCCAGGTCAATTGCCATCTCATCATAATCAGCTCCCAGAGGATCCCCCGACGCAACATTATACTCTTTCAGCACATCAAACATGTCCAGGAACTGGGACATGCGGTCATAAGTTTTCAAATCCAGGCTGCCGTCTTTAATCTCTTCAATCGTATCTACTGTACCCTGAAGTGTACCATCGCAGGTTTCATAGATAAAGGAAAGCTGATGTCCGCCTAAAGACCAGTCTTCTTTTGCCAGAGATACTGGTTTTTCCATTCCGTTTTCTACCAATCTGTCCAGAAGTGCCTGAAATTCATCCAGTGTATGAATAGAATCCGGTTCAAAACTTTCTCCCAGAGTTTCCTCTATCACGCTTTTATTATAAATAATTCCCCTTCCTTCTACACAAAGAGGCAGGCTGTACACCTTTCCGTTGACCTCCGTAATATATTCTCCAGCTTCTTTGATCCATTGTTCCGATGACAGATCCAGTGCTTTCTCTTCACCCAAAGCCACAACATCTGCCGGATCCACAATAGCCATTGTAGGCGGTGTACCTGAGTTATAAAGACTTACCAGTTTTGTGTAGGGAGAATCCCCATCCGTCACAGGCATCACCTCAATATGGATTCCTGATTTTTCTTCAAACATTTCCGAAACTTTTACCAGTGCTGTCTGAATTTCCGCCTTGGAATTTAACAGTGTAATCTCCGTTCCTTCCAGAGAAGCATCATAAGGAAAGGTATCCACAGAAGTATCTATGGGTATTTCCTTTTCCGCTTCATTTGGATCATCCGGATCGCTGGCAAATCTTTATTTTCAGTATTACTCTGAGATCCTGAACCAGATTCTGCAGACCTATGAAACTTATGGCTATAAATTTCTTGTATTTATTGGAAATGAACACGAAGATACCGAACGCAGATATATTCGAGAGCTGCTTTCTTATAAAATTGAGGGCATGATCATCCTAAGCCACACCATTCCCTCCAGAGAACTGGCTGATCTGCAGATTCCCATCGTCACCATTGAGCGGGAAGATCAGTATGTGTGCAGTGTCAATACAGATAACTATATGGGAGGCATGCAGGCGGCAGGACTGCTGAAAAAACATGGCTGCGACGTCCTGCTTCATATTAACTCCGCTTCCTCAGAAATCCTTCCTGCCTTCGGACGTTTGAGAGGATTTCAGGACTTTTGCCTGGAACATAATTTAAGACATCAGATTGTTTACCGCGAGCTGGGAAACAGCCACAAAGAAGCTGAAAAACATTTGATTGCATTTTCCGATTTCATGGAGCAAGAATATTCCGGGTTGAAAAAGGGCATTTTTCTCTCCAGCGACACACATGCCAATGTCCTCTTAAATCTATTGATCCGAAAATACGGCACTCTGCCTGAAGATTACTATATCGTAGGTTTCGACAATGCCCCCATTTCCCGGGAAGCAGTGATCCCCATCTCGACCATCGGACAGCAGACGGATAAGCTCGCGCAGGAGGCAGTGGCGCTTCTGGTAGAGCAGATGAATGAGCGAAAAAAGCGAAATCCTGTTCCGTTAAAAGAACCGGTGCATAAGATGGTTACCCCCATCCTGTTCCGAAGGGAAACCACGGAAAAGCACTTGTAGATATTTCCACAAAATGGTAAACTAAAACTGCCCTGCAAGATCAATGCAGGACAAAGAGAACAGGAGGAAACAAAAATGGGAATTTCAAAAGTATATTTTACAGACATGCGCACCAAAAACGGTGACAATCTCCTTCAGAAACTGCAGCGTCTGATCAAAACCGCAGGCATCGGCAATATTGATTTTGAAAATAAATATGTTGCCGTCAAGATGCATTTCGGCGAACCGGGGAATCTTGCTTTTCTCCGTCCCAACTATGCAAAGGCAGTAGCGGATGTGGTGAAAGAACTGGGCGGCAAACCTTTCCTTACTGACTGCAACACCTTGTATGTAGGCGGCAGAAAGAATGCTTTGGATCATCTGGACAGTGCTAATTTAAATGGATTTAATCCTATGACTACCGGATGCCAGGTACTGATCGCTGACGGATTAAAAGGTACCGACGAGGCGTTGGTTCCCGTAGAGGGAGGATCTTATGTAAAAGAAGCAAAAATCGGCCGTGCTGTTATGGATGCAGATGTCTTTATCTCCTTAAATCATTTTAAAGGTCATGAGGCAGCAGGTTTTGGAGGCGCTTTAAAAAATATTGGTATGGGATGCGGTTCCCGCGCAGGGAAAATGGAAATGCACAGTGCCGGAAAGCCCCATATAGATCAGGATTTATGTATCGGATGCAAGGCCTGTGCAAAAATATGTGCCCACGATGCACCTCAGTTTGAAAGCAAAAAGGCATCCATTGACCACAACAAATGTGTGGGATGCGGCAGATGCATCGGTGTCTGTCCAAAAGATGCTGTTCTTCCCGCTTCCGATGAATCCAACGACATTATGAACCGCAAAATCGCGGAGTATACTAAGGCTGTTATCGATGGACGCCCAAGCTTCCATATCAGTCTTGTGATCGACGTATCTCCTTACTGCGACTGCCATGCGGAAAATGACGCTGCTATCGTTCCCAATGTGGGTATGTTTGCTTCCTTTGACCCTGTGGCTTTAGATGTTGCCTGCGCAGATGCGGTAAATGCTCAGCCAGTCATGAGCAACAGCAAACTGGATGACTGCGGCGAAGAAGAACGCGCCTGCCACCATCACGATCACTTCACTTCTATCTTCCCGGATACCAACTGGAGATCCGCGGTAGAACACGGGGCGAAGATCGGCATCGGCAATATGGAATATGAACTGATCACAGTTAAATAACCCTGTCTCCGGCACCCAAAATGAGGACAAGTATATTCTAAAAAAGATTAGGCCAGCCGAAAAAGGCGCCGCCTTTTCCCGATAGGGATTTGGCAGCGCCCTTTTTATATTCAGGTTCTGTCTTTCATAACAGCCCTGTTTTATCACAGATTTGCAGTTACGACTTTTGGACGGTACCCTTCTTCCTCCAAAGCCTTGATGATCTCCTGTTTATGTTCAGTTCCAAATGCTTCCATAGTAATCTTCAGTTCCACAGCCGCAGTACGGTTGGTACTTACAAACTGGTTGTGATCCAATTTGATTACATTTCCCTGATGCTGTGCGATAATAGTCGCAACTCTCACCAGTTCCCCCGGCTTATCCGGCAGAAGAACTGAAACGGTAAAGATCCGGTCTCTGGCAATCAGTCCGTGCTGTACCACAGATGCCATGGTGATCACATCCATGTTTCCTCCGCTTAAGATAGAAACCACCTTTTTATTCTTAAATTTCAGATGTTTTAATGCAGCAACGGTAAGCAGTCCGGAATTCTCCACGATCATTTTGTGGTTCTCTACCATATCAAGAAATGCTACAACCAGTTCATCGTCATCCACCGTAATGATCTCATCCACATTATCCTTTATGTACGGAAAAATCTTTTCTCCCGGTCGTTTGACTGCTGTACCGTCTGCAATAGTGTTCACTGTCGGAAGCGTCATCACTTCTCCGTTTAAAATAGATGCCTGCATGCAGTTCGCACCTGCCGGTTCCACACCGATCACCTTGATATTAGGATTTAACAGCTTTACCAGAGTGGAAACACCGGTAGCAAGACCGCCGCCTCCGATGGGTACTAAAATATAATCCACTAAAGGCAGTTCTTTGATGATCTCCATAGCAATGGTTCCCTGTCCGGTAGCAACCGCCAGATCGTCAAACGGATGGATGAAGGTGTAGCCATATTCCTCAGCAAGTTTATACGCGTGCTCACAGGCTTCATCATAAACATCTCCATAAAGAACCACCTCTGCTCCATAGCTCTTCGTCCGCTCCACTTTGATCAGCGGTGTGGTGGTAGGCATAACGATCACTGCTTTTACACCGAATGCTTTTGCCGCGTAGGCAACACCCTGGGCATGATTTCCCGCCGATGCAGTGATCAGGCCCTTTTCTCTCTCTTCCTGTGATAAAGTACTGATCTTATAATAGGCGCCTCTGATCTTATAGGCACCTGTCACCTGCATATTTTCCGGCTTTAAGTACACCTTATTCCCCGTGATCCCGCTGAAATAACCGCTGTAAACCAGTTTTGTCTCCTGTGTCACTTTCTTTACGATTTCTGATGCTTCCTCAAATTTTTCCAATGTAAGCATATCTTAACCTTCTTCCCTAATTAATTAATTTTGCCTTATGCTTCTTCTCTGCTGCTCTGTACATTAAACAGGGCATTGACAAATTCATCTGAATCAAATTTCTGCAGATCGTCAATAGTTTCTCCCACACCGATATATTTCACCGGAATGTCCAATTCGGATTCAATAGCAACAGCAATGCCGCCCTTGGCAGTTCCATCCAGCTTTGTCAGGATGATCCCTGTCACATTCGCTACTTCATTAAACTGCCTTGCCTGTGCAAGAGCATTCTGTCCTGTGGTACCGTCAAGGACCACCAGAGTTTCCAGATATGCCTCCGGATATTCTCTTTCAATAATGCGGTAGATCTTTCTCAGCTCTTCCATCAGATTTTTCTTATTGTGAAGTCTTCCTGCAGTATCACACAGAAGTACATCTGCGTTTCTGGCTTTTGCTGCAGCTACTGCGTCATAAACTACGGAGGCAGGATCTGCCCCCTCCTGTCCGCCTATGAGCTCCACACCTGCCCGGTTTGCCCACTGGGTCAGCTGCTCTCCTGCAGCCGCACGAAACGTGTCTGCCGCAGCAAGGATCACTTTCTTTCCCTGATCTTTTAATTTTCCGGCAAGCTTTCCTACAGATGTGGTCTTTCCTACGCCGTTAACGCCGATCACCAGAACCACGGATTTTCTGTTCTCAAACTCATAGGCAGTCTCTCCCACTGCCATCTGTGCCTTAATACTGTCCATAAGAAGCTGCTTGCACTCCTGCGGATCTTTAATCTTTTTTTCAGCCACCTGTTCTTTTAAATGTTCAATAATCGATGTAGTCGTATTGATCCCGATATCCCCCATAACCAGGATCTCCTCTATCTCTTCATAAAAATCATCATCAATGCTGGAATAACCGCTGAAAATGGAGTCAATACCCGCCACGATATTCTCCCTTGTCTTTGAAAGACCGGCTACCAGCCGTTTAAAAAAACCTTTTTTCTCTTCTGCCATAATTCCTCCTACTTATCCAGTTGATTTTCTATTAAGTTTACAGATACCAGCGTGGACACACCTTTCTCCTGCATGGTAATGCCGTAAAGTCTGTCCGCCGCATTCATGGTACCCCGTCTATGTGTTATAATAATAAACTGTGTATTTTTTGTCAACTTATGAAGATACTGGGCATATCTGGTAACATTAGAGTCATCCAGAGCCGCTTCAATTTCATCCAGCAGACAAAACGGCGATGGTTTTAAATTCTGGATAGCAAATAAAAGGGCAATTGCGGTCAAAGCCTTCTCCCCTCCGGAAAGCTGCATCATGTTCTGCAGTTTCTTGCCGGGCGGCTGGGAAATGATACGGATTCCCGCCTCCAGAATATCTTCCTCTTCGTCCAGCTCCAGTGTTCCTTTTCCTCCTCCAAAAAGCTCTTTGAACGCCTTGTCAAATTCATCCCGGATCTGAGCAAATTTTTCTTCAAACTGGCGCCGCATGCCAGTATCCAGCTCTTCGATGATCCCCATAAGCGTCTCCTGAGCGCTGACCAGATCATCATGCTGAGTCTTCATAAATTCATGCCTCTGGGATAGCTCCTTATACTCTTCGATGGCATTCACATTTACATTACCAAGCTTTCGGATTTCTTCACGGACTTCACTGATCCCCTTTTTGATCTCTGCGCGGTCAGTCAGCTGATCCGGCATCTGAACCAGTGCCTGGCTGTAGGTAAGTTCATATTCCTCCCACATATAATTCACCTGGGTCTCCTGATTCTCCTCCAGCTTTTCCTTCTGCGTTGTCAGTCTGTAAGTCTCCTTATCCAAAAGGTTCATCTTTCCGGAAAGTTCATCTCTTTTCTCAAAAAATGCCTTGTGACTCTGATTCATCTTTTCTTTTCTTTCCAGAGCTTCTTTCATACGGTTCTGATCCCGCTCTTCTTCTTCCTCTGCTGCCTGGATGGTTTTCTGGATTTCCCTGATCTGCTCTTCCTTTTCCAGAATGCTTTCTTTTCCTTCTTTTTCATTTTCCAGCAGGGTCGTTTTCTGTGCCTCCAGGCTTTCTTTTTCCTGGCGCACACGGCTGATGTTTTCCTGAATAAATCCTTGCCTGGAAGTCAGATTTGCAGCTTCAAGCTGATATCTTTCCAGCTTTCCGGAGATTTCTGTCTCCTGCTGCTTCTTCTTCTCCAGAATTTCCTGATCATTTGTAATCTGCTCTTCCAGCGCTTTTTCCTGGCTGGCGCTGGTTTCCAGTTCCAGATGGATGGAACTGCTGTTTTCCTCAATTTCTTGGGTTTGGCGCTCCAGCTCTTCTTTTTCTTTCTTCAGGCTTTCATATCCTGCTTTGATCTCCGCCTGTTTCCCTGACATGGAATTGAGGTTCATCTGCACTGTATTTTCTCTTAAATACTGCTCCTGCAGCTGTTCCTGTACCTTTGCCGCTTTATCCCGAAATCCATTTCTCTTACTGCGGTATTCTTCCACCAGCTTCTGCAGCTGTTCCATGTCACGCTTCAGGGCTTCTACGCTGTCCTCCAGCTCCTCGATCTCTCTTCGCCTTCCCAGCAGGTTGCTGTTATTCTTAAAAGCACCGCCAGTAAGGGAACCGCCGGGATTGAGAGATTCCCCTTCTATTGTAACCATACGGATCGTATACTGATATTTTTTCGCAATGGCGATTCCATGATCTATGTGGTCCACCACCAATGTCCTTCCCAGCAAATAGTTGGCAAGCCCTTCATATTCTGTCTCAACCTGCACCAGTTCACTGGCAATGCCGATCACGCCCGGTTCCTTTAAAGCAGCTGCATTTGTAAAAGTTTTTTTGTTCTTCATGCTGGTCAGCGGAAGGAAAGTTGCCCGTCCGTATCTGTTTTTTTTCAGGAACTCGATCATCTTCTTCGCGGTATTCTCATCGTCTGTTACAATATTCTGAATGCTTCCTCCCAGAGCTGTTTCAATAGCTGTTTCATAACTCTTTTCCACCTTGATCAGGTCTGCCACTACACCCCGGATGCCCGGCACACTTTTCTTCTGCTCCATGACTCGTCGGATACTGTTGCCGTATCCGTCATAACGCTCTGTAATATTCTTTAAGGATTCCAGCCTGGACGCCTCTCTGTGATAAGCAGTCTGACCGATTTCAAGCTTCTGGTTTCCCCTGGAGATCTCCGCCTGATATTTTTTTATCTGGTCTTCGCAGCGATTCCCCTCCCGCACCAGTTTTTCAATCTCCTGTGCAATTTCTTCCTTTTCAGCGGCATATTTTTTTCCGGAACTTTCTAATTCGGCTGCATCGCTTTTCAGACGCAGGTACTTCTGGTTCAGTTCCACCTTCCGTATAGATATCTGCTCCATCATGGTGTCATAACGCTGCAGTTTTCCTTTCGTGGAAGCACGGAGATTCAGGATTTCTATAATCTCATTCTTGCCGTTTTCCACTGCCTCTTCCAGCCGGTGGATCTCCATTGCAATATCTTTAAAAATATTCTGCGTTTCCTCCTGCTCTTTTCGATACTGAGAGAGGCGGGTATCCAGCTCCTGTTTTTCCTTCAAATATTCTTTTTCTTCTTCGTTTCTCTTCTCAAGATCCGCCTCCACAGACGAAAAACGTTCCTGATAATGGGCTTCATTCTGCCGGACAGAGTGGATCTGCTCTTTTAAAATGTTGATCTGTCCCTCAAGATTCTGTTTCTGCAGCGCCTTCTGGGTAGCTTCCTCTCGCGCTTTCTGGATCTCAGCCTCCAGCTGTTCCAGCTCTGTTTCCAGCTTCTCATACTCTGTTCTGGTGGTATCAAAATCTTTTGCAGTTTCCTCCAGATCCTCCTGGGCGATTCTGTATTTTTCCTCCACCTCTTTTAGTTGTGTACGGATACGGTTCATTTCCGTGAGGAACATCTGGATATCCAGCTCTTTTAACCGTTCTTTTTTCTTCAAATAAATCTTTGCAGTCTCCGACTGCTTTTCAAGGGGTGCCAGCTGTCTGGAAAGTTCTGACAGAATATCTTTTACCCTGGTAAGATTCTGCTGTTCTTCTTCCAGTTTCTTTACCGCTGTATTCTTTCTCCGCTTGAACTTTACGATTCCTGCAGCTTCATCAAAGAGTTCTCTCCTCTCTTCCGGTCTGCCGCTTAAGATCTTATCAATCTGTCCCTGACCGATGATAGAATAGCCTTCCTTTCCGATACCTGTGTCATAAAACAGTTCATGCACATCTTTTAATCTGCAGGAAGTTCCATTTAACAAATATTCACTCTCTCCGGAACGGTACAGCCGCCTTGCTACAGTAACCTCCTCATAATCAATGGGAAGTTTATGATCGCTGTTATCCAGAGTAATTGCCACATAGGCGAACCCAAGAGGTTTTCTGGTCTCTGTTCCTGAAAAAATAACATCCTGCATATTTCCGCCCCGAAGCTGCTTGGCACTCTGTTCTCCCAGAACCCAGCGCACTGCATCGCCTACATTGCTTTTTCCACTTCCGTTTGGCCCTACAATGGCTGTAATCCCGTTATGAAATTCAAATGTAATTTTATTTGCAAAAGATTTAAATCCCTGCACGTCAATACTTTTCAGATACATATGTCACCTTTTTCATTTTTCAGCTTCTTGATCGCGCAGAAGGCTGCCTGCTGCTCTGCTGCTTTTTTTGTATGTCCGCAGCCTTCACCCAGTACTTCTTTTCCCAGAACCGCTTCTACATAAAAAGATTTATTATGATCAGGCCCTTCTTCTTTTACCAGTACATAGCGGACATCTTCCTCGAATTTCCCTTGGATAATCTCCTGGAGTGTAGTCTTGCTATCATAAAAGAGCTGCTTATTCTCAATATCATTTAAAATAAACCTGTGAATAAACTCTTTTGCATTAGCAAAACCACCATCCAGATAAATGGCACCGATCAAAGCCTCCATGGCATCTGATACAATAGAATCTCTTCTTCTTCCGCCAGTGCTCTCTTCTCCTTTTCCTAACAGGAGATAGTCTCCCAGAGGGATTTCCCTGGCACATAAGGCAAGAGTCGGCTCACAGACAAGGCTTGCCCTCTTTTTCGTCAGTTCTCCTTCCGGCAGGTCCGTATAACGGTGAAATAAAAATTCACTGGAAGTCAGTTCCAGCACCGCATCTCCTAAAAATTCCAGGCGTTCATTGTTTCCCTCATAGGCGATATGGTGCTCATTCGCATAAGAGCTGTGAATCATAGCATGTATGAGTAAATCAAAGTTTTCGAATTTATAGCCGATCTTTTTCTCCAATTCCAAAAATTTTTTTGTATTCTTCATATTCTCCCTTTCTCCCGCATGAAAAATGCCTTCAAACCGCCGTACTGGCCGATTTGAAGACATTTTCACAATCACTAGCCAACTAACCGTTTAATCAATTCTACTGCGTCTCCTACAGATTCCAGCTGTTCCACCTCTTCTGTGGGAACTTCGATATCAAACTCTTCTTCAATCCCCATCATAATTTGGAAAACATCCAGAGAATCTGCTCCCAAGTCATCTACAAATGTGGTCTCCGGCGTCACTTCCTCTGTATCCACATTTAAAACCTCCGCGATTATCTTCTGTAATTTTTCCAATTCCATGGAATCCCCTCCTTATTGCTCCTTTTTTTCTTCTGAGACAGTGAGATTCTCACCGATCCGCTCGCTGATCCTCTGTTCCTTAAAGGAAATACACTGAATGATGGAGTTTTTAAACTCTGTCTCCTTTGAATTTCCGTGGCATTTTACCACAAGCCCTTTCAATCCCAGCAAAGGAGCACCGCCGTACTGACTGGCATCAAAACTTTTTAAAGTTTTTTTCAGTGCCGGTTTTACAAGAAGCGCTCCTATTTTACTCCTTGCAGAAGACATCATGCCTCCCTTGATCTTTGAGAGCAGGGTAGCTCCCAGCCCTTCATACAGCTTCAAAATCACGTTTCCCACAAAGGCTTCCGTAACAATCACATCAGCTGCCCCCGAAGGGATTTCTCTGGCTTCAATGCTTCCGATAAAATTGATATCCCTGCACTCTTTCAATAGGGGATAGGTCTCTTTGACAAGGGCATTTCCCTTTTCTTCCTCCACACCAATGTTCACAATACCCACTCTGGGGTTTTTCACTCCTACCACGTGTTCCATATAGATAGATCCCATGCGGGCAAACTGGACCAGATGGGAGGCTCTGGCATCTACATTGGCTCCACAGTCAATAAGAAGGGATACCCCTTCTTTGGTAGGAATCAGAGGGGCAAGAGGCGCCCTCTCCACGCCTTTGATCCTTCCTACAATAGTAGTGCCCCCTACCAGGATCGCTCCGGAACTTCCGGCTGACACAAAGGCGTCTGCCTCTCCTTTTCTCACCATCTTCATTCCCACCACAATGGAGGAGTCTTTCTTAGAGCGGATTGCCGCCACTGGCGGTTCTCCGGTCTCGATCACTTCACTTGCAGGGATGATCTGAATTCTTTCCTTGGGATAAGAACAGGCAGCCAGCTCCTTTTCAAGGATCTCCTGTTTTCCCACTAAAAGAACCTGTACATTTTCCTTTTCTGAAACAGCGGCCACTGAGCCTTTGACGGCTTCCTGAGGAGCATAATCTCCTCCCATGGCGTCCACTGCTACTTTAATCATGTTCTCCATTTTCTGCCTCCTGTTATATCTATCACTGATTGTACTGGAAATCAGCAAAAAATGCAAGGATTCTCCGAAGAGAATCCCTGAAATCTAATCTGTATTCTGTTTTTCTGCCTTATTGGGCTGCTTTGGTATCCTCTGTTTTGGTATTCTCTGACTTGGTATTTTCTGACTCAGACCCCTGATCAGTGCTGTCTGAGGTATTTTCCTCAGACTTGCTCTCTTCTTCTGAATTCTGATCCTGGGACTCTGCATCGTCCGCAGATACCACGATCTCCGCAGTCTCACTGGTCACTCCATTGGTAGACTGTTCTATCGTACTGGTCGCAACCACATAGTAATACATGGTCCCCTCTTTATTGGTAGGCGGTGTATATGTACTCTCTGTGGCGCCCTCGATCAGAGTTCCGCCTCCGTTCGTATTTGTCTGGCTGCTGTACCACTGATAGGTAATCTTTCCGCTGTCTGAAGTTTTTGCCTCCACCTTCAGCGGCTCTGCCTTTTCACCTTTTTTATAAGTTGCAGATCCGCTTAAGTTGGTAGTAAATTCAGGTTTTGCAACCTCCACTTCAGGCACTGTTTCTTCTTCTGTCTCCTGTTCCGTCTGGTCCTGTTCTTTCAGATTGGTCTTCTCCAGAACAGTATCCACCACTTCGCCTCCTTTTTCGCATCCTGTCACGGCAAATGTAAGACAGACGGCTGCTGCTAAAACAAACCCTTTTTTTAACCATTTATATTTCACTGCTTATCCTCCTTTATGTAACTTCAAGTTTTAAAGCATTCCCTCATATACTTATTCAATATATTAACGTATTTTTTCATAATCCGCAAGTTTTTCCTGCATTTTATTACAAAAATATTACTTTTTGTGTCATCTCCCGACAGACAAATTTGCCGTCCACGAAAAAAGTCCTGCGGGGGATAACCCGCAGGACCGGATGTTTTGCTTTTTATGCTTCTTCCATGCTGATGACTTCTTTCTTATTGTAAGAGCCACAAGCTTTGCATACTCTGTGAGGCATCATTAAAGCGCCGCACTTGCTGCATTTTACTAAGTTGGGAGCAGACATTTTCCAGTTTGCTCTTCTTTTATCTCTTCTTGCTTTAGAAGATTTATTCTTTGGGCAGATGGACATAGGTTACACCTCCTTAAACTTGCTAAATATATCACTGATTACCGCCATTCTGGGGTCAGGACTTGTCTTGTCACAATTACAAGAACCTTCGTTCAGATCTTTCCCACATACGGGACAGATTCCCCGGCAGTCCTCTTTACATAGAACCCTTAAAGGCCAATGGATTAAAATCTCATTATGCACTAACTGCTCTACGTCCAGGCTGCAACCTGTGACATAATTAATTTCATCTAAGTCTTTTATCCTGTCTTCCTTTGAAGCCTTCATATCCAGCTCTTCCTCATAAGCAATACCAAATTCTGTGGGAACATCTTTCTGGCATTTGTCACAGGGAATCGCAATGGTCAGACAGCCTTTCGCCTCCAGTTTAAGAACTTTCTTTCCCGTATTCGTGATTGTCAGGGAAACAGGTTCTTTTTTTACAACCGGGAAACTTCCAAGCTTCGACTCAAAGGAATCCATGGAAACAGGCACTTCTATAACCTGTGTCTTTCCTTCCAGGGATAAAATTTCCGATAAATCAATTAGCATAATAGTCTCCTAATCACACCTTGTAAATTATACATAGTGATTCACTGTTTGTCAACCATTATTTCTGATTTTTTACCAGTTCTGCTGTTTCCTGGCAGATTGCCAGTTCTTCGTTTGTTGGAACAATGGCAACTGTTACTTTGGAATCTGGTGTAGAGATCACTTTGTTCTCTCCTCTTGTCTGGTTTGCTTCTTCGTCCAGAGTAATTCCCAGGTAACTCAGGCTTTTTACCACTGTCTCCCGAACCGGAATGGCATTTTCGCCGATTCCTCCTGTAAATGCGATAGCATCAACACCATTCATAGCTGCTGCATAGGAACCAATGTATTTGATGATTCTGTAGCACAGACAGTCAAGTGCACGTTTCGCATCTTCATTTCCGTTTTCACTTGCTTCATTCAAGTCACGGAAATCACTGGAAAGTCCTTTGGAAAGCCCCAGCAGACCTGATTCCTTATTCAGGATTCTTACCATTTCAGAAACATCAATGTTTTCTTTTTTGCAGATAAATTCCAGAACAGCCGGATCCAGATCACCGGAACGTGTTCCCATTACCAGTCCTTCCAGAGGAGTCAGACCCATGGAAGTATCCACACATTTGCCGTTTACTACAGCACTGATGGAAGAACCGTTTCCAAGATGAGCAACAATGACTTTGGAATTATTGGGGTCTAATCCCAGGAATTTTATAGTTTCTTTGGAAACAAATCTGTGAGAAGTTCCGTGGAAGCCATATTTACGAACTTTATATTTTTCATAATATTTATATGGAATTGCATACATATATGCTTTTTCCGGCATAGTCTGATGGAAAGCTGTATCAAACACTGCTACATTGGGTTTGCCGGGCATCAGTTCCATACATGCGCGAATACCCATTAAGTTTGCCGGGTTATGCAGAGGTCCTAAATCACAGCACTCTTCGATGACAGAAATAACTTCATCGTTGATAATGCAGGAATCGGAAATCTTTGCTCCGCCGTGCAGAACACGATGTCCGATAGCTTCTACTTCGTCAAGGCTCTTTAATACACCTGTCTTTGGATTTACCAGTGCATCCAGAACCATTTTGATCGCTTCTGTATGGGTGGGCATGGAAGCTTCTGTAACCTCTTTTTCTCCGCCTGCAGGCTGGTATACCAGTCTTCCGTCAATTCCGATACGTTCACATAATCCTTTTGCAGCTACCGCTTCTGTTTCAGAGTTGATCAGCTGGAATTTCAGTGATGAACTTCCGCAGTTTACTACTAATACGTTCATAATTTCTTCCTCCGCTATCATTAGATAATCTCTTTATACAGATTGCTCTGTATTCGTGGTATTTTCAGACCACGTTTGGTATTATTATACATCGTTTTAAATAGGCAGACAAGGGCAGGCTTCCATTTTTCCGGCAAAAATTGTATTCTTTTCCAAACAAGGAAACAACTCTCCATGCAGAAATTTCGGGGTTGCAAGAAAACCCGGACTTCCTGTATACTGAAAGCCATATAAACACATGTAAATTTTAACATTTAGGGAAAGGATTATGGATCATGAGTACTGTTGCAGCGATCATCGCTGAATATAATCCCTTTCATAAGGGTCATGCTTATCAGATTGAAAAAACGCGAGAACTGACCGGGGCAGACTTTATTCTCGTCATTTTAAGCGGGGATTTTGTCCAGAGAGGGGCTCCTTCCGTTTTTGACAAATACCGCCGGACCCACATGGCTCTTCTGGGCGGGGCAGACGCAGTACTGGAGCTTCCAGTCTCCTATGCCTGCTCCAGTGCAGAATATTTTGCACAGGGAGCAGTAGGGATCCTGGACGGGCTGAATGCCGTAGATTTTCTCTCCTTCGGCAGTGAAGCCGGAGATCTGTCACCCTGTATCCAGGCCGCTCAGATTCTGTTGAAAGAACCGGAAGAATATAGAAAAATACTCAGGGAACAACTAAAAAAAGGCAGAGCTTTTCCGGCTGCCAGAAAAGAAGCCCTGCTTTCCTGTCTGGATGAAAATCCGGGGTACTCTTTTCTGGATACCCCTAACAATATCCTGGGAATCGAATACTACAAAGCCCTCTTATCTCTTAAGAGCAAGATCCGCCCTTTCACTGTAAGAAGGGAAGGAAACGGCTATCATGAAACGGGTTTGACTCACAGTTTGTCCAGCGCTTCCGCGCTCCGCAATGTCTTGTTTTCCTGCGACAGCAAAGCGGAGTATACAGTTTTTACTGAACAGGCCCGCCACACACAGCCGGAAGCTGTTTTTTCTTATATGAAAGAAACTTTGGAACAGAACGTTCCCCTTTGTGAGGATGACTTCTCCCTGCTGCTGAAATATCAGCTTATGCTCTCAGACCAGGATTCTCTGTGCCGCTTCGCAGATATGTCTCCGGCTCTTGCCAGAAGGATCATCCGAAGACTCAACGAATTCCAGAGTTTTTCTCAATTCACAGCTCTGCTGAAAACAAAAGAGCTTACTCATACCAGAATCAGCCGGAGCCTGCTGCATGTTCTTTTATCCCTGGACACAGACGCTCCCGGCTTCCCGCCTTCTTATGTGCGGCTTCTGGGTTTTCGGAAAAGTGCATCTCCTCTTCTGAAAAAAATCCGGAATAACAGCCGGATTTCCCTGATCACAAAAGCTGCAGACTATCCTAAACTGCTTTCTGCAGAAAGTGCAGTTCATTTTAAAAAAGATATTTTCGCCGCAGATCTGTATGAGACTGTTCTGAAAAGCAAAATCCGGGAGCCTTTTGTCAGTGACCTGGCAAAATCTCCCGTGATTCTCAAGAATTGATTTCTAAAAAACAGACAGACTCATCGCTGGACAACACAGAAAGGATTTCCATCCGGATCCTGCAGAACCACATAGTCAGCTCCCGGTTCATACTTCCATGGCTTGCGCACAGCGCCAAGAGCTGTCAGTCTTTCCACCTCTGCCTCACAGTCTTGTGTAAACAGATCAATATGATGCCGTCTGGCTTTGGGTGAAGACACCTTATTGAGTGAAATCTGAACCCCGTTTCCGTCTTTTGGTATTAAAATCGCCCAGTCCTGGGAAGCAGGGTATTTTAATTTACGATTTAACTATCTAATCCTCAAAAACCATTGATTTTTCAAGGCTTCACGCCTGTTTTTCATTCAAACCTTATCTGTTTG
>PPYE01454887.1_pt1 | contig 15950 bp, 7 predicted proteins | sample 1559881 | NCBI WGS metagenome assembly PPYE01 (sample SAMN08240022, study PRJNA423297) | Human gut metagenome, whole genome shotgun sequencing project. | reverse complement strand
ACATTATTTTTTTCTGCTGTCCAATATATTTTAAAACTATACATTTGTGTTCCAGGTGGAATACTCAATTGCAAATTTGAATATTTAAAATTAGCATCATTATAACTAAACAAACCAATATTACTACTCAATGATATATTTATTCTAGCCCAATTTTCTATTTTTTTCCCAAAATCAAGAGTATAAGTATAATGTCCTTCCCCTACTACCGGATTCATTTCTCCTGTTATTACTTGCCCAGCAACAGTTCTAGTGGAAACTAAATTATCAAGTTCACAATTTTCATGTTCACACGCTATAAAACACAGAATTATAATAAAGAAAATTAAAGCCTTTCTCATACACTAAATTTAAATTATTATACATAATGACATTAATTCCATAAATAGCATTACTACCATCTAACTATATTATAAAAGAGCTCCTCTTTTTGCCTACTTCATAATTGGGAAGAATAACAATAAGAGGAGCTCAATTTATAACTGTACGCACTATTAAATAATTACCAACCCGGATTGTTAGGCAGCAATTGTGAATTTAAGTCACTCTGTCCGGATGGAACAGGATAAAGATAATACTTTTTATCGAAAGCGCGCGGGGCATGCGCTTTGCCACCGTCAATCCATTCTCCTATCATGTCTGCTTTGCAACCCGGATCATTCTTCACATTCCCCCCCAACAGGATATTGGGATATTTAGCAGAATCCAATTTATCCAATTGATGCCAGCGAACCAAGTCCCAATAGCGAAACCAGTTGTCGAACATTAACTCGCAACGACGCTCACGACGAATTTCCCAAATCAAATCGCTTACGCCATGATTGTTGGCAGGGTCAGAATAGCCTACTGTTACGGCCAGATGTGGTAAGCCGGCACGATCTTTCAGCAAATTAACACTCTTATCCAAGTCAGCCTGATTGATACCGCCTAATTCGGCACAAGCTTCAGCATAGTTCAAATAAACCACTGACAACCAGAAAATGGGAGCATGCGTATAGTTGCTGCTTGTCTGATTACGATAAGCGAGCGGAATATCTCCATTATCATACTTTGCAACACCATATCCGGTAGAAGATGTCTGCTCCATATCACCCGGGAAACGGATATTGCTATTGCCGTTATACAACATCACAGGATCAATAGTCACGCCCAAACGTTTGTCGCGCACAGCCAGCATATCTACCAAAGATAATTTGCCATTAACCATCGGAGGAACCAAATTCTTATCACGCGATGTCAGAGACAACGGTTTTCCATCCGTAAACAAGTAAGCGTCGAATGCATCTTTTGACATACCACTCATCTGCGTGGAGGTACAGGTATAGTCGATCAAAGAATGGGTCAGTAGCCCTTGCTTATAAGCTTTATAGAAAATCATTTCTGTATTCTTGCTCAAATCAATAGAGTTGTAATTGCCCTGATAGGAACTATTGAGTGAGAAGCCCTTCCCCATAACTGCGCTACAAGCATCCTTACATGCGGTGAGAAATTTCTGTGCACCTGCAACATCGGCCGCAGGCTGACTATCTTCTGATTTGCGATATTTACGGAAAGTCCCCTCATACAAGCAAATATCCGCCTTCATCGCATTGGCCATCGAGCGACTCCAGGTAATTTTGCTACTGACATCATTAATGTTGCTCACCGCAAAATTTAAGTCATCCAATACTTTATCCATAATCTCATCACGATTGGTACGTGGACCATAGATAATACCTTCATCCGTAATATCCAACGCTTTATCCGTGTAAGGAACATCCCCAAACATACGCACCAGCAAATAGTATTCATAAGCGCGCATCAAACGCCCTACACCAATCCAATGATTTTTGACAGCGTCACTTTCCGCTATTCTAGGGACATTTTCAATCATAATATTCGCACGGCGGATTTCAATATAACTATCTTTCCATGTACTGTTGGTTGTCAGGTTGTCTTTCTGTCCCCAATCGGCAAAACTGCTTCCTGCCTGATCGTCAGATAACGTTTTGAAATAAAACAACCCGTAACCACCGGCATTTCCATAAGCTGTGAACTGGTTAAAAAAAGCGTTAGCATAACCTTCAACATTACTGCCACTGGTCCAGAAGTTATCGTTGGTGAATTTATCCAGAGGCCCCTTATCCAAGATACTATCACAACTGGTCATTGAAGCCAGTAATAGCAGGCCTAAACTGATTATATTATTAATTCTTTTCATATAATATTCTTTGTTTTAAATGAACAACTGATCTTTAGAAAGTAACCTGTAAACCGAAAGATACGGTACGGTACATCGGGTCGATACGTCCCCATGTTCCGTTAGTAGGTTCAGCGGTTTCCTGTGAGTTAATTTCCGGGTCAACAGGAGCATTGCTCTTATTGATCAACTCACAGATATTATTGGCGCTGAAATAAATACGAACTTTCTCCATATATGCTTTCTTAGACAACTCTTTCGGCAGTGTATAACCGATAGTCAGGTTCTTAAATCGCAAGTATGCCATATTAACCAGATATCTGCTTTGCGGATAAAAGTTATGGTTACCACCTTCCAATACAGATATAGTACCCTTATTAGCATTGGTTGCCCACATGCGGGGATAGTAAGCATTTGCATCCTGATTTTCGTCAGACCAGTAATCGGTCTGGTTTTCATAGATGGCATCAGCACCGCGAGACATTGGAATAACAAATGCACCGGTTGACCAAACATCACGCTTGCCCACCCCTTGGAAGAAAGCGTCAATATCAAATCCTTTCCAATTAGCGCCCAGACGGAAGCTATATTGATAACGCGGAGTTGTATTACCGATAACCTTAAGGTCACCATGATTCTCAAGAGTACCCGGTCCGGGGCCTCCATTTTCACTCTTTTTACCACCGTCAATAATACCGTCGCCATCCAAGTCTTTGAATTTAATATCGCCCGGACCATATACAAATCCATTCTGTTCTAATCCAACCTGGGAAGCAATTCCTTCTTTATATGAACCATCTGCATTAAAGTCATCCTTCGTGAAAAGGCGATCCGTTTCAAAGCCCCAGATGTCACCATACACTTTACCGCTATAATTGGAGTTCAGCAGTTTGGAGTCATTATCCCACTTCGTGATAACCGTTTTGAAATCGCCGATGCTGGCATTGGCATATACATTAACTTCCTTGAAAGTATGATGCCAGTCGATGCTTAATTCCCAACCACGAGTTCTCAATGTTCCTGCATTCACTTTGGGAGCATCAGCACCCAATACTTGCGGCATAGTCTTGCTCGGAGCCAACATATCTTTAGTAGTACGTTGATACCAGTCGAAAGACACATTCAGTTCATTATTCATAAAGCCCAGATCTAACCCCAAATCCAACGTTTGGATACGTTCCCACATCAATGTGGAAGATACTAAAGAAGGCAGATTGTACATTGTCACTTTATTACCGCTACTATCAAGCCAATATACACTTTTTTTCGCATCTGTATAATTCTGCAAAATAGAAATAAACATATTGTCCCCGATAGCCTGATTACCGATTTCACCGTAAGAGGCACGGAATTTACCATTATTGACAATGTTCTTTATCGGAGCAAAGAAAGCCTCTTCACTAAAGCGATAGCCCAATGATCCGGAGGGAAAGAAAGCCCAACGGTCACTTGACGGGAATTTGGAAGATCCATCATAACGTCCGTTTAATTCTAACAACCAGATACCTTTGTAATCATAGTTAATACGTCCGAACCATCCGGCGGTACCCCATTCACTATGTTCGCCACCTACAGTCTGGTCACCCGTTGCTAAACTGAATTCCGGCAGATTACCGTCCAACAAACCTTTCCGTTGACTGGAATGCATTTCATATTCGCCTTCTTCTGCATTGGCGCCCACCATGAAGTTGAAGTGATGATCATTCAACAAGTTGAGTTCATAGTTGGCATATACGTTCAATGCATAAGAATGGTCACGAATGCTCTTCTCTAAAAGGTAGCTGTCTTTAGGAGCCGATTGATAACTTGGTGTCGTGACATCACCACCCCAGGAATTCAAGGCAAGAACTGGCAGGTTTACTTGCTTCTGACGCGAATTACGAATATTAAATGTGTAATCAGCATTCAGCGTCAACCCCTTTAGCAATTTAGCCTTCAAAAAACCGCTGATACGAGTGTACGCATCATTCGTTTTGTCATCGCCCGCCTGCTTGCGATAAGCGATATCGTTCTTCATATCATAACCATTATACGTACCGTATGGGCCGAAGAAACTTCCCCAACGCCACATATATTGGTAAGTATAACGGCGAGTCGCGGGTTCTGTATACACTTTATCATTATAACTAAAACGACCTCCTACGGTCAACCAATCTGTGATGTCAGAAGAAACATTAATATTAGCATTATACTTTTTCAGTTCGTTTGGATTGAAAGTCATCACACCTTCTTCTTTATTATATCCAAAAGAGAGGAAATAAGAAGTCTTTCCACTGGTTCCCTGAATAGACACATTATGGCTTTGTCCCGGCTTCCAGTCGCGGAACATAATTCCTACAACGTCCCAGTCAGCATAATACAGCCCTTTACCGCTCACGGGATCCAAGTCAAAGTCGTCGCCCGGAATCATTTCACGATATCCGGCTTTGCCACCATGACGTTGCTTCCATGCATCCGCTTTTTGAATAAAACTGTCGTCCATGTACATTCCGAACAACTCATTTTCCACACCCATACGTTCATTGGCAGCACGTAAGGCACGAGCCTGGGTTGCTACATCCGGAAAGTTAGGTAGCATGGTTGGAGTGTCCCATGAGAAGTTATTGGTATAATTGATAGTTATCTTATCTGTTTTCTTGGCAGATTTGGTAGTAATCAAAATAACACCAAATGCCGCACGAGTACCATAAATAGAGGTAGAGGCAGCATCTTTCAAAACAGAAATATTCTCGATGTCATTAGGATTCAGATAAGAAATATCATCCATAGCCACACCATCCACCACAATAAGCGGATTACTTTTGGCACTGTTACTTAAAGTACCTGTACCGCGAATTGTAATTGTGGGCTTAGCATTCAATTCACCACTAGAATTCAAAATAGTCAAGCCCGGAACTACACCTTGCAGAGCCTTTGTCACATCCGATTGCGGACGGGCCTCCAACGTCTTGGCTACATCTACCGTAGAAACAGCACCCGTTAAGTTAGCTTTCTTCTGTACGCCATAACCTACCACCACAACCTCATCTAACAGTTCGGTATCCTCTCTCAAAACAATCTTCATTGTTCTGGTGGCTTTTACCTCTTGTGGCTGATAACCAACAAAAGATATTTTCAAAGTAGCCCCTTGACCAACATTCAACGTGAACTTACCGTCAATATCTGTAATACCGCCATTAGTAGTACCTTTTTCCACTATACTGGCACCTATAACTGGTTCGCCTTTAGTATCCACAACTAAACCGGTCACAGTAATTGATTGTAATTGTTCTGTCACTCCATAGGAGTCATTTTTCGCAGCCTGGGTAGCCATTGCATTACCGCTACCCAAAAACAGTGCACTTATTGCTACTGCTGTGAGGAATTTGCTGTTTGATAATCCTCGTTTTTTGCGATCTTCATTCATAAAAGATTGATGATTTTGTTGTTAATTAAAAATAGTTTTCCTGAATATAAGGGTAAGGATAGTCAGCCGAGAATAGTAAAGGCTATTCCTACTGTTAGATAACTTTCTGTTCCATAGGCTCTTTTTTATTTTTAGGTTTAACTTATGGCTCTTTTTTATTTTTAGGTTTAACTTATATTTTATCTCTCTTATTTTAATTATACATTAGCTAAGTTCCAAGAGAACATTGCCGAGTTTTTTATGGTAAAAAGAATATAATAACATCTGTTGGCAGAATTAATATCTTTCTTTCAGATAATGAATTAAATGGAGTATCATCTTATACCTAATTATTTAATCTGAAAATACTCTTTCAGGTCCTTCAGTTTTCCCCGAACGCCCTGTTCATCGGCATTCCGGCTGAAAGATACCTGAAACAGTCATAAGATTGGAAGTTTCAGCTGTAACACCGATGAACAGGGCGTTCGGGGAAAACTGAAACCTGAAAGAAGAAAGATTGACCTGAAAGCAAGTAATGTTGTGATCTGGAACAAGTAATGTTGAGAATGATTACATTGCTTGTTCTTATTCACAACAAGCAATGTAATTTCAGGCAAGTCTGATTGCATCCTGTTCTTTTAGCGTCTATATATCGGTGACGTTGGATATATAGATACTGCGCATCCGATATATAGATGTGACGCGTCCGATATATAGATGCCGCATGTCCGATATACTTATCTTTTATGCCTTGTTTTTGTATTAAATAGAGGATTATTTAATTAAAGCCCATTTAATTAAATAACGCCAAATTATTCTTTGTGTTTTTCTTATTAGAAATGTTATTTAGCTCTTTATTATTTGTTCATATTCCGATTTATGGTATATTTGCCAATAAACGGAACCTGTTTTGTGATATTTTACCAATAATCGGAACATAAAAGTAGTTATTATGGAATTATATCGTAGTATAATCGAAGAATTGAAAACGTGGAAACGCAATCCAGGGAGAAAACCTCTTATTTTAAAAGGGGCTCGTCAAACTGGCAAGACATGGATTCTTGAGTATTTTGGACGAACAGAATTCAAATACACCGTCAAATTCAATTTTGATAAGGATCATTCTATCCATGAAATCTTTAAAATGACCAAAGAGCCTTCGCGGATTATCTCGCAATTGTCCTTACTGACCGATTACCCTATCTTACCGAATGAGACATTGCTCATTTTCGATGAAATTCAAGAATGTAATTCTGCCTTAAACTCATTAAAGTATTTTTATGAAGATTCACCCGAATATGTTGTAGTAGCTGCCGGTTCATTATTAGGCGTAGCTTTGACTAAAGGGGAGTCATTTCCGGTAGGCAAAGTTGATTTTCTCGATTTATATCCCCTCACATTCAAAGAGTTTCTGAAAACAGCCAATGAGAAACTATATAATTACGTGGAAGAATTGTCCGAGATATCAGCTTTACCTCAATTTATTACAGACCGCCTTAGCGAGTTGTACCAGCAGTATTTGGTAATAGGTGGCATGCCTGCTGTCATCAACAGTTTCCTTGAAAACAAAGGCATGGAAAAAGTCAAAAAGGAACAACAGGCAATACTTAACGCCTATATTTTAGATTTTTCAAAGCATGCTGAAAACAAGGATATTCCCCGTATTATCCATATATGGAATTCTATCCCAAGCCAGTTAGCCAAAGAGAACCGGAAGTTTGTTTACAAAATGGTCAAACCCGGCGCTCGTGCCCGTGATTATGAAGACGCTCTGCTTTGGTTGGAAAGCGCAGGTTTGATTTATCGGGTGTTTTGTACCAGCAAGCCCTTTCTTCCTTTAAAAGCTTACGATGATTTGTCTGCATTTAAAGTTTATTTATCTGATGTCGGATTATTACGCGAATTGTCAGGTCTTCCGCCGGAAGCTATCTTCTTAGTAAATGAAACTTATACGGAATTTAAAGGTGCTGTTGCCGAAAACTACGTTTTGCAAAGTTTAGCGCCTCAATATGACATCCTTCCACGCTATTGGACTTCTATAGGAAAAGCGGAAGTCGATTTTATCATTCAATCCGATAGTGACATTATCCCTGTTGAAGTAAAAGCTCAAACCCGTTTGGGAGGTAAAAGCTTATCTGTTTATGATGCAACCTATCATCCGGTATGCAAGTTGCGCTATTCATTAAACAATCTGAAGCAAGACGGGACACTGATTAATATCCCTTTATATTTAGCGGATTGGACAAAAAAGATTGTATCTTTCATCTCATAATCATCCGCTTATTGTCCCTTGGTCTTTATCGTTACATTATTAAATGGCCATTAATTTAATGACCATTTAATAATGTAACTTTAGTCGGTAATGTTATAAATAGACTCAGCGTGCATACACAAAATAGAGATTTGCTGTACATTATTGAAATCTACATTGTTTTCTTTGATAAACCTCTTTAGTTCTTCTTTCTGTTTAGGATATAGTTTCAAAAACTGATTGAAATTCTTGAAAGGCTTTTTCTTTCCTTTTTGCTCTATCCAATAAATGTTATATCGGCTCCCGAGTATTAACTTCTCCGGATCGAAATCATAACGTTCTCCGCGTCCTGCATATGTTCCTCCGTATGTTTTTACAGAAGTTGTTTCTGTAGGTTGGCCGAACGCACCTTTTGAGGCTTCTTTGCGCATATTCCCTTTGTATTGTACATACAGTACAGGATTCGTCGGCAAAATCTCGATACCATTATTTCCTTCCGTATAGAACACCCGGTTACCGAATTTTATAACCTGTATATCTTGCGGGTTACTTAATGCTTTCACCTTATTATCAACACGATCAACAAAATAAAATTTGTTTGCCAGTATGTTGTAATTCATTTTTTCGCGAAATTGCGAACCGTTCTTGAAATAGACAACCGCTTCTTGAAAATCATCAAAAAGAAAAGAAGAAGTATTCTTGTCTTGTGCATATAGCATACATACAGTGCATGCCCAATAGAATAAAAGTAAACATTTTTTCATATTTACATTATATTATAAATGAATAAACAATAATGCCCGACTCATTTATGCTGAAAACACAAATGGGCGGGCATTATATTCTTAACCAGAATGATTCAGAAACTATTATACAAAGTTACCACCCTGTTGTCTGCGTCAGTTTGAAACCTTTCTCCGCATAAGCATTGATTTCTTGCTCTCCTACAGGAGAACAATAACTCCGGTCACTGAAAGTATTACGCGGCTGAACATTAGTAGGCATATAATAACCTACCATTTCGGAGGCATTGCTCCCATCGAAAGTAATGACTGTACCGTCTTCCTTCTTGACCTGTCTCTTGCCAATATACTGTTCATCCAAGTAAGCCGGAACTTCTTTTACCATATCTACCCAAGGGCCTATCATTGTATCCGGATACTTGTTGTTGTCCATATACTCCAATTTCTTCCAACGCTTGATGTCATGCAAACGGCAGTGCTCATAAAACAACTCCATGCGGCGTTCACGGCGGATTTCCCAAATCAATGGGGTGACATCCTTATCCCTGGCAGGATCAAAATTTTCTGTTATATCGGCTAATACCATATCGGCAGTGTTTTTCAGTCCTTTAGCCTGTGCAGTAGCATCCAGCGGACGGCGTCTTAACTGATTAATAGACGCGTTGATATCTTCTTGAGTTACCCCACCCAATTCAGCTTTAGCTTCAATCCAATTTAACAGCACTTCCGCGTAACGGATTACCGGAGCATCATTTGTATTGGTATTAGAATCATAAATAGGATTGTTCTTGGGATTATCCATCGTCAATGCTTCACGATCGATGAATTTGGAAGCATACAGCAGTGTGACAGAATTGATATTCACATGATCAATAAATGTTGCCTCAAAACGCGGATCGCGAGTTTTTGCCAAGTTTGCTACACTCAACAACTTTGCATTCTCAAGATCAGAATGCTGATAAACTTTACCATCCTGGCAAATGAAAGACTTTGCTAGCGCAAGATTGGGGGCTGGCGCCTGGCTTTCTACACCATTAGAATAAGATGCAATATGGTGTTTAAGCATTTCGAATGTATAATGACGATACATAATAGCCTCTTTATTACCTTTCAAGTCCTGCGAACCGAACACATCACGGAATGGAGTGTCGATAGCGTATTTACCGCTATTGATTACTATTTCGGCAGCTTCCTTTGCCAACTGCAAATATTTGTTTGCCGCAGTCTGGTCTCCGCCATGATACTTCTGCCATGTCCCCTCAAAAAGCATCCAGCGAGAGGCAAACGCTGCTGCAACATACCGGTTCAAAGTGTTATCGCCATCATTAGTGCGTATATTGACCAACACTTCATTCTTTAACATATCATAAACTTTATCCATTACAAATACACGGCTGTCGCGGTCTTTATACATGGCTTCCAGGTCGCTATTGGCAAATGAGGTTTCATAGTAGGGTACGTCACCAAATACAGCTACCAACCGGGAGTAAGAGAAGCATTTAAAGAAAGCTGCTACAGCATGCCAGTGATTATACGCTTCTTCCGTTACATTCCCTTTCATATTAGCTTCCAGACGTTCCATAAAAACGTTCGCTTTACGAATCCAGGTAAAATTCCAAGTCGGACCAACGTACTGGGTCTGATAGGTAGCCAAATCACCTGTATTTGAACTGCCGAGGGTACTGGGAATCGAATTGCTAAACGATGACTGCTGACCTGTAGAAGCTAAATCATCCGAAAAGGAGTAACCACGCAAAGGAGCATAATTAGTTGTCCATCCATCAGCATAGCCTACAAAATAGTTCCTATAAAACCCGTTGGCATACAGACGGGCATCCATCTCGGTTTTCCAAAAGGTGCCATCAGTCGGAGTGTTTAGTTGCGGGCGGTCCAAAATGTCATCACAAGATGTAGTAGCTAGAACTACCGCAGAGAGTATGATTAATATATATTTTTTCATATTGATATATTTTTAGAAGTTTAACTGAATACCTACAGACATATTCTTCATGGTTGGCGTACCAACACCTGTACGGCCGGAATTATAGTTTGTAGAGTTGAACATAGAGAAACCTGAGATTTCTTCCGCATCAATCGGCAAACCTCCCAGTTTGTCAAACGTAAAGAAATTCTCGCAGGCCACATAAATACGAGCCTTGTTAATCAATATTTTCTTAGTCCATACAGCAGGCAGTGTATAACCTAACGTGATGTTTTTGATACGGAAATAAGACATATTGAGCAAGTATCGATCCTGTGTTTGCATGTTGAAACCAGTATTGGAACCTGCCAGATTATAAGCGGCCGGATAAAAAGCATCTGTACGATCTTCTCTCCAATAATTACCTGCAATAGCCTGCGGCATAGCACCGTCACCCGTATTAAAGCCAGGGATAGCAAGAAAACCGGCACCCCAAATATCGCGTTTACCTACACCCTGCATAAAGATAGAGAAGTCAAAGCCTTTATAGTCAGCACCCAAACGGATACCATATTCGTAACGCGGTGTAGAGTTACCAATAACTTCCAAGTCCCCCGTATCACGTTTACCGTAATTCGGATCATTTTCATCGGTTACCGTACCTACTGATCGGGAACCGCCATCAATTTTCCCATCACCATTCACATCTTTATATTTCACATCGCCGGGGCCAAACTTTATTGTTCCCGTTTGGAAATAATCTTGATATACCCCATTCGGATCTTTCAGTTTGTTCATTTCTTTAGCGCCGGGAGTGTTAGCGGGCACTTCTTTACCATTCAAGGCCCAAACGGTAACTAACTTACCATCGGCATATACGAAATCGTCTTTTTGATAAAGGCGATCTGTGCGATAGCCCCATATTTCACCATATTTTTTCCCTATATACCAACTGTCAATGCTCTTTGTATCACCATAAGCAGTGATTTCAGTCTGGGCATCCGACAAAGAAACCATAGCGTTGATCCCTAATCCGTTTTCAAATCGATGATTATAGTCGATAGAAAGTTCCCAGCCTCGTGTTCTTAAAGAGCCGAAATTCCCTTTCGGAGAACCGGCACCAAAAGTCCATGTAACACCTTCACCCGGAACAATCATGTTCTTGGTGTCGCGTTGATACCAGTCGAATGTTACCCCTAATTCACCGTTAAAGAATCGCGCATCGAAACCAAAATCCAATGTGGCTATATCTTGCCAAGTGATTCTAGGATCTACTGCCGCTGGAGTTCCGGCATAAATAATCTTATTACCACTCGGATCAAGCCAACTTGCCTGTCCCTGGCTGATAGTGGGCACATACAATGAACTGGATACAGTCTGATCACCAATCATACCCCAAGAACCTCGGAGTTTCAAAGAAGAGAGGAACGTTTTGGACCAGTCCATGAATTTCTCTTCACTGAGACGCCAGCCTAAAGAGAAAGAAGGGAATGCGCGCCATTGCAGATTGCTGGGAAATTTAGAAGAACCATCATAGCGGATGTTCGCTTCCAGCAAATATTTGTCCATCAGATTGTAATTGACACGTCCGAAGAAACCGAGCTGACCATCCCAGTAGAGGTTACCGCTGGAAGTCTGCGTGCCGATGGTTTTATCCCAACTGAGGTTATTAATATCTGTAAGGTTAGTGATCTGCGACCAGTTATCTTCAGATTCCCAGTCAGTCCGGTTCATTCCAACCAATACCTTCAAATTGTTTTTTTCGTTGATCTGCCAATTATAATCAGTTGTAATATTGAGCGTATGTCTTTTAGCGTTAGTCACTTCACGACGAATATGGTCAGGATTAGCACCGTCTGCAGTATACTGCCGATAGCTCAAGCCGTATGCAGGCATGGCACCTTCAGTACCTGCTGATACCACTTCTCCCATATTATTAACGTATATTTGGTTACCGTTACCATCCAATCTCTTGACGGGAGACGTCCATGTATCAGCGGCTGTAAATTTAGTACCGTTTTTTTTCCATATCTGGTCTTCGCCTGCATAAGTATAATCGATGTCAAACTTCCAATCCTTCGTTATTTGCAGAGTTGCGCCTACATTGAAACTCAAGTAATTATTCTCTTTGTTTGCAGTGTTCGCCTGATGAATTTCAGAAGCCGGACTACGCATTTCATTTCCGTTCTCATCATATCCTATCGGATAAGTACTATCCCAACGATAGAGATAGAGCCATGGGTCAGCCGTTGTAGAGTTTGTCGCGTAAGCATAGCGTTTGTTACGTTTCGAATAATTAGCTCCGGCACGGGCTGTAATATACTTGTTGATTTCGGTACTTAAACGTATAGAACCGTTCCATCTGCGGAAATCATCATGTTTAGCCAATTTCATCAAACCATTTTGGTCCAAATAACCTAAACCGACATTGAATACAGTCTTACCACTCCTGCCGCTCAACGAGATATTATGTGTTTGCGAAGGAGCCCATTCACGAATCATGTAATCATAAGGATCGAAAGTACGTATGGAAAACTTACGATTGGAAGCATCTACGTACCAGTCGCGGCCGTATACGAACGGATCATTGACTCCTAACTTACCACCCCAGGTTTTGTCCCATTCCTTAGCTCTTTCAAGACTGGTTTCATCTACATACCAGAATGCTCCATATAGAGTGCCTTTGGCACGTTTCAGCGCATCAATGCGATACTGAATACCATCAACTCTTGCCATTTCCATCTTTTTGGAAATATTTTGCCAAGAGAAATTACCGGAATAGCTTACTTCTACTTTCTCACTTTTAGCACCCTTTTTTGAAGTGATCAATACTACACCAAAAGCCGCCTTTGCACCATAAATAGAAGCAGAAGCTGCGTCTTTCAATACGGTGATAGATTCAACATCATCAGGGTTCACCATCTGAATAGAAGGAATCTCCACGTTGTCTAACAAAATCAGCGGTGTAGAGCTACCATCGATGGAGCCGATTTGTCCACGTACTTTTATAGTCGGATCCGAACCTATTTCGCCACTTGGAATAACGACAGACAACCCCGGCGTAGTGCCTTGTAACCCCCGGCCGATATCAGGAATCTGGCGTCCCTCTAAAGTCTTGCTTACATCTACCGTCGCAATTGCTCCTGTCAGGTTCTCTCTCTTTTGAGAGCCATAACCTACTACTACCACCTCTGATAGAATTTCACTATCTTCCGCCAAAACTATTTTCATAGTTCGGGTAGCTTTTACTTCTTGAGGTTGGTAACCGACATAAGAGATTTTCAATATAGCCCCTGGCTTTACATTCAATGTAAACCTTCCATTAATATCTGTAATACCACCGTTGGTAGTGCCTTTTTCGACCACGCTGGCGCCAATAATCGGTTCATCAGAAGCATCCAAGACTACACCTGTAACAGCGATAGTTTGTAGCTGCTCTTTTATATCCGGAACATTGCCTGAAACAGTTTGGGTAGCCATCACATTATCGCTGCCTAATAGCAGTGCACTGATTGCTACTGCCGTGAGGAATTTGCTATATGCCAATCCTCGTTTTTTGCGTTCTTCATTCATAAATGATTGATGATTTTGTTGTTAATTAAAATAGTTTTCTCTAAAATAATTAGGGTAAGGATAGTCTGTATAGAAATAGCTTTGACTATTTCTCCTGTCAGATAGATTTCTTCTCCATAGGCGTTCTTCTATTTTATAGGTTTAACTTATATATTATCTCTCCTTATTTATATTACAGTCCAACGGTTCCAAGAGAACTTGGTAAATACATTGTCGGTTAAAAATTAAAATACACTAAATACTGTTACTATTTAGTTGGTTGTTTTAAGAGATAAACTCGTTATTAACAAAGGTGATGAAACGCCATTTCTTCGTTTCTTCTTAGCAAAGATATATTATAATTTAATATCAAGAACATTCCTTTGCATTTATTTAACTTTATATTTATATATTTGCTCTTCGAGAAGGTTTGTACCTTCTGCGATATGCTTTATATACAAATATTAAGGTTCTTCAATATTTAATGAGTGGAAGTCAATCAGTCCATTCATGGGAGTTTCTTCAATCACGTCCAACTCAATGCCAAAGTCACCGGCGACTTCTCTTAGAATCGGGGCATAGCTATAGGCTAACGAACCTACAAAGCGGATTGGATAGTTCTTATAATCATATTGGCATACATTCCTTGTGAAGAAGTTGCGCAAATTGGTGATTATTAGTTCGTAAACATAATCATCACTCGTATAATCCGCCAGGAAATAAGAAATAGTGGATAGAAAACGATTAGGAAACGGGCGATTATAAACAGACTCCATTACTTCATTGGGGCTAATACGGAATTTCTCAAAGAAATCAGCCATTACCTCTTTGGGAGCCAAGCCCTTTAGTACATCCGAAAGAAAATGCTTGCCTAATACAGCACCACTACCTTCATCTCCCAATATATATCCGCCTGCTCTGACATTTTTTACAATAATCTTTCCGTTGTAAAAGCAAGAATTAGATCCGGTGCCTAAAATGCAGGCAATTCCTGCTTCACATTTAAACAGACCACGGGCGGCGGCAAGTAAGTCACTCTCTACTTGGATCGGAGTTTTGAACTGTGCTACTAATGAGGCACCCAATACATTCTTTTTCTCATAAGAAGTACAACCGGCTCCATAATAATATACTTGCTCCAGTTTTCTTTTGAAAAAAGTTTCGGGTAAACCTAAACGCACACTCCGGCTGATCTCTCTTCGGGTTTGGAAGAAAGGATTAAGTCCCTCTGTAAAAACACGTTGTATCAGGTGATTGTCTTCAACCAAAGCCCATTCAGTTCTTGTCGAACCACTCTCTGCAATCAGTTTCATACGCAGTTAGATTTAGAATTGGATACAAATATATAGTTTTTTTTAAATATACCAAGACAAAAACTTCCAAAACTTCACTTAATCGTTTGGTTTTCGTGCTTTGCATTACTTACTAAAAAGAATATCTGAGGAATACATGGTTAAAGTGTAAAAACACGGTGAACTACTGCATATCTCCTTAAATTTATATGGAAGAATTGTAACCCGTTTTCTTGTGGGTTAAGTAGCCCTTTTGCAGGGCTACACCTTTTGCTATAAAGGGTGTAGCTATCATGTCAAAAGGGTGTAGCCATCCGAAGTAAAGGGTGTAGCCATCTGAAATTGCCCTCACAGCTACTTCCTGAAGGGGAGGAAGTATTCTATTCCTGAAAGTTCATTCCTATAAGGACTCAACTTTTATGAATCGGAATAGACTATCCCTTTATCATTCTGGCTATACCCGAGACATACCTGGGTCGTAGTTGCTTCTGGTAGGCATCGAAAAATAAATTTAGAGCAAAGCTATTCTTCTAATACATATTTACCAAGTTCTCTTGGAACTTAGCTAATGTATAATTAAAATAAGAGAGATAAAATATAAGTTAAACCTAAAAATAAAAAAGAGCC